>Ga0247608_10006152_pt1 | contig 12719 bp, 11 predicted proteins | sample 176DNAGHGlowgp2_FD_193490 | JGI IMG/M metagenome (GOLD analysis project Ga0247608, IMG submission 193490) | Sheep rumen microbial communities from Palmerston North, Manawatu-Wanganui, New Zealand - 1766 DNA GHGlow gp2 | ecosystem: Host-associated > Mammals > Digestive system > Stomach > Rumen ... | reverse complement strand
CTTGGTAGAAGAAATGCCAGTGCTGGCTCTTGATGTTCCTGATAAGGAGCTGATTGAAAACTTTAAGCGTTGGGAGGCTGATGCTAAGACCTATTGGAACGACCCAAAGGGCTTTAATCTAGATGCTCGCCGTAAGAAGAACGAGAGATACTATAAAGGTATCCAGATTGACGAGGATAAGCTCTATTCTTATCAGATACCTTATATCCAGAATGAGCTGTTTATTGCTACTGAGACTATCACGGCTTATACGACCTCTAGCGACCCTAGTGCTGAGGTTTTGCCAGAAGATGATACTACCCAGAGCAAGGTGATGGCCGAAAGCCTTGAATGGGGCTTGAATGTCCATAGTGAGAAGTTTAAGCTCGGTGAGAAGATTGAGCAGGTAGAGCGTAATATGTATCTGAAGTATGTCGGTATTATGAAGCTCTACTGGGACGAGACTTGCCAAGATGTCGTCCCTAAGGTGATTGAGCCTGAGAATATCGTGGTAGATAAGTCCTGCCGTATGGGAGACAATCCACTCTTTATCTGTGAGACCTGCACGGCTACAGTCCAGCAGATTTTTAACCTCTTCCCTGAGAAGAAAGATGCGTTTATGCGTGAGATTGGCCGAGTTCGCTCTAGCACTAAGCTCTTGAGCTCGGTATATGCTTATAAGGAGGTCTGGTTTACCGAGATTACTGATGAAGGCGAGACTGAATGCGTTGCGTGGTATATTGGAGACTTGCTACTTGGAAAATCCAAGAACCCGAACTATCTATATGATGGAGATGGGGTCCAGCTCTCCAACTTCTTGCCTCGCCCTATGAAGCCATATGTATTCTTTAACTATATGAACAATGGCTCCCATATGATTGACGAGACATCGCCGTTTGAGCAGGCTATTCCTCTACAAGATGCCTTGAATAAGCGTGGTCGCCAGATTATGGAGAATGCTGATACTGCGAACTCTATCCTAGTCTTTAAGTCTGGCTCCATTAGCTCTGATGAGGCCGAGAATATCACTAGAGACCCGAACCAGATATTATTGCTCCAGACTAATGGAGACCAGCCTGTGAATAGTGCATTTGGCGAGATTACTCCTCATCTATTGCCGAACTATGTGATTAACGATAAGCAGGATATTAAGAACGCTATCCACTCTATTATGGGAACTCCGTCCCAGTTTAGAGGTGATAATGATGATGGTGGTGCTAATACGCTCGGTGAGGCTCAGATGATGAAGAACCAAGCCTCTGGCCGACAAGATGCTATTATTCGTAGCCTTGAGCGTGGTCTTGACGATTACTACAAGCTCCTCGTCCAGATGATGAAGGTTTGGTATAAAGATGCAAAGAAATTCGCCTGTCGTGATAATGACGGCAAGTTTGTCTTTGTGGAGCTAAGCCGTGAGAAAATCCCAGATGTTGCTTGGGTGAGAGTTGAACACGGAACGACTCAGAAACAGGATAAGCGTAGGAATGAACAGATTGCTATGAACCTCGCATCTATGGGCTTGATTGACCCTTATAACCTCTTCAAGGATTTGGGTATGAAGAATGCCGACCAACGCTACGATACTCTCGTTAAGTTTAAGATGTCGCCTGATAGCTTGACTACTGAGATTAGAGCTGAGATGCAGAACAGACAAGCCTATATTGACTTCGCCTGTATTATGAATGGTGAAGATGTTAAGGGCCACGATGATGTTGATGCTGAGCATATCCTAGCTCACCGAACTCAGATTACTACGGATAAGTTCTTATATGCTAAGCCAGAGAGACAGAAGGCTATGATTGCCCATATCCAAGAGGAAGTCTATCTCTTGAGCCAGCGTGTTAAGCTGCAGGAGGCAAGTATGCAGGGATTACTTCTAGACCCTAATATGCCTATCACTCCTGAAGTCCCTGAAGTGGCTCAGCCGACCCCAATGGCTGGAGACCCTAATGCTATGCCTCAGGCTGGTGGAATGCCTCCTATGGGCCAACCACAGCCTCAGGGAGGTATGATGGGTGATGCCTCTGCTGGTGAGATGCTGATGGGACAGCAAATGCCTTCTCAGGCTCCAGCTATGCCGGGAGCTGAAGGTGGCTCTGCCCTGAATGGACTTTTGGGCTAAAGTGCGATATAATTAGGTTATTAACAACTTTAAGGAGGCTACAGCCGAATGGAAGATGACTTAACTGATGTTGGCTTGAATGCTCTAGAGGCACTAGAGGCTCAAGACCAAGAGAACTCTACCGAAGGTGGAGAAGAGGACACCAGCGAAACTGGAGGGCAGGAAAGCTCGCCTGAGGAAACTGGTGAAGATACTAATGAAACCAATGACGACAGCGTTGATGCTGGCGAAGATGGGGAAGAAGGAACTAGCTCCGATACGGAGGAGGATACTGCTGGTGAAGAGACAGAGGAGAAGTCTGAAGAGAAAGAGCTAAGCGATGAAGAGTTTGAGGAATTAGCTAGGAAGAGGGGATACACTAAGGAAAAGACTGAAGAAGAGAAGAGTGCTGAGGCCGAAAAACAATCTCAGATGGATAAGCTGATGGAGCGACCTGAGGAGATTGACGAGAAGATTTGGGCTAATATGCCAGATGAAAATAAGGTTATCTATAATGCCTTGCCGTATATTGTCGCTGAGGGGAAGAGAGGCAATGTCCGTGTCAAAACTCCTGCCCAGTTGCCAGATGGCTTTGAGTTTAAGAGCCAGAAGGCTATGATGGAGTTCCAGAACGACCTCCAAGCTCAGGAGATTAAAGCTACGCAGATGCAGAATGCTCTTGCTAGCCGTGCCGAGCGTGAGCAGAGGGCTATTGCTGAGCGTGAGGAGGCTATGAAGGTGATTGGTGAGATTGAGACCCTACAGAAGTCTGGAGACCTCCCTACACCGAAGGCTAAGTCTGGCACACCTGAGTTTGATAACGACCCTGCTGTCTTGACTATTAACAAGGTGCTTAATTACAGGGCTAAAAGAGCGAGCGAAGGCTCCGTCCTCTCCGTGAGGGATAGCTTTTTGATTTATAAGGCTGAACACCCTGAAGAGTTTGTGAAAAAAGAGGCTAAGGGGGATATTGAGCGTAAGAATATCGCTAGGAAGGTAGCTGGAAACTCTAAGGCGACTAGCTCTGCCGTTAATGGTGGAGAAGATGAAAAAGCACACTATTATAAGACTGGTATGAGCACGGAAGATGTGCTTGACCGTGTTCTTGAGGATATGGATTAAGGGTAAGGAGAATAATTACTATGGCAAATAATAACATTAAAGACTTTGAGGCTCAGCTTCTCTCTGGTAGCACCCCAACGACTGGGGATAGCTCTAAAAAGCTGATGGTGGATATTCTCCACGACAAGTTTGGTGCTGATGACTTAGTGAAGATTAAGAACTTTACTAAGAGGCCGACTGGCTGGGTATATTCCGACCAGAAAACTCTTAGGGTTGAACAGCCTAACGAATTTACTCGCCGTGTCTGGCAGGGTGAGCAGAAGGTCCGTGTCCTTGAACCAGGCAAGACAGTTATCGTTCCAGGCTGGGAGGCTTATGTTGGCTTAGTTCGCTTCTTTAAGCAGTATATTGCTGAAGAGCATCCGAATGAGCTTGGTGTGATGATGAACTCGCCGAAGGCTCAGGAGGACTTTGTATCGCAAGCCTTCTTGGGTGTCTATGACCCGAATGAGCCTGAAGAGGTGAAAGATGTCAAAGCCGAAGTAGAGAACGACTTGGGGCTTGTAGATGAAAAGCCAAAAGCTAAATAGTCTTTTAGAGCCGAAAAAGAGTGAGTTATCTGAACTCCAGAGGCTTTTGAAGGCCACTAAAAAACAGATAGATGATGCAGTTGAGCAGGGGAATGATGCCCTGCTCTCTCTGCGTGATGAATATGAGGAGCTGGCTGAAAAGAAGAGGCAACTCCTCCGTGATGTGGAAGATTTGGAAGGAAGGCTGGGGGATATACGAGCAAAGCTGAGCTATGCCGAGAATACCTATGGGAGGTATCTTAACGCTATAAGAGAAGGGAAGGACGAGAATGGCAAAGTATAAGTATATGTGGTTAGCTGTCTTTGATGATGGGAGGATTATACGGCAACACCCTGAGGATTTGTATTCTAAGCATAATCCTGAGGCCGAATGGAACCCAACGAGTTTTAGGGACTATCAGGATTACTGTGAAAAGCATAATCCAAAAGAGTTCGTCCTCTATAACGACAGCGAAAAAGAGTATGGAGTGCTTTTTAGCGAAAGACCAGTTATATATACTAGGAAGATATATGCTGGGGATAATGGAATTATTATACGACCCCCTGAGGCTATATATCGTGAGCCAGAGGCTTTAACGAATGTAAGAGTTATATACTATAGGAAGATGGAGGCAAAGATGATAGACGGCGTTCTAGGCGAGCCAAAATGCGTAGGATTTGAGCTGGGCTATCAGGGTCTTGATGCTGAGGGGAACAATCGCCAAAAAACTATATCCGTGATATAATTAGAGCGTAAAGCTTTATTATAATAAAGGAGAAATTATGGCTGCAACCACAACTTGGTATGAGCAGAATGGAACGGCTACTGGAAGTCCTGCTAGTGGGACTGAGAGCACCATCTCGTCTTGTGATTGGAAGAGTGTAGATGATAGCACGACTGCGAGAGCGTCTGCTCCTGTTCTTGCTGGCTCCAACTCATACTCTAAATATATCTATGTTAAGTTCTCTGGGACTTTCAATCAAATCTCGGCTGTTAAGTTCGCCCATACGGCTGGCACGCTTGGAACTGGGATTAGCTTGAAGGGGAAAATTACTTCTACTTATACGACCCCTGCTACATCTGCTCTTGGTAGCTCTACTGATATTACTTCTACGACCCCTATCGGCTCTGGTGCTAGTGTCTTGCTTGGCACGACTGGTCCGAATGATACGAACCCTAGCTCCTCCCAGACGACTACCTGCTACACTCAGTATATCGTCACGCAGGTTCAGACTACTGCTAGTGCTAATGCTGGTGATAGTGGAACCGTTACGCTCACAGTTCAATATAACGAAAACTAAGGAGGTTTTATGGCCGTAGGTGAAGAAGGAACTTACCTAACCAGCCTTACTTTTGATAGCTACTCTGTGAATACTGGAGGAGGCTATAAGGCCAGCTTTGTTTTTGAAGGTTTTGATGGGGATATGACAGGCTGTTTTACGGCAAGCTCTACTTGGCCAGTAAATGCCTCAAGCACGACTGGTCCAAAGTGTAAAGTGCTAGATGAGAACTCTGCCGTTGTGGCTGGATTGACTGGAAAAACTATTACGAGCGATACTATAGCTCCTAGCCAGTATCAGGGAACTCTAGATATATACCCTCTCTCTGCTGGTGCTTATACGATTGAGTATTATGATGATACCTCTACCCTAGTAGGCTCTGAAAGTTTTGTGGTTGCTAATACCAATCCGAAAATGAAGGATTTAGCCTCTGGTGTTTTAGTGAATAGTGTCTCTGCCTCTGCCACCTCTCTAGTGGTGAATGTTGGCTCTGGGACTGATGCTGAGATTAAGGGTGTCTGGCCAGATACTCCGTTCTATATTACGGCTATGCCAGCCAATCCGTCTGCTGGAGTGCCGAATAGTCTTGACAGTGAGATTATGAAGGTTAGTGCTGTTGGGACTGATGGAAGTGGAAATACGACTTTAAGCGTAGCAAGAGCTCAGCGTGGCTCTACTGCCCAAGCCTTCTCTGCTGGTGCTGTGATTACTAATGCCTCGTATGCTGATGATGCTGTTGTTTTGGGGGAAGAGACTAGCCCTGAAAACCCATCTCCGTGGATTGAGACTGGAGATATTAAAGATAACCAGATAACCAGTGCTAAGATTGCCGATAGCAATATAACTACTGGGAAGATTGCTGACGGAGCAGTTACGGAGGCTAAGATAGATTGGACGACTTTTGAAACAGGCTGGATAGAGTTGAGCCAAACCTATGGGGTAAAGTATAAGAGAGTCGGCAAAACCGTCACTTTAGCCATGCTAAACCCAAGCAATATTACGCTGACAGGATATGTTGAACGCCTACTCGTAGCAGCAACAGACGGAGCAATTATCGCACCTTCTATTGAACTCCGCTTCCCAGTCTATGGCCGAAATAATGCGGCTATCTATGGACTTATCACAACCGCAGGCAAAATATCGCTATTTAACTGGGGGACAGAACAGGCATTTGAGCCTGGCGGACTTACATTTACCGTTACATTTAATATTGACTAGTCTGCTCAACCGGCAACTATAAAGGAGATTAAATAATGGCAACTTATAAGAAAATGCTAAAAAATAGAAGAGGGGATAATATAATACCTGCTTTTGGGGGACAGATAGATACTGGAGATATTGCTGATGGGGCTATAACTACTGGGAAGATTGCTGACGGAGCAGTGACGAATGCTAAAATTGACTGGACGACTGTCCCTGGTTTAGCGCAGGTCGTAACTAGCTTGCCGGCTACTGGCTCGGAAAATGTTATATACCTTGAACGTGAAGGGACGACGGCATCAGGAAAGTTTATACATATAACCGACTCTGCACCAGACTCTCCGCTAGAATATTTTAATCTATATGGTGAAACAACACAGAGCGGCACGCCTACTCCAAGCTCGCCAGTAGCAGTTCAGACCGTTACTGGAAGAAATGTAGTAAAGATATGCGGTAAAAACTTAATAGACACTACAATAACTCCGTCAAACCAATATCTAAACAATGCTGGTGGATGGTCAACTGACCCAAATAATGTTCAGTACATAAACCAAAAAATAATGATAGGTGGAAATACGAATCTTACGTTATCGTGGGGGTCGTCTAGCCCTGCTGGATTTTTCAGGGTTGGCGAGTTTAAGGCTGATGGAACTTTTATACAAAGAACTCTTTACGGCGGCGGCGCTACTCCTACTAATGCCTCAATAACTACAAATGCTAACTGCGGTTTCTTGATTATATCTATGAACGCCGGCGATAGCTATATAACTAACCCTATGCTTGAATATGGCTCAACAGCTACCGCTTATGAGCCATATCAAGGCCAGAGTTATGAGATAAACTTAGGGAAAAATCTAGTAAGACAAATCCAAGACTTTACTGCAAACGGGTTAATCTTTTCTACTAGACAAGACGGCACTACTCATATACAAGGTACTCCTACGAGTATAGTAGTAAACGATACGGATATATCGGATATAGTGCTGAACCCAGGAACGTACACTTTTTCTTATTCATACAATGGGACGCAGCCGCCTGAGAATAGTGGAGCTGTTCAGCTTAGAAAATATGACCCAGAATCAGAAACAGGCACTACGGTTGTAGCCTTGAACGCTTGGGTTAATTCCTCTGTATCGTTCACACTAACCGAAATAACGAAATTACAAAGGTTAAGAATATTCTTTAATGCAAATCAGTCAATCAACTGCGACGTATCGGTTCAGCTAGAAAAAGGCTCAACGGCATCGAGTTTTGCAGCCTATTTTGACCCTATCGAACTCTGTAAGCTTGGCACTTATCAGGATTATATCTATAAGAACGGTAGCAAGTGGTATATACATAAGGCTACCGGGAAAGCACAAATCACCACATTGACCAGTGCTAGTGCTACGCAGTCTATCGGAAACCGTTTTACCTTCGCAATACCAGCCGGTGCGCTCCATCCGTTGGATACTGGTGTTGGCATAGGCTATAGCAATATGGCGAGGCTGATACACGTTGGCGGAACATGGGATAACAGAAATACCTGGACTTTTGCTGGCACTGATGGAATTGTCCAGTTCGCCGCAACGGAAAGTATGACTTTGGCTGATGCTAATACCTGGCTTGCTTCTCACCCATTTTATCTCTATTACCCACTCACGACTCCAACCGATACCGAAATTACGAACGCAGCGCTTGTAAGCCAGCTAAACAATATACTAAATAACGCTATAACTTACGATAGAATAACTAATATCTATACGAATACAGAGAATGAGCAAGGCACGCTAGGTATAGGTTATTATAACGCCTATGGGAGCTATCTATACATCGGCGGTAAATGGTATAAGTTCTCAAGGCTAACTTACGGCGAATAAAAAAGGAGGCAACATGGGCTGTTCTGGCAAAAAGAAGAAAAAATAGCATTCTACCTCTGTAGAGCCTGTGGAAAAGTGGCTCTTATAAAGTCTAGTATATAAGAAGGCTGAATGTGGTATAATAGGGGCATAGCCTGAATTATGCTATCGGAACTCATAACACCGAAGAAGTTATGCTTTCGTTTTACCAAAAAAGCACTCTTGCTCTCTTGGGGGTGCTTTTTTGGTGGATTTGCGGTATAATGTAGATACAAGTAAGAAAGGAGTTAGGTATGACACTAACAAAAAAGACTACGAGACAGCTCTCTATTGCTGTAGGTTTGTTGTCTTTTGCAGCGTTTATTATCCAGGGACTAGGAACGACTTGGGGATTTGAAGGAGTGGCTAAGCAATTAACGCAGACTGCCCTTCTGTTCTCTGGTGGTATTAACATTTACTTCTTGGGTATCACGAACCAGAAGAATATAGCTGATAAGGAGAAGAAAGATGGCGAGTAAGGTTAAAAACTTCTTTACTGGGCATATTGCTCTCTTCGTCCTGCTTGGTGTAGCTGCACTCTGTGTGGCTTTTATGTGCTTTGGGACTATGAGTGAAAATGGCTCCATCACTCTTGATGGTAAAGATGCTAAGATTGAAGAATACACAGAAAAGTTTATTGAAGATGCGAATGATGCTCTCTATCGCATTATGAATGAAGATGCTCCGACTGATGAGGAGACGATTAAGGAGAATGAGGAAGTTGAGGGCTTGGGTGCCGTTACGACCCTAGACACCGTGATTGGTCGCCGTAAGCCTGATGGCTTTAATGATAATGGGAAGGGGCTACAGTGTTCTAAATATACTGCGTATCTAGCTACTGGGAAGATGGAATACTCTACTGCTCACCCTGATTATGGTCCAGTAAATGGTAAGGATATTGCCAGCTGGTTAGTAAAGAACTATGGCTGGAAGTATATTGACAAGCCTGTTAAGGGTGCGATTGGCTCTGGTGGCTGGAATACGAAATATGGCCATACGGTGATGTATCTCTACTCTACTGGCACGAATACGGCTATGGTGAATGATGCTAATTATGTGCCTCTAACCGTTGATACTCACTCTATGAATATCTCAGGCTGGGTCTGGGTAGTGCCTAGTAGCTATAACCCATCTCCAGCTCCGACCCCAACACCAACCCCAACTCCAACTCCTACACCGACCCCTGTTAGCAACACCTATAAGGTCGTTAAGGGTGATACTCTTGGAGAGATTGCTTATAAGATGGGCTGGTATAGAGGCTCCAAGATGTTTGGAGATTATGGCTATGCTCAGAAGTTAGCCGAGTATAATGGAATTAAGAACAGAGGCTTGATTTATCCAGGGCAGATAATTAAGAAATACTAAAAACTAAGGAGGCAATACAATGTCTATAGTCAAAGGGAACTGGGGAGGCTCTGCTTGGGGCGAAGGAGCGTGGGGTGGCTCTTTGACTTCTGCTGGTGCTGAAAATACCACAGATATTACTGGGCAAGTGCGAATTGCCTATATCTCTGATACCAGCGTTAATGGTGCTGTAAGGATTGCGAAAACCTTTACTGATAGCCTAGCTGGTGTCGTTAGGATTGCGAAGGATAATACTACCACTATCTCTGGCAATGTTATGGTAGCCGTCCCTAAGACTACCGATTTGAATGGTGCGGTTGATATTGAGGCTGTCTTGGACACCGATATAGATGGCCGAGTGAGAATAGCTAAAAATAAAACTACTACTATCTCTGGTGCTGTAGATATAAATAAGGATAATACCACTACGATTGGTGGTGCCGTGATGATTGCTGGGAAACACGGCTTAAATATCTCAGGCACGGTGAATATAGACAACCCTAACCAGCGTGTCGTTGAAAAGACGATTACTGGTATTGTTGATATTGAGAACAGCGTTTCTACGAGCATTGACGGTGCCGTTATGGTAGCCCAGACCGAGACTACGGATATTACTGGTGCTGTAATGGTTAGAACTACCGAAGATACTTCTATCTCTGGTGCTGTTAGGATTGAAAATACGGCGAGTAGCGAGGTCTCTGGTGCTGTTAGGATTGAGGTGGAGAACTCTACCGAGATTACTGGTGCCGTGATTATTGACAAGCAGGCTGACACTTCCGTTGATGGGCAAGTGAGGATTGCTAAGGCTGATACCACCGATATTGCTGGCTGTGTAAGGATTGAGAATACCTATTCTACCGTTATCCGAGGTGTCGTGAGGGTTAGGGTCACCACCCCTGAGAAGTTGCCTGAGGACTGGGAGAAGTATGGCGAGCCTGTTCCTGAGGATTGGGAAAAGACTGGAAATGAGCCAGAGGACTGGCACTATGACGACCCTGAGAAGGAGGCTGAAGGCTGGAGCGAGGCTGAAAGTGAGGCTGAGAGCTGGTCTAATAATGAGGTTGGAGAAGAGCCTGAGAACTGGCACTACCCATTGGAGGATAGCCTGTAAAGTGTTATAATAACGATAAGGAGAAATTATTATGCTAACATTTAGTCAAAGGAAAGCTCAAGCTGCAAAACTCTGTGGAATTAACTACCTAGAGCCTGAGATGGAAATTATCATCAGCAACTTGAATATGGCTGATAAGCTTTTTGAAAATGCTGCAAGGCGAAGTTGGACGAGAAAAGAGAAGATTGCTAAATTAACTGCTGGTAAGCAATACTATCAGATTGCCTCAGATATGCACAGGGTTAGCTCCGTTAGATGTAAGACTGCCTCTAATGGTGATGTTATTGTGCCTCTGAAGGAAGTCCAGAGCGAATATGAGTGGAATAAGTTGAACTCGTATCCGTTTGAGGCTTCTTATCCGACCCACTACTTTATTCGTGGTAATGATGAAATTGGCATCTATCCTTGCCCTTCTGAAACTATCGTTGATGGCTTGATTGTTAGCTATGAGCCTCGTATCCGTGATATGGGGATTGACGACTTTAACTTTACGGCTGATGTCGTTCAGAATGGTGTGAATATCACGAACCCAGATAATACTGGCTTGCCGGGTGGCTTTAAGCCTTATATGACTGAGAACTTTTGGATTAAGTCCAATGGTGCTGAAGATGGCAACTGGTATAAGGTCCAGAAGGTGATTGACGCTAACACTATGCAGATAGATAACAACTATCTAGGTCCGACTGGAAATGGTGTTAGCTTTACTATGGGCCAAGTGCCACCATATCCTGAGGAGTATCACGAGGCTCCGATTTATTATGCTGCATTTAAGTTCTTTGCTATGAGGAAGGATACTGATAGCTCTGCTATGTATCGCACTCTGTTTGAAGATGCTCTTGACCAGTATCGTGAAACATATGGCTCTAAGACGACTGGGGGTGTTATTAACCCAGGCTGTTATGATGTGCCAAACATCTCTGATGTCTTTAAGATGGGCAAGCTAACGGAAGGATTGTAAAATGGCTGTAGGCAATAATGGTTCTAGAATGGTGGGGAACACCGAGTTTTATGGTGGTCTCTCTACGGATAATAAGATTGGTATTGAAAACTCATATGCTGATGGGGAGTGTCTTGATGTCCGAAAAAGCCCTTCTCAGATGACCGTGTTGCCTATGTCTAGGAAAGTCCCTGATAGTGGGGTTATAACTGGCTTGATGACTGCTATGACCCAGAGCAAAGATGGCAACATCTGGGGCATTGATGAATATGGGAAACTCTACCAGATAGATGAAAATAATGCGATTACGGCTATCTCTGGGACTGGCTCTGCCACTTCTGGTTTTAGTTTGGAATACTCCGATATAGATGATGGTTTGTGGTGGGCTGATAGTCGCCATATGCTACACTCCTACGGCAAGATTATCAACGCTACTGGAGCTGCGAGGGCTCATAATACCTTCTATACTATCCAAGATAACTCCGAGTATATTGACTATGCTATTGTAATCCAGCAGAATGGCGACCAGATATTCTACCAATCCGACCCAGATATTAAACGCTCTAACGGCTCTTCTACGGCGACTATTAGCACTTCTGTCTCGGAGACGAATGCCAATAAGGTTCTCTTCCTTCCAGCCGTTCCAACGCTGTCTCACATCTATCTACGCTTTATGGCGAAGGGGACTGGAACTATCACGCTCTATCTCCACGATGAAAATAATAATGTGATTGCCTCTAGTAAGGCCAAAGCTGCAGCTGATATATCTACCTCTGGCTATACGGAGTTCCAGATGAAGCCGAACCCAGATGCTGATTGGTCTCCTGCGAACCAAGCGAAATACACTCCGTGGAGTGGTGATACTCTGGAGGCTGGCTCTGTGATGCATCTCCATATTGTGGCATCTACCTCTGGATTTACAGTAAAGACCTCTGTAGCGAATAACCAATACTTGACTACTGATATACAAGCTAGGGGGCTCGTTCTTGCTGAGACTTATAATAAGAAACACCCAATGTGTATGTATGATAAGCTCTATATCGGAAATGGCCGATATGTCTCCACTAAAGAAAGCACACCTCTTAATTATCTAGATGATACACTATATACTATTAACGCCCTACGGCTAGATGATGGCTTTGAGGTGTGCTGTTTTGGGTCGTCTGACGAATACTTGATGATTGGAGCCGAAAAATACTCGGCTGGCTCTTCTAGGGGTTTTCAGGCTGGTCGTATTTACTTCTGGGATAGGCAGTCT
>Ga0247608_10006150_pt1 | contig 12721 bp, 7 predicted proteins | sample 176DNAGHGlowgp2_FD_193490 | JGI IMG/M metagenome (GOLD analysis project Ga0247608, IMG submission 193490) | Sheep rumen microbial communities from Palmerston North, Manawatu-Wanganui, New Zealand - 1766 DNA GHGlow gp2 | ecosystem: Host-associated > Mammals > Digestive system > Stomach > Rumen ... | reverse complement strand
TAGGGCCATATTTTGCGATTTGAAGGGTGCACAACTAAATCCGTCCTGAGTAAGTACGCGAAGGATCCCTGCCGTCAGTATGCTCTTTCCCGCTCCGGACATTGTGCCCTGTATCATCAGATTTTTAGCCAAATTTATCTCCTGTCACTTACTTTTTAGCTTATGGAAAAAATCAGTTTCCTCTTTTTCCTCAGCAAGTATTTCATTTAGATTACTTATTATCGTTCCTATTTTATCTGCATATTGATAAAGCGATTTATCCGTATACCACACTTTACCTTCCTTACATGCCTTAAAATCGCCAAATACCGGATTATCGGCAACAAGCTCTGCTACTGATGCCGGTGCATCCTCTATCGCCTGGTTATATATCAGTATATCTGCATCTGCGGCATAGTTATAAAATGCCTCCATGCTGATCGTTACCTGCGACGTTGCTTTTTCATCATCCTTTTTCTCAGGTCCCATATATTCTCCGCCTGCAAGCTCCACCATTTTGGCAAAGTAATCGCTGCTTTTTCTTGTCACAATCTGTTTGTTTGCATTTATGGAAAAAATTGCCACCTTTTTCCCTGTAAATAACGCATCGCTGACGGACCCGGCCATTTCTTTCTGACCTTTAAAAGCATCAGCAGCCTCTTTTTCCTTATCTGTAAAAAGTCCGTAGACCTTCACCCACTCACATCTTCCAAGGGGCTTACTTTCGTAGTTACTCCATTCGATAAACACAGGTATTCCTATGCTTTCGAGCTTTTCCCTGACTTTGGGAGTCCTAAGGATCATGGTGTTTTCAATGGCAAGATCAATCTCCTCCATTACCATCATCTCATAGTCGGGTGCGCTGTATTTGCCGCCATAGATCAGGCTTCCTTTGTCCATTGCATCTATTGCGCTGTCGATGTACCACGCATCTTTTTCAAGGCCTGATAGCCTTATTTTTCCTATTTCATCAATTGCATCGAACTGGCACATTGCCCCCGATGCAGCCAAATATATCTTATCAAGTGGTTTCATTAGCACTATGAGGTCGTCCGTATCATCAGGCGCTTCTATCTCCTCGGGAAGAATGAGATAATTTCTACCATCACGTACTGAAACCACACAAATATCATCTTCATATCTGTGGATTGCAAAACCTGTTGCATAGTCATTTTTATCGGTACTTATATAGTCAAAACCGTATTCCGTAAGATCAGGCGGTGTAAGCTCATATATCTCTTTACTGCTAAGCACGGCTTTAGGATCTGCGCTATCTCCGGTGTTTTTTTCTCCTGTAGAGGCGCTTAATTTACCTCCATCTTCCTGTCCTTTTTCCTTATCTGTAAGGCTAAATGTCAATGAATAATCGATCAAATACGGTTTGCTCATAGCTGTAGTATCAGCCTGAACGTTCATTTTCTTATCAATCGTGACAGGGATTATGAATTCTGAGTTTCCGTCAGTATTCACGGGATAATATTTCTCCCCGTCTACTACCATGTATCATAGTTTGGGCTGCTCCATGTGATATCTGCAGTCACTTTTCCATCTTTAACAATAACGGTACATGGATTTTCAATATACGCTCTGCCGCTTCCTCCCTCCATTAGTACAGATGCGGCATATTCCCCATCAGAAATACTGCCGCATCCTGCTAACATGAAGGAGAGAAACATAAGCAAAACAGATTTTTTTATATCAAAAAATGTTTTTATGCTTCTTCTCATAGATTATTTTATAACTTCACCTGTATGTGCTACATAAACGTCCTGAACACCTGCAATTCCGCCAAGTCCTGCAATCTGACATTCAACAGATTCAAAAGATCCGTCTGCTTCAAAGCCGCTCTTCCAGGAATCTTCCTCGTCTCCTGCCATATCATTGTTTGCATGATCGCCTGCTACTACCATGAGAGGACGAAGGATTACCTTCTTGTAGCCCTTAGCTTTAACTGCTTCAATCACTGCATCAAGAGCTGTATCTTCAGGAAGTCCCTCTACTGTTCCGATAAATACGTTGTCATAGGACAATTTATCCATCTGAGCCTGCATCTGATCGTAGGTTACGTTTGCTGTATGTGATGTTCCATGTCCCATGAACACGAATGCAACGGAATCTTCTTTTGCTGCTTCAAGGCTGTCATATCCTGCTGTTTTAACAGCTTCTTCAGTTATAGCCTTTGCAACTGTTTCCTTATCTTCGTTTATTACTGTTGCATCTTTTCCAACTTCGCCAAGAAGAGGCTCTGCGACTGATACACTTTCGAATTTGTCCTTATAGCCATCTAATGCTTCTGTAAGCTCATCATACTCAGCACCGTGCATAAGGTGTGTGGGCTGAACTACCAGGTTCTTAACACCGTTATTTACTGCTCTTTCAAGTGCCTGCTCCATATTGTCGATCTTTTCACCATCCCTTGCATAGATGTGGTTGATGATGATCTGCGCTGTAAAAGCTCTTCTTACTGACCAGTCAGGATATGCTTTTGCAAGAGCCTTCTCTATTCCGCCTATATCATTTACTCTGCTGTCATTAAATGAAGTACCAAAGCTTACTACCAAAAGCTCGTTCTCGCCTATTTCATCGCCGTTTAACGGGTCATCTTTTGATGCATCACCGGTATCTGCTCCAAAATAGTCAGGTGATGCTTCTTCGCCTTCTACAAGTTCTTTCTCCTCATCAGAGAGAGCATCCCATGCTTTCTTTGCCTCTTCGCAGAGAGAATCTGTATCCTCTGTCCATTTCTGAACGTATATTGAATCTATAAGCTCAGCAACTTTATCTGCGCCGGCCTTGTCCTCGTCAGAACCTGCATTCTCTGCCTGAACATCAGATACAACTACTTCATGGTCGTACCACTTACCCTTTGTTCCTATAAGTGCAACCTGGAAGGGCTCATCAATTGCAGGAACGGGGATGTCAAATCCATTTACTTCTTCAGTTGTTCCATCTTCATAAGTTACTTCATCTGTTGTGGGTTCGATCAAAGCAGCTCCCTCCTTCTGTGCATCCTCTGCAAGTCCCGGGAAAAGATTCACAATATTCTTGGAAGGCATTGTGATATGGATAGTCATCTCACCATCTTTTACTGTAAGAGTTCCTCTGTCACCATATACCTCGTTTACGTGAAACATTGAGCCATCGGTTGTAAAGCTCGCGCTGTAAGTACCATCCTCAAGGGCTTCCTTCTGAGTATCCGCAGATGCTTCCTCAGTTTCTTTAGCTGCAGCATCCTCTGTGCTTTCTGAAGGCTCTTCGGTTTCATCCTCTGACGAAGCCTCAGCTGCACTTTCTTCTGCGCTCTCTTCAGAGCTTTCAGTTGTCGCATCAGCCTGTGTTTCTGCTCCTTTGGAACATCCTGCTATAGTAGCCATAGTCAGCGCCATAGCAAGCAAAACTGCGATAGATTTTTTCTTCATAATATTTTTCCTCCTATTGTTTTATTACATCCGGGATAATTGAGCACACGAAACAGACTCTGCGAATTTCCATTTCATAAGAGCTACCTATTAAAATGAAAAAGCCCCGTCAGAAGACGAGGCAAAAAGACACAGAAAGAAAAGCAAATATCACATTTGCTAATATCTTCGTACAGCCAATTCCTCGTGGCTCGGTTACCCATGTACAACGACAGGCAGGTCTCCCGGCTGATCGGTTCATAATAACGCTCCTACTCCCTTCCCGGCTTTTACCAGTGGCTAATAGCAGAAACTCCCGAATCACGGTGACGAGATCGTGCAGGATTTGCACCTGCTTCCCTTTTCACCTGCGCAGCTACGCGTTCATAATTGTTCATCAAATGTTTGTAGCCCGCAGACACCTTCCGTTTTATGTAATTGTTGCGATTATGATATCATATTTTTCTAAAATATGTGGCTTAAAATCATTAAGATATTATTAAAGTCTCCCCAAAACCATTTGCGGCTTTAGAGAGACTTCTTTATTTATCTTTATTTATCTTGATTCGCTAAGATAAAGCGATATTCTGCTTTGGATGATGTTGGTGACTTCGTCTACCGTTTTCTGATCCTCAAAATAAGCGCCTGTCTCTTCCTGAATAATTTCATTTACCTTTTCATCATAATGCATGGTATCTGATATGGATTTGATGAAATCAACCAGCTGGGCTGTCTTTTCAGGGCTCATTGCCTTTATTTCTATCTCTATATCCTCTCCTATGCACCATACCGAATTATCAGGCTGTTTTTTTCCTTCTTCGTCAATATAATAGGGATCTTCCTGAGCCTTTTCTTCAAGAGCCTTGAGCGAATCCTCTCTAACGGGAAATGCCCACTGCAGATTTTCCTGATAATCCTTCTGGAGGAATATCTTTAAAAATTCCCATGCTGCATCTTTATGCTTACAATCCTTGCTCATGGCAAGCTGCAGATTAGGGGAGATGTAGGATTTAGTTCCATCAGCTGTAGGGAAACCGTTAAAATTGACATCTGTTCCAAAATATCCCTTTTCAAGTGTTTGATAATCTGTAAATTCGCTGATCCAGGTTACACGAAGAAGTCCCTTTTTCTCCCTGAACATTACCTCCTCTTCCTGGTAGTCGTAATCATCAGTCCTTTCCGGAAGTTTTTTATTAAACTCCAGGAATTTTTTGAACTCATCTGAATCAAAACTGCAGGTACCGTTTTCCCAGTCAATAAAGCTTCCTCCGATAGAAGTATAGAGTTCATAAGTGCTGTCTTTAAAGAGCATTCCCATCATATACTTATCTTCGATGTTGTTCTGCTTGCAGAGTTCTTCGGCATTATCCCATGTAACTACAGTATCTCCCACCATATCCTTTGAAGAAACTGCAGTAACTATTGAAAATGAGGGAATGATCATCATCTGTTTGCCGTTTCTTTTTCCTGCATCCATTATGTTTTCTAAAAACTCGGTTTTTGAGAGCTCTTCATCATTTTCCAAATAAGAATCAAGTGGCTCAAACACGCCCTTTGCTATATAACTCTCATAAGGTATATATGAGTCCAGAACAACGATATCAGGAGCATTACCGGACGTAATATCCAGATTCATCTTACTTGTCATATCCTCAAAACTATCATAGTCCTGCTCGCCGTAATTTTTTATCTTTATCCTGTATTTGTCTGAGTTTTGATTGAACTTAACAACAGCCTTTCTGACCGCATCATCTATAAATATAGTGCCGATAACAAGCGTCTCTTTTTCTACAACTTCAGAAGGGTCAACCTTGGTAAGAGTTCCTAAAATGTTCGATGCGTTGGAACTATCCGAAACTATGATAAAATCACCGTTTGTTAATTCTCCCACATAATTGGTGTAACTAAGGTCAAGATCCGAAAGAGTGTAGTCGCATACTTTCTTACTCTCAAAGTCAGCCAGGTTCAGGCCATATATACAATCGCCCTGAGCATAATAAAAATCGTAAGTTTTTCCGGGATAAAGGTTTGATCCAACATATAGATCATCCGGTATAGGCTGTCCTTCTCCAAACTTTTTGGCCTTGGGATCAAACTCGTAAAAAGAGTATTTCCAGTCACTGTCAGGCTCAAAAAGATATGTTTTACCATCCCTTATTCTATAGATCCTTCTATCGATATAATCATCTTCGCCTGAATTAGATCTGATCTCTTCTCTGCTTCCATTCTCTATGGAATACATACTGATGCCTTTTTCTGTACAGCATAAAATGCAGCTGTCCTTCACGTAGCTTACAGAGCTTATATAGCTTTCTTCATCTTCATCAGCAACATCGAACATCCACTCGCAGTTTCCATCCGGTGTAAACTTGGCGATCTTCTTATCCCCGGGAAGATATTCATCATCATATTCTTCAGAGGTCTCTTCATCTTCTGCTACTTCTTCACTTTCGGTGGCCTCATCGCCTTCTGATGCCTCTTCTGCGGTTTCGTTATCTTCTGAAACTTCGTCCTCTTCGGATTCATTTTCTTCTGTATCGATCACCATCTCTGTTTCTGCACCATCATAAGCTTCGCTTCCATCAGGTTCGTATTTTTCAACTATAGCGTATATGTTTCCGTCTTCGTCCACATCGAATTTGTTCGTACTGTACTCTACGTCTTCATTCTCCAAGGTAATCTTTGAAAAAGATCCCTCACCATTTTGGAACCTCACGAAAGCCTGACTTCCATCATCTCCGTAAAAGGAGGTATACAGATCGTCACCTTGTATGGCAAAAGAGTCAAAATACACTCCGGTCAATCTTTCATCGTCAATTTCACTGTATTTATATACACAGTCCTTATCTTCCTCACTAAGAGTACTTTTTGTTCCTGCCGAATCAGTGCCACCCTTTTTGCCGCATCCCGACAAGAAACACGACGTCACTGACAAGACAAAAACCATCCCCCAAATGATTCTTTTCTTCATACACTTTCCTCCTCGTATATTATGTATTGGCACGATTGCTCCGCAATCCTGCCCTATCGGTCGGAACCATTCCAAATCATGACTTCGTCATGATGGTTCCTCCCTTTAAATAATTTATTTTTCCTTAAATATCCCCACAAATTGCACTACTCAAATGATACTTGATATACAATGGATAGTAAATGTTTTTTATAAGATAAACCACTTATATAACGTTTTATTCATCATTTTAGGGACACTACTCAAGAAATTATGTTATACTTCGTTGATGTGAGGTCATTATGAGCAAATTTAAGAAATCATTAAAGTGGATCGCGATATTACTAATATCTGTCGTTGTTATCGCAGCCATAGCTTTCAAACTATATACAAAAGACTATTACCGCGCAGATAACACAATCATCAGTTATGTGCAAAACCTGTTTGATAGTGAGGTTCATTCATACTCTGATGAAAACGGAACGGTATTTATCCCTCAGACAAAAGATATATCTGCCGTTATTGTCTTTTATCCGGGCGGAAAAGTCGAATATACCGCGTATTCATCATTAATGTACGATCTTGCATCAAAAGGATGCCTGTGTCTTCTTCCCAGAATGCCTGAAAATCTGGCCATTCTGAGAGTTAATGCCGCAGATGTACTAACCAAAAACTACGATACACAAAAAGAAATGGTAAAAAATGTGGACTGGTATCTTGCAGGACACTCACTGGGAGGCGTTGCAGCAGCAGAATTTTTATCTGAATGTGTGGCTAATGATGAGACTCCGGGCGAAGATCCGTTTGAATACAAGGGGATAATCCTATGTGCTTCTTTCCCCTCAGTTGACTTATCAAACTCAGACTTAAGGCTTCTGTCAATCTATGGCTCAAATGACGGAGTCCTGAATATGGAAAAATATGAAGCAAGCAAGGTCAACTGGCCCAAAGATTCTGAAGAACACATTATAGAAGGCGGAATACACTCATATTTTGGAAATTACGGTCTCCAGGATGGAGATGGAACACCTTCCATAACAAATGAAGAGCAGATAAAAGAAACTGCAGATACAATTATGGATTGGATTGTGAAGTAAATATACCCAACTCATTTACATACTATATAAATGAGCCAGGTATTTTTATCTATCTTCTCATAATCATATCAACAAATTATTAGTTTTCGATTTTGCCTGACTTACGGTAAATCGACAGTAAAACAAAAAACATTGCAGTTGTAAGCGGATGCGGCCCATTCATAATTGATTGTGCTATATAGCCAATAAGTCCAATCAATGCATAAAGCTTAGGACCCTTAATTGCTTCATTTCTGACTACACTCTTTACATAATCAGTAATAATGCAAATGTATATACCCAAATATGATAATGCTCCAAGAATACCCGTTGTAAGCAAATATTCAACTAAATCATTATGGGCATTTTGAAGAAAATAAAAATCACCATATGCTTCTACTATATCAAAATAGAAGTCCCTGGATATCTCATCTATGCACCCTGGGCCAATACCGATTATCTGCTGCAATAATTCATTATCCCAAAATGTTGTAACAGCTATATACCACAGAAGTCCTCTCCTGTTTAAAAAATACATATCGAATTTTTTGATACAATAAATTATCACCCCTATAAATAATATAACTACAATGGCAATATATACCCAAAACACACCTTTCATGAACCTTTCAAGTTCATCCTTTTTGTATTTCAGTTCTAATGCCATCTGCAATAGGAGTAAAATAAAGCATATTCCACCAACTATCATGTGCACATTATGTGCAAGAAGGACAGGAGAAACCGTATCCAACTTTATCTCAGGTCTATATAAGATTATTACCTTAGCTGCAAATCCTGCCACGCAAAACAAAATTCCATTTATAAGAAGTCCCATATATCTATTGGCATTTCTTAAACAAAAAGCAATTATAAAAACAAGTCCGATTCCTACTCCAACATATATACTGTCAGCATGCGTAAGAAACATATTAAGATAACCCAGAAACAGAACAATAGCAGCTGCTGTCTTTTTAAATCCATTTTCTGAGGTAACAAATATAACCACCATAATAGGTATTATTATGGACAAATAACCACAAAACTGATTCGTATTACCAATTGTAGATGTATAATGGTTTCTCCAGTTAACATCCACTGTTTCTAATGCTCCAAGCGGGTCTATCCATAGATCGTTAAGAAGGGCTATCACCATAGTAATAGTTCCTCCAAACATCATTCCAAAAAAAGGGATGATATCGTCTTTGCTTTCTTCAGAAGTTAGAAAATACATGATTGCTAACGCCATAAGCATAGCGCCACCTACATACCATGCCCCTGCTCCTGTGAAGGCTTCGTACCTATATTCCGAATAAAAAGAGGATATAAAACACACTGAACCAAATATAAAAACAAAAATGTCAATCATATTTTTTTCGTTTTTACCGGTCCCTGCATCATTTATCATAGCTTCTTTGAAAGACGCTTCTTTGACTTTGACAGCAAATTCTTTCAATGCAAGTGCTATAAACAGCGCAATACCAACAGCAATACTAACCCAAACGATAGTGGTTTTATCACTGAGAATACGTCTAAATCCTCTTGTCATATATAATGGTGCTATAGCAAGTATCATCAAAAAATAGATTCGTGATGCCGTATATCTGGTAATTGAAATATTCAAGAGATACCTCCCCTATTAAATACTTTTTTCATTATTAACAAAGAATGAGACCGACAGGCCTTAATAGCCTTGCCAGTCTCATCCCAAAACTTCTTATGAGAGATATTTTAATTATGCTCTTTTGAAGGTAACACCCTTAGGTGCGCTCTTCTGGAGCTTCTTAACAAGCTTCTTAAATTCCTTCTTGCTAACGCCACTAATAACAATCTTTTTTCCCTTGAAGCCCTTAAGTGCCTTTGCGCTAATCTTGCTAGCCTTAAGATTCTTAGCATTAATCTTTACTGTCTTAACTTTATTAGCTCCCTTGAACTGATTGCTCTTAAGAACAGTAAGTTCTACCTCTGTAAGATCAATTGTCTTAGCCTTCTTGCAATTCTTGAAAGCCTTAGAACTGATGGAAGTAACTGCTTTTCCATTTATTGTTCCATAAACTTTTACTTTCTTTGCGCTACTCTTTACGGCGGTAACAGTAACATTTTCGCCGTCAGCCTTAACGCTCTCTTCAGTAGTGTCATCTTTAACAACAACTACTTCACCCTTGTCAAACTTTTCCTGGTCAGCTTCCTGAACAGAAATATTAGCGGCAAGAGTCTGAACTTCTACACTTGCTGCGTTACCTACTGCCGGAGCAGAGGTTGCTACGAGTACTGCCGCGAGGGCAGCTGCAATGAGTCTCTTCATAATCACTTTTCTCCCTTTGATAAAATTTTTATGTTTATAAAACATATCTTTAGTATAGTTTTGTCTGTTTTTAATGTCAATAGTCACTATAATTATTAATCTCAAATTTACATTTATTTAATGGAGATTAAAAAAACAGACATCTTTTTTTGTTATCACCTTTCTTATTTCTTTTTCTTCTTGAACTTAAAGCTTCCACTCTTAAGACCGGATTTCTCAATCTTCTTTACAACCTTGTTGAAGGTTTTCTTATCCTTTGTTGCAATTGTAACTTTCGCCCCTTTCTTAATGCCCTTAAATGCACCTTTTTCTACCTTCTTAAGTGTGTTTCCATTAAGCTTAATATTTTTCAGGTTTTTACATCCCTTAAATGCATTTTTTTGAATAGTTTCTACACTACTTGATGTAAGATTAACTGATTTAAGATTTTTAGCATTTTGGAATGCACTTGTCTCAATCTTTGTTACATTCTTACCAAGCACTACTTGAGTAACCTTATTATTGTTCTTAAATGCATTTGCCGATACAGAGGTGACAGGATATGTCTTTCCATCAATTGTTACCGAATCCGGAATTACAACTTTTGTTGCCTTACTGTTGTTAACTGCCTCATATTTAACTCCACCATCCGGTGTAATACTGTAAGAAGCACCTGTATTAGGATCTGTTATAGTTGCTCCTGCAGGTTTCTCTGACTGTTCTTCCGATGGCTTGTTATCGGGTTTTACAGGGTCAGATGTATCCGGCTCCGGTTCATCCGGTTCATCAAATTCGGGTCCACTGACAGTAACTATACATTCTGCTCTATACCATTCATAATATGCATATATGGTCGTCTGGCCTTCCTTTAAGGGAATTACATTTACTGCCCCTTTATACCCTTCAGGGTAATCATAGTAATAGTCATCATCATTGTCTCTTCCCCATTCATCATAAGGAACAATTTTAACTATAGAAGGATCTTCTACTTCCCAATCTGCCTCATATAGGCTTCCAAAGTCGGAACGTGCATAAAGTGTTCTACTTTCATCTGTTTCCAGATTCATTAAATCTGTACTTAAGAAGATTCGATTAATGGAGGATACAATAACATTGCATGTATCAGTAAGTTCATCACCTTCAGAATTCGTATACTTAACTGTTACAGTAGTAGTGCCATTATCTATACCTAAAATGTGATTTCTGTCTATGATGCGGACTATATTTTCATCACCACTTTCAAGTACTGCCTTAGAGTAATCAGCACTCTTATCAGGATGTATTGTGTATTCAAGTTTGGCATACGAACCTTGGCCTATATAATGACTATAGTTTTGTCCGCCTGTATTATTACTGAAAATTACTGCGTCCTTTCCTACTTCAATAATATGCATACCCCATCTGGTACCATCCGTTACCTTTATCATGGCTGTTCCAACAGCTTTGGGATAAACCTTTCCATCATTAGATACAACTGCGACCTCAGTATTTGTACTTGACCATGTCAGTTTTTTATTATTTAGACGGTTATTTGAATTTAAACTCGTTCTTGCTGTTGGCTCAAATACTGAGAGCTCAGTTGGGGATTCATTAACATATAATGCTGTATTTCCCTGAACTATAAGTTCTTCTGTTGTAACAGGTACATTTGATGTATCTACTGTTATTGTTTTATCAACAGGATCAGTCTGAGTGCCATCTTCAACATATCTTGCAGTCGCGTTAACTGTCATGTTATGGACAGCATTCTTAAAATTATGTTGAAGCGCGTATTCTTTAGCCGCCTTATACGTCTTTTCCGGAATTGTGAACGTTCCATACATTTTTTGACCGGGAGCTATTTTGTAACCATAGCCATCCGAAATAAACGCAATATTTTCTGTTACATCTTCTCCGTTTATCTCATCAACAAACATGTCAATTGTAATGGTTTTGTCTTCTGATTTATTCTCTACATATACTGTTACATCTGCTGATTGATCATACGGGTATTCTGTAATATTGGCCACCTCGAGAGAAATAGAACTAGTAGCATCATCAACATCAATAACTTTTGCACCACCGCTGCGTTCTCTTACATATGCAGTACCTTCACCCGGAGTAATAGTAAATCCACTATCTATCTGAACACTTCCATAATCATTTATGGTTCCTTCAATACTGTTTATATACTGAGTTCTTAGTAACGCAAATGTACGTGAGTAAATATACATCTTATGTACTGAAGATCCGTGCGCTGCATAAATTGGTTGGTTCCAAAAATATGATGAATAATTTGGACTCGTTTTATTAAATACAAGCCCATTAACACTATTTATAGATACGTAAATTGTTTCCGTAGATGATAAATTATTATCAATCTGCAAGTTCAAATAATAACCCTTGCTGTCATATCCTGCATTTTTCAATTTAACATCAAGATCGTCTCCATCATATAAATATCCATTTGCGTTTGGATTTTTAGTGGGGTTTGCTTTATCTCCTATCTCTTCTTTGGGATTTTCATTCTTTTCTTCTACGGAAGGAATCTCATCCTCGGTTTCATCGTCCACATACTCATCAGTTACAACTACTTCCATCTCATCAGATTCATTTCCAACATTTACTGTAACTGTTGTAGTACCCACTTTTTTAGGATAAAATGCTACACCGTTTATGTCTCTATACCAGCCAACAATAGATTCATCAGCTGCTGTTATAGTTGCACTATCATAATCAATATCTCCGGAATTTGTACTTATATTAACCCAATATCCATCATCTTCATCCTCATAGTTTATTTGAGGATCATAAACCATGTTTAGTTTTTCTTTACTAAAACTAACATTAGTCAGAGGTATGACTCTCACAATCTGTGGTTCGGAAGTAATCGGAATTCCTGCGCCTGTTGTGTAAACCGCACTAACTTTTGCATATCCCTCAGACACACCTATCAAATAATTATTGTCCTCCGAGATTTTAAGAACAGCCTCATTACTACTCTCAAACCTTATATCTCTATCTTCTTCCCACATATCAGGAAATACCTGGTAATTGA
>Ga0247608_10006149_pt1 | contig 12721 bp, 9 predicted proteins | sample 176DNAGHGlowgp2_FD_193490 | JGI IMG/M metagenome (GOLD analysis project Ga0247608, IMG submission 193490) | Sheep rumen microbial communities from Palmerston North, Manawatu-Wanganui, New Zealand - 1766 DNA GHGlow gp2 | ecosystem: Host-associated > Mammals > Digestive system > Stomach > Rumen ... | reverse complement strand
ACTGCGTAGACGTGATGCTCCTCATGCACATCAACAGTGCCACCGAAGAGGAGATATGCTCCACCCAGACCGAGCTCGACATGCTCGATATGGAAGAGGAGGATATGGAGGAGGAAAAGTGGTAAGGTAAAAATTTGCCGATTCCACTTTACATTCGCCAGCCTCCTTACGATATATATAGTGAACGCTTTTTAAGGAGGCCCTTATGGGACACGCAGTCATCAAGGACACGAAATACAAGATCGTTAACGCCCGCGTGGAACAGGCCAGCGGGGGCCCGGATGCCCCCATCCTGGTGGCCGAGGTCGAGTTGAAGCCCGCCAACGGGGTCCCGTTCTTCTATACCCTCATCGAGTGCGAGGGCATGCCGATGGTCTACAAGACGGAATCGTCCGTTTTTGACTGGTGGATGAACCCCAATGAACATGAAAGCGAACTGGACGACCTGCAGGACGCAGGCTCCGTATACGATGGCGAGAACTACAATGAGCTATTCGAGGACCACAAGGGCATCGAGTGCTACGAGGGGCTCCGCTACCTCATCTACGTGATGCGCGCCAGCTGGGACGACGCCAAAGCCTTTATCGAGGGCACCAAGGGCAAGAACCTCGACGAAATCGAGATTCCCAAGTCCGACGCGGAAGAGGACTGGGAAAACGGCGAAGACGAAGACTAGCTCAGCATTCCATTTTGAGCTAAAAATGCCAATAAGAAAACAAAAGTTTACAAAATATCAAGCAAAAAATGACAAACTGTCAGCTTTTGACATCCGGTTTAAACTATATTTAGAAGTATGAAAATGAAAGAGATTTTTACCATACGGTTTTTCGGAGCCTCACCGGCACCACCGCCTTAGCTGACTGCATTACCTAGCAGCCACATATATATTATTGACAGTAACATAGATCTATTGTAGATCGCCAGACATATATTGAGCCTTTTGACTAGAGTCAGGGGGCTCTTTTTTTTTGCAAAAAAAATCCACCCCGCCCCGACAGGGGCACACACCCAAGGAACAGCTTATGAAGCTCAACATCCAGGCAACCACCACCGAAATCAACAACCTCATCGCAATTGTCCAGACGGCACCGAGCGCGAAAGCCTACGAAAGGGCCCTTCATGCCCTTTGGGCCATTTTCGGGGACTTCTTTACCGCACTCGTGGCAAAGAAATCTTACCTGCTCAACTCCGACTTTAGCCTCTGGGGTTGCAGCCCCGCAGAACGTCAGGAAAACCTGGCGGGCAACGCCTACATGCTTTTCTACAAGGCCGTCTCGGATTTCGAGCCGAGCCGAAAGGTCCCCTTTGCCGCCTACATCGCCAAAATCGGGGAATGGCGCATGCTCGACGAAAAGCGCAAAAACGCCAAGCACAGCAAGCGCGAGGAACTCGACCGTCGCGCAAGCAACAGCGATCCCGACGAGGAACAGTATTCCCGCATCGACAATCGCGACGTAAACCCCTTTACCGGGGAGCGCAACGAACTGGACTGCGATTTTGACAAAAAGGATTTGGTCGCCCGATTCAAAAAACGCCTTGCCACAAGCGACCCCAAGGCCCTCTCCAGGTTCGACATCATATACGAACTCTGCAGCGAAGGCAATTACTCCGACGCCGAAGCCGCTAGACGCATCGGCTGCGAACGCGCCAACATGAAAAACGTGAAGAAGAACCTCCGGCAAACCATGGCCGAATGCGGGCTCGAAGAGGAATTCCGCCAGCTGATGGCGGCATAGCCTTTTTCCACTTTACATTCGCAAGGTTCCTTACGCTAAAAACGGGCAGCCAGCAAAAAACTAGATTTGGGAAATTATCCAAAATCACGATGGGAGACCTGTTCAGAAGAAACGAGTCGTAACCAAAAAGAAGGTTAATGGCGCATCCCATTTGACAAAAATTAGCCTCTGCACGATAATATATGCAGAGGCTTTTAATAAGGAGTGCGCCATGGAGAACAAGAAGGACAACATCGACAAGCTCGTGAGTGAAGTACTCAAGCATCCGAGCGTGCTGAAGGAAAATCTCCAGCAACTCGTCGCCAACACGGAGGAGAGCTACCTCGCATTCCGCGACGTTAGGGACAGGCATACCGATATCGGCAGGGCCGCCGTTCTGGCAATGCTCCGAAACCAGTCCACCCATGTGGTGAGGAACGCGGTCGAGGCCGCCGCCACCGCACTAGCCCACTTAATCGAGGAGCACCCCGACATAGCGTTGAGCGACGTCCCAGGCGAGCTGTACAGGATTCTCGTCAACGACACTCAGGTATACAACGACGCAGTGTTCAACGCAGCCACAATCCTGGCGCCACAGTTCGTCATGTTCGACGACCGCTACATGCAAGAAAAGATTGAAAAGGAAACGTAAAGGAGACGACAGCTTCGGCAGCATAAATGAAAAAAAACGGCCTAATTTGAGGTCGTTTTTTGTTTTTTTCACAATGGCTTTTTTAGGGAAAAATATATATTAATGGCATGAACAACAATTTGACGAACCGATCCACCATCCGTTGCGGGAAAGAACAAGAAATTTGTTCAATTGCGGAAGCACTAAGCCTAATAGACAATGATGGGACCATTTTTATCGATCCCGGAGTGTACAAGGAACACCTAGACTTTACCAAAAAGGTAAAGATTATTGGTGTAACAGACTCCATCATTGAAAAAAATTCTAACGAACTCCCCATCGTAATTTTAGATGCGGACAAATCCTGCACAATTAGCGTCCCTGTAGAAATTGAAGGTATTGTCTTTACGCATAAAGAATCTATCTCTTTTGAAAAACTCGGCAATTACATTGACGAAGCCAATGACAGCGAAAAAAAACGCCACATATTTGAACAAAATGGCGCTGGTGAGAAACCCCTATTATATGTGGAAAGCGACGCAATCTTAAAAAATATAGGTGTTCTGTATTCCCAAAACGGAGGTATATCTTTTTCAAAATGTTCTGCTATTGTTGAAAAATCAATCATATCCCATTCACGGAAAATGGGAGTACTTATAAAAGATTCTGCAACTCCGCAACTTGTCGACTGCTTTATTCACAACAATATTCGAAATGGTATTGTTGTAAAAGATGATGCTAACCCCAGAATTACAGGATGTAAGATTTATAACCAGCTGAGTAATGGTATCTTTGTAAAAAACAAGGCTGAAGGAACATTTGAACGATGTGACATTTATGGTAATAAGCTGCATGGAATTGCTCTGTCTGGACGTGCAGCACCAAATATTAATGAATGCAGAATCTACGAAAATGGAGAAGAAGACGGGGTTTGCTCTGGAATAACGATTTTGGAAACTGCATCTCCCAAGGTAAATGCGTGTGATGTATTTAATAATGCAGGGGCAGGGGTTAAATGGTTTGCTTCGCAATCACTAGATGAATGGGCGGAATCGTCACAAAAAATGGAAGAAAATGATAAAAGATGGCATAAATCCTCAACTAGGATTTCTTTTAGTTCAGCTGGAGGTGAATTATGTGAATGTCATATTCACGATAATAAAGAGAATGGAGTGATTGTATGGGGCAGAGCAGAGCCAAAGATTGAAAAGTGCGAAATTCATGACAATAAAACAATAGGCGAATGTTTTCCCGGAGTGATTGTTGGTGAACAAGCATCTCCTCAAATGATTGATTGTGAAGTTTTTAGTCATTTAAGTTATGGAATTTGGTTGCAAAGTAAAGCTCAAGGTGTATATGAAAATTGCGTTATTTATAACAATGAAGATGGTGTTTATATTCAGGATTCTGCAAAGGGGGTGTTTAGTATATGCCATATTTATCATAATAAAATAGATGGAATAACTATAGTTGATGAAGCAAATCCGAAGATTGCGAATTGTAACATTCATGATAATGGTGAAGAAAATCTAAAGAATTAATCCTCGTTTCAAACAATAAACCTTAGTGAGTTTTTATGTCTTTCTATGCTGATGAATTTCTGTCTGCCAAGCCTGGCGAGTTTGAAAAAAAAGAATTTAACATTGGCGCAGACCAATCTCTTGAAACGGAAGTCTTTGAATCACTAAATGCTTTTGGCATTAGAGGGAAAGTTATCGGTAGTGAATCGGGTCCCTATATCACGAGAGTCTATTTTAAACTTGACCGAGGAGTTCGTTTTAACTCTATAGAGCCACTTACTGATGATTTAAAAATGTCCCTAGGGACTTCAAGCATCAAAATAATGCCTGATCCCGAACGAGGGGCGGTTGCCATTGAAATTCCAAATATCAAACGAGAAGACATTCCTTTTGGCAATGTGTTTCATGCAAATCACAGCGACATGGCGCTACCCGCTGCACTTGGTGTTGATTCCAAAGGAAATCCTATATATCTCGACATTTCGAACACACCACATTTACTAATTGCAGGGACTACAGGGTCCGGAAAATCAGTTTGCCTCAATTCAATTATTACATCGCTTGCGCTAAATTGTCGCCCGACTGATCTGCAGTTTCTTTTAATTGATCCAAAGGGGAATGAATTCGTCCATTATGAGAGCATAAAAAATCTTATATCTGGGAAAATTATAGATGATGTAGAAACGGCTTTAAAATCTTTAGCATGGCTTGTTGAAGAAATGGAACGCCGCTACAAAATTTTTAAAAATTGCAAGTGCCGTTTAATCAACGAATATAAGCATAAACGGAATTTTGGATTAAATGATGGTGTTTCAACATGTTTTGTCGAAGACTTGCCATATATAGTAGTTGTCATTGACGAATATGCTGATCTAATGATGAATTCCACCAACGCTCTACAGGAGGATGTAAAAAAGTTAGGGCAAAAGGCTAGAGCGGCAGGAATTCATTTAATTTTGGCAACGCAGCGTCCTAGCACAAAAATTATTGACGGCGATATAAAAACGAATTTTCCTACAAGAATAGCCCTAAAGGTGTCATCCATTGCAGACTCCAAGACGATTCTGGATCATGGCGGAGCAGAAAGACTTTTAGGGAAAGGCGATATGCTGCTTAAAAGGCAGGGCGAAGAAGACCCACAAAGAGTTCACGGATGTTTTATATCCAATGATGAAATTAAGAAAGCTATTGAACTGTTGCCACAAAAGAAGTTATACCAAATTAATGAAGCGGATGTATTTGAACGCGACATTCATGACTTGCATGCTCAAGAAGATTTGAAAAAACATGCGACATGGGGCGAATTGAACGCCGTAAGTAAGGTTGTTTTGGAATACTTTGGCGAATTCATGGACGGCAAATGCGATACAATATATCAAGTATGTGCAAGTCAATTTGGAGTGGGGAAATCTAGGGTTGATGTCGCTTTTAGTGATGTGAGCAACGCGATAGGCGACTCTGACTTCTATCAAGTACTTCAGCGCTCTTGTTCTGAAAAAGATGAAAATTGCGATTACCCATTTGTTAAGGCTGTGATTTACTCGTCACCGTTGAGGTGGAAGTTCAAGGATGGCCGTTATCTGTTTACGGATTATATCCTCGAACAAGCTTTTGAGAAAGATGATGCGGCGGCCATGGCAAGCTTGGAGAAACTCAAGAACAAAGTCGTTAACGAACTAGAAAATGAATATTGCGATGATATAGAAGAATACCCAAATAAAGGCTTATTTGACCGGCTGCTTGCGGAAGCATATCCTCCGTTAATGAATTTCTTACTCGAATCGGGAAATGAACAGTATATCATAGATGCGGCAGAGAGTAATTCTCGTATAGAAGATTTTGTTGTTGAACAGGCTTTGATAGATGAATCCTGGGAAAATTTTGTATTTGAAAACCCGAATGATTTTAGAGAAAAATGTGTACAAAGAATGGCGGAAATGGGCGACGAAAAGGCTATTGAATGTATTTGTGATTGGGATGATGATTATATCAGCGATTCTGTAAGAGAGACCATTTTTCAGCTCGCAGTACAAGATAAAGATAAAGCTATAAAAAAGGTGGCATGTTATTCCCGAGAGTATGAATTAGACAAACGATTATGGGAACTTACAGAAAGAGGGCAAAACAAGGCCATTGAATACATTTGCCAACATATTGAACATGGTGATTACGGGTCTTGCGACACTGATCTTGTATTTGATTTTGCTAAATCAGGAAACGAACGAGCATGTAAGTGTATTAGGGGTAATTATGATGCTTTTGAAGATTATGTGATTGAGTTTATTGATGGCCAAGATTTTGCTGATGTTAAGGATTTTGCGGAAAAGATTAATTTGTTTCAGCATGTTGATTGTCGCGTAAAAACTTACGCCCATTTTGTTTGCGACATGGCTAATGAAGGCGATGTTGATGCGTGGAGTTTGATTTATGATAATGCTAGCAACTATTTTATTCAGCAATACATTATAGAAAAAGCTGAAGAAGCTGATGAAAAAGCCTGGGATTGTATTCGGGGACATAATAATGAAGATGAGTATCATGATTATGTTAAGTCTTGTTTATGGCATGGTGGAGACAAAATAGAGAAGTTAGCAAGGGATATCGCATACAATTATTGGTATGATTATCGAGATGACATTTTAGAATTGGCCTGTAACGATGATGAGTCTGCTAAAGAAGCCGTTTATGCCACTCTTGATTCGGACGAAGAACGTTTTTGTGAATTTGTTTTAAATGACGCTCAAAATGGTAATGGCAAAAGCCAAAAAGAGGTTTATAAAAATCCTCAATTATTCCAACAATATATTTTAGATGAAGCTCAGTTGGGCGATGACGATGCAATAGACGTTATTTACAGCCACCCCGAAGTTAATGCTTTTTACAATTTAATTTTACAACATGCAAAAGCAGGTGGCGATGACGCAATGGAATGCGTTTACAAGCATCCTGAAAAAAAGGATTTTCAAGACATCATTTTAGAACAGATTTCATTAGGCAATGAAGAAGCAACGAAATTCGTTTTCGCAAATACAAAATACGAATTATTCCAACGTTGCATAGTCGAATTAGCCCTTCATGGAGATTGCGATGCGAAAAAAGTTGTTCTTGCAAATCTAGAAATCGGTCCGTTCCAGGAATACATTTACAAGCAGGCTACATCTAGTGATAAGGATGCTAAGTCCGTTGTTCTGGCAAATGTGAAATATGACTTATTCAAAAAATGTTTAGCCGAATTAGCCCTTCATGGAGATTGCGATGCGAAAAAAGCTGTTCTTGCAAATCCAGAAATCGCTCCGTTCCAGGAATGTATTTGTCAATTAGCACTCCAGAACGACAGCGATGCAAAAAAAATCATCCAAAATAATTATGTAGATTTGGAATCTTTCCAAAAATGTATGGTAGATTGCGCTTTGCAAGGGGACGAATATTTTGCAAGTATTATTTATGAGAGAATTGAGCAGCAACAGAAAAAAACAAATAAAACACATCCTAATCCAGAAACTATCGACAATCCTATCGTATTAGCAGAAATTGATGATATAGCGCAGAAATATTATTTAACCCCATTTGAGGAACAACAATTAATAAGTGAGATAAAAAAAGATGTAAAGAAATATAATTTTAGTTATAATTGGCTTGATTTTAGATCACGCGAAGCATTACAAACATGGGCTTCGAATATAATACGGAATCGATATTCTTCTAATATTATAGACAAAATATTCCGAGGTTTTATCGTTTCTAGAGCTCGTCAAAATGAGGGTCGAGCCTTAAAATGTATTGAATTCGACCCTCAAAACAAAGAATACGAAATCTTTTTAATTGAACAATGTTCAGAGCGGAATGAATGGGCTTTGACGATTGTTTGTGATAATTCAGATTACTATAGATATTGGATTAATGAAGTCATAAAAAATCGATACGACAAAAACAATCTAAGAGATTTGCTAATCGAAAAAATTTTGCGTCAAGCTAAAGATGATGAAAAAGCTTTAAAATATGTTGTTTGTAGGAATCCTCAAGAAGAAAAATTTAAGGATTTGATTGTTGAAACTTTTCAAAAAAATGAAGATGTTGTCGAATGTATATATCGATATTATTTACGAGAAATACCATCATATCATAGAAGTGATTTCTGTGAATTTATCAAGCAAAGAATCTCGAAAGAATTTGGATTCCACTTTAAAAATGACGATGAACTTTTGAAAAGAAAAATAGAAGATCTCAAGTCGGATGGCAGCAAATATTTCGTTTTGGCAAAAGCATGGGGAGGCGACAAATCGGCTTTAAATGCGGTTCGCGGAGCTTTTTTGGGATTTAGTCGCATTATTATAGAATGCTTAGAACATTACGACTCTCAAATCAGGGCGTACGCAATGGAATGCGTGAATAGCGATACTATAGGCAATGCTATAAAAGAAATGGCTATAGTAGGCAATGATGCGGCAAAAAAAATCTTACTAATCGCCAAACGAACATCCTCGAAACGTTGAATTACCGATAGAACCTAATTAATCCTAAGAATTTCGCGATCCAATAGAATAGCAGCAACACCGGTGGTTAAGAGAACGGTTGACAAGGAAGAGTTCGAAGCAAAAAAAACGAAAAACTTTTCCACTACGGAGCATCTAGCAAGGACGCTGGCAACAAGATCACCACCATCATGCAGATTGAACACACGCAGGCGTACCACGGCATTATGGCAATGCTGGAAAACTTTTTTTCAATATAATTTGACAAAATTAGCCTCTGCACGATAATATATGCAGAGGCTTTTAATAAGGAGTGCGCCATGGACAAGACGAAAAAGTACCAAATCGTAAACGCCCGCGTGGAACAGGCCAGCGGGGGCCCGGATATCGCCATCCTGGTGGCCGAAGTAGAACTGAAGCCCGCGAAGGGCGCGCCGTTCTTCTATACTCTCGTCGAATGCGAGGGCGCGCCGATGATCTACAAGACGGAATCGTCCGTTTTTGACTGGTGGATGGAACCGGACGCATACGAGAGCGAACTCGACGACCTGCAGGACGCAGGCTCGGTGTACGAGGGCGAGAACTACGACGAACTCTTCAAGGACCACAAGGGCACCGAGTGCTACGAGGGGCTCCGCTACCTCATCTACGTGATGCGTACCGGCTGGGACGAGGCAGAGGCCTTCATCCAGGCAACCAAGGGCAAGAACCTCGACGAAATCGAGATTCCCTCGTCGGATGCCGAAGTGGAATGGGAAAGCGCTTGACGAAAGTTTCCGTTGTTGGTTGAAAAAAGCCCGGTGACCTTTGTGACATCGGGCTATTGTCGCAAAGGCACCATTCCTAGTGCGAATTATTAGTTTTGGTCGCGATCAATTATCGAGACTAGGTTTGCTATATCTACATCGGAATGCATGGGATGGCGCTGCATAATTGAGCGGACATCTAGCAATATTCCATAGATTTTATTATATCGCTTATTTGCATTGCCATCATTTTTCCAATCGCAGGTAGCGTAGCCGAAATTCTCCATTGGATATTTCGTTTCATCAATTTCTGCTGCATACGGCAAGATGAATGCATTGAAGATTTCACCCTTAGGAATATCGCTCGATTCTTTTTTTCGCATAGTTTCTACAAACTCTGCGTATGCGATTTGCTTGATGATAGAACCCGTTCCCGGCAATTTTCTTGGATTGCGAGCGGCTTTGGACGCCACCTTGTCTTCGCCATATTGGTAATATTTTGCGTCAAGGATGAAAATCCGGCTATTGTCGGGAATCATAATCGTGTCAGGACGGAGTGCCGTTCTTTTTGCCTCGTTTTGCTCAGCGTCATTCAGCGATTCGCCAATATGCCAAGAACAGTGCGGATAATATGTTTTCTTCTGATTCTCGTCGATACCAAAAACGTCGTCAATCAGCCCTTCCCATACATATTCGAAATCGGTAGTACCGAAGATCGCTTTTCGAGTGTCATTGAGCAATCCTAAGTAGCAAACGATATCAAGCATATTACGAAATAGTAGGAGATGCCGTTCATTGAACGTCCTCGAAATCTTACTTTTCAGAATCGCCGCAAACATTTTTGCATTGAACGGAATCCGAGGTTTTTCGGGCTGGAAAAACCCAAAAAGGCAACCGATTTTCTCATAACTTTCATAAACGCAATACTTATGAATCTGCGTAATGATTTCATTTTCGTTGCTATTAGACTTTTTCGTAATGAAATCTAGATAAACGACCGTTTCGTGCGGAGTTTCACCCACAATTTGCGGACGAACCTGTTTTATCGTCCGAGCCCAATTGATTTTACCGCTTGAAACACGCTTATACAACGGTTCGTTTTCAACATAGTAACCGTGATTTAGGAAATAGTTAAACACGTGCAAGTATGCGTGAATCGGAATTTGAACATCATCCTTGTTCAGTTCACGATTTCTGTTTACAAACTTGCTTTCCTTAGAGTATCTGGCCAATACCGAAATAAGGTTAAGAATGTCCTTTCGATATTCTTTTTCACCTCCATCTGGTTTTGAATAGCCATAGGGGAAATACACGTCTAACTTTCCGTCCATATAACGGACACCGACAAACTCATCATCTTGCTTGCCTTCACCATAGTGGCAGACATCGCTAAGTTTTGGCCGTTCCTGAACGGGAGTATGTTGCAACGAAGTTGTCATTATTCAGGATCAGAACCCTTTTCTTGCAATTTCTTAATTTCCGCATCAACAAAGACGCTGAATCCATCTTTTTTGAAGTTTTCAATAAGTTTTTCAAGCGTTAGCACTTTGCCAAAATGAGCGGGCCTATCAAACTTGAAAGCATCATCCCACAGATACTTAAGAACCTTTTCGGCAAAAGCCTCCTTCGTAATGGCAGCCTTTGAATCACCTTCCTCATCGGGTTTCTTCGGAACGACAAACCACCCTCCAAGACGTTTGTCTTCCATGCTAGAAAGACCGTTCTCTTCTGCGGATTTCATGATGGCTCTGTCGGGCCAGTCCGTACTTTTGGGTCGAAACTGCGAAAAAGCTGCGAAAATGACCCTCTGGCTCTGTTAGGCCAGGCCGTATAGCTGCGAACATGCTGCGGACCGCCGAACGGTCATTTCAGCGTAAAAACATCGGTCATGCAGCCGAAAAACAGTTTTGGAAGGGCTTACGGATTGAGGATTTTTTGCTAGCCGGGCACAAGTGTACAGTTTAGCCCGACAGAGCCAACAACCAAAAGCCCCGCCTTTTTATGCTTGTAGGCGGAAGATTTGCCGTTTCTTTACAAAATCTCCCCTTTTAGCGATATATTTAAGGTAAAACCCGCCTCCAAGGAGTTTTCATGGTAAAGATCCTCGACGCCGACCTTATCAAGGGCCACTTCATCATCAACGACGACGGCAAGCGTGTTCTGATCGATACGGGCTGCCCGTTCATCATCAACGACGGAAACAAGCAATCCAAGCCCATGGGGGAACTTTTCCTCAATGACGCACGCCGCAACGTGGACCCGGCCATCGACGAATTTCGCGGTTTGGAATACTTCGCCCAGCGCAAGGTGCTGTTTGACTACAGGAAGGCGGTCGTTGTCATCGCGGACCAGGGCGACGAGGTCGACCCGGTGCACCCCGTTGCGGAATTCCCGATTTCTGGCCTTCCCTTCCGCATCGTGTTCAGTGCGGTCGTTGACGGGAAAAAACGCGAGTTGATTTTCGATTCGGGAGCCAGCATCGCGAACTACCTCACCGAATCCATCGCAAAGACCGGCACTCCCTGTGGCACAACCGAAGACTTTCACCCTCAAAAGGGGAAGTACACCGTCGAGCTGTTTTCGCTCCCGGTCGAAGTTGGCGGCGAGACGGTGGACATTCCCTTCGGCGTTCAACCTGCGGACATTGATCGCGACGTGCAGATGTCCGGCGCGGTCGGCGTTATCGGGGTCGGGCTCTACAAGAACTTCCAGGTGCTGGTGGACCTTCCCAACAAGCGACTCGTGCTGGGGCGGTACTAATAAGGCAAGGCCGTCCTATTGCCTTGCCGCACAAAAAATTGTATATTCATTTCAGTAGATTCCGACAATCCTCCTGACAGCGTATTCGATGGACGCCTTTGGCGTCTCTGTCTGCGTCTCGGTCATGGCATTAAGCAAGCTTAATACCGCGACACTCGACTTGACACGATCCGGGGAGGCAGTTCAACTATCTGCTTGAGGTCGTTGCCCTTTGCGGACTTGACAATCCGCAAATCGCGACAGTTGCCCTGCAGGGAACCGGCCCTGTGGCTATCAACGTAGAGCACCGTCTGCCGTAAAGGTGGACGTAAAAATCAGTCATTCAACTGGTTTGCGAGCGGCAACCGTCTGGTGCCGCAGGTGTTCTACGTCCCGGCATTTTCCGTTTGCAAGCCAAAACCGCAACTTCAAACAGGAGATTCCCGCCTACGCGGGAATGACAACACTACATGAACCGTACGCAACACTACTCCCTGCTCAAGGCGATGGAAATCGACAAGAGTAACCTCCTCAAGTACCAGGAACTTTACAAGTACGCCTACATCCTCAGTGACGGCATTTTCAAGATCGTCTTCGCCGAGGAAAAGGACCACTCGCTTCTCATCTCGCTCGTGAACGCGATGCTTGGCCTGCAGGGCGACGACGCCATCAGGGAAATCACCCTCGAAATGCAGGAATTTCCGGGCGTTTTCAACAAGAAGGACTGCATCCTTGACATCATCGGCACCACGAACGCCGGCGAAAAGGTGCTGGTAGAAGTGCAGCAGCAGGGTGACGACTTCTTCCGCGATCGCGTGGAATACTACATCTCGCGCGTCATCGAGAACCAGGTGCACACCAGCGAGAAGTACGAGCTTCCGCGCATCTACTTCCTCGG
>Ga0247608_10006145_pt1 | contig 12727 bp, 11 predicted proteins | sample 176DNAGHGlowgp2_FD_193490 | JGI IMG/M metagenome (GOLD analysis project Ga0247608, IMG submission 193490) | Sheep rumen microbial communities from Palmerston North, Manawatu-Wanganui, New Zealand - 1766 DNA GHGlow gp2 | ecosystem: Host-associated > Mammals > Digestive system > Stomach > Rumen ... | reverse complement strand
TAACCTAATAACCTAATTAAGCCATGACAAAGAAGGAGACAGTAAAATTCGTGATTCAGCTTATCGCATCGATTGCTTCGGCGATACTGACGGCACTGGGCGCCACATCGTGTGTAGGGGCGTAACAACAGAAGAGGTTCGCATTGACTTGCGAACCTCTTTATTTTTCGTATCGGGAAAATATTGTTCTCATAATATCTCGTGGATTATAGGCTGAAGTCCTCAGGAAGTCCGATCTCCTTGAGACACTGCTTCTCGAACTCCTTGTCCTCGCTTACGGTCTTGCCGTTAGGATAAAGCTTACCGATGCTGTCGAACTTCTCGACGATGCCACCCAGCTTACCAAACTGGGCCTCGATGTCCTTAGCCTTAGCCATAGCCTTATTGATAGCGACGGTGTCGGTAGCAGCACCCTCGGTCTGGATGATCTGCATAACCTCGTACATACCCTTCATGGCAGGCGACATAGCGAGGAATACTGTGTGATAAGCCTCTTTCCACTCGTCAACGCTCCAGTTAGCACCCTCTGTCTGAGCATTTTCTATCAGCTGATTCAATATTTCTACAGGATTAGCTGCAACTTCCTCGGCTGTAGGAGCAGCCTTCTGACCCTGTTTGCACGATGTGACTGCCAAGCCCAGCACGAACGCAATCATAACAATAAATGCTTTCTTCATAACTTTTTGATTTTTAAATTATTGGTTAATAAATCCTTGACAAATCGACGGCAAATTTACATAAAATTTTGAAACCACAAAATGTTTTTAGCAAAAAAGTGAAGAAAATTTGGAAATGTGCCCGATTTTTCGTAACTTTGCCGCCCGAAATAATATATATAATTAAAATGGCAGATACAAGCAACAGCATTCTACAGAAATTAGACGGTCTGGAGGCTCGTTTTGAGGAGGTATCGACACTGATTACCGACCCCGACGTGATAGCCGACCAGCAGAGATTCGTAAAACTTACTAAGGAATACAAGGATCTGGGCGACATTATGGACGCCCGTAAGCGTTATATCGCATGCCTGAACGGTATCAAAGAGGCTAAGGACATATTGGCCAACGAGAGCGATCCTGAGATGAAGGAGATGGCACGCGAGGAGCTGGCAGCCAACGAGGAGCTGCAGCCACAGCTGGAGGAGGAGATAAAGATAGCACTGATACCAAAGGACCCCGAGGACGCCAAGAACGTGGAGATGGAGATTCGCGCCGGAACCGGTGGCGACGAGGCTGCCTTGTTTGCCGGCGACCTGTTTAAGATGTACAAGAACTTCTGCGAGTCGAAGGGCTGGCAGGTGGCTATCACATACGTTTCTGAGGGTGCCGTAGGCGGATTCAAGGAGGTAGACTTCTCTGTGTCGGGTGCCGACGTGTATGGCACACTGAAGTACGAGAGCGGTGTGCACCGTGTACAGCGTGTGCCCGTGACCGAGAGTAACGGACGTATGCAGACCAGTGCCGCTACAGTAGCCGTACTGCCCGAGGCTGACAAGTTTGAGGTGCACGTGAACGAGGGCGAAATCAAGTGGGATACCTTCCGAAGCTCTGGTGCCGGTGGTCAGAACGTAAACAAGGTTGAATCGGGTGTTCGTCTGCGCTATATGTGGAAGAACCCTAACACGGGCGAGACCGAGGAGATACTGATTGAGTGTACCGAGACCCGCGACCAGCCTAAGAACAAGGAGCGCGCACTGAGCCGTCTGTACACCTTTATATATGATAAGGAGCACCAGAAGTATGTTGACGATATCGCCAACCGTCGTAAGAGTCTGGTTTCGACCGGCGACCGCTCGGCTAAGATCCGTACATACAACTTCCCACAGGGCCGTGTGACCGACCATCGTATCGGCTACACCACTCACGACCTGCAGGGATTCCTGGGTGGCGACATTCAGGCAATGATCGATGCGCTGACCGTGGCCGAGAACGCCGAGAGAATGAAGGAGAACGAGCTTTAATACATTAAAGATTAAACATTAAAGACAGATATGACCAGAAAAGAACTGATTGAACAGATTCGCGAGAAGAAGAGTTTTCTGTGCGTGGGACTGGACACAGACCTGGACAAGATGCCCAAGGGCCTGAAGGAGATTGTGAAGAAGGAGTATGAAGAGGAGGAAATGACCTTCGGTATGCTCTTCGAGTTTAGCACACGCATCATCGATGCTACTGCTCCCTACTGCGTGGCCTACAAGCCCAACCTGGCATTCTACGAGGCTTACGGTCTGGAAGGAATGGCAGCCTTCGAGGGCATAATCGAATATCTGCAGGAGAACTATCCTAACCACCTGATCATCGCCGACGCTAAGCGCGGTGACATCGGAAATACATCAAAGATGTATGCCAAGACTTTCTTCGAGGAGTATGATGTGGACGCTCTGACCGTAGCCCCATACATGGGCGAGGACTCAGTGACACCATTCCTGGGTTACGACGGCAAGTGGGTGGTGCTGTTGGCACTGACCAGCAACAAGGGTAGCCACGACTTCCAGCTGATGGAGGACAAGAACGGCGAGCGACTGTTTGAGAAGGTGCTGAAAAAGAGTCAGGAATGGGGTAACGACGAGAACATGATGTATGTGGTAGGTGCTACCCAGGGCAAGATGTTTGAGGATATCCGCAAGGTGGCTCCCACACACTTCCTGCTGGTTCCAGGCGTAGGCGCTCAGGGCGGTAGTCTGGAGGAGGTTTGCAAGTACGGCATGATAGACGACTGCGGCCTGCTGGTAAACTCTAGTCGCGGCATTATCTACGCCAGCAACGAGAAGGACTTTGCCGAAGTGGCCGGCGAAAAAGCTAAGGAACTACAACAGCAGATGGCAGCGATTCTGGATGCCCAGAATTGATAATTGACAATTGATAATTGATAATTCGTGTCCGAAGTAAAGATCATCAACGACCCGGTATTCGGGTTTATTAAGATACCACGCGGCATACTCTACGGGATAGTAGAGCACCCGCTATTTCAGAGGCTTAACCGCATCAATCAGTTGGGGTTGGCCTCTGTGGTGTATCCTGGGGCCAGGCACACCCGATTCCAGCACTCGCTGGGCGCATTCCACCTGATGAGCGAGGCTATACAGAACCTGCAACAGAAGGGGCAGTTTATATTCGACTCGGAGGCCGAGGCGGTACAGGCCGCGATACTGATGCACGACATCGGTCACGGTCCGTTCTCGCACGTGCTCGAGAACACGCTGATACACGGGATAGACCACGAGGAGATATCGCTGATGATGATGGAGCAGATAAACCGGGATATGAACGGACAGCTGAATCTGGCCATATCCATATTCAAGGGCGAGTATCCCAAGAACTTCCTGCACCAGCTGATTTCGAGTCAGCTGGACATGGACCGACTGGACTATCTGCGTCGCGACTCGTTCTATACAGGCGTGACCGAAGGCAACATAGGTAGCGCGCGTATCATCAAGATGCTCAACGTGATAGACGATTCGCTTGTAGTAGAACAGAAGGGCATCTACTCGCTCGAAAACTACCTGACTACGCGCCGACTGATGTACTGGCAGGTGTATCTGCACCGCACGTGTGTGGCCTACGAAAAGGTGCTGGTAAATATGTTGAACCGAGCCAAGTGGCTGATACGCCACGGCCAGCAGGTGTTTGCATCGCCCGCCCTACTCTACTTCCTCGAGAACGACATCGACGCCGAGTGGTTCGGATCGCATCCTGAGGCTCTGCAGAACTATAGCGAGCTCGACGATAGCGACATATGGAGCGCCATGAAGGCGTGGAAACACCACGACGACAAGATACTGGCCACACTGGCCACCGACATGCTTGACCGCCACATATTCAAGGTAGAGGTGCTGGAGGACGAGCCATCGCCCGAACGTATCGACGAACTGAAGCGCCACATAGCCCAGCAGATGGACATCGCATACGACGACGCACACTACATGATGAGCGTGAACACGATACAAAAGGACATGTATAATGTGGACGATGATAAGATACAAATACTTTACAAAAACGGCGAAATTAAGGATATTTCGGAAGCTTCTGAACTGCTAAATGTTCAGCTACTTTCAAAAAAAATACGAAAATATTATCTTTGTTATCAAAGATTTCAAGAAAATTAGTTATCTTTGCAAAGTTTAATCGATTAAAAAGCAAAAAATGGAATTTACAGCCAAACAAATTGCAGACCTGATTCAGGGAAGAGTTGAAGGCAACGAGAACGCTGCCGTTCGCACATTCGCTAAGATTGAAGAGGGCACAGAGGGAGCAATTTCGTTCCTGTCGAACCCTAAATATACACACTATATTTACGACACAAAGTCGAGCGTAGTGCTAATTAACGAAGATGTAGAACTTGAGAAACCCGTTAGCTGTACGCTGATTCGCGTAAAAAACGCTTATGAGTGCGTAGCTAAGCTATTGCAGTTCTACGAGAGCATGAAGCCAGCCAAAACCGGTATTGACCCATTGGCATCTATTTCGCCAAAAGCCAAGGTTGGCGAGAACGTATACATCGGTCCGTTTGCCGTTATCGGCGATGGTGCTGTGGTAGGCAACGGTTGCCAGATTTATGCTCACACAGTAATTGGTGACGGTGTACAGGTAGGCGAGAAATGCCTCCTCTATCCTCACGTAACCATCTATCAGGGATGCAAACTTGGAAATAATGTTACAATACACGCAGGCAGCGTAATAGGTGCCGACGGATTCGGATTTGCACCTAACACCGAAGGATACGACAAGATTCCACAGATAGGTATCGTGGTGATCGAGGACAATGTAGAGATTGGTGCAAACACATGTATCGACCGTTCTACAATGGGACAGACAACCATACACAAGGGTGTGAAGCTGGATAATCTGATTCAGGTGGCCCACAACTGTGAGATTGGCGAGAACACCGTTATGAGTGCTCAAGTTGGCATGGCCGGTTCTACCAAGATTGGATCATGGTGTATGGTAGGCGGACAGGCTGGTTTTGCTGGTCATATACAGGTGGCCGACAAGACTTTTGTTGGAGCACAGTGCGGTGTTATCAGTAACACAAAGGGCAACGGAGAACAGCTTATCGGTTCACCAGCCGTTAATCCTAAGATGTACTTCAAGGCAAGAGCCATCGATGCTAAGTTGCCCGACATGTATCGCCAGATAGCCGCTCTGGAGCGAGAGCTCAATGAGCTGAAGGCAAAAATGAAATAATAATTTGCGACAAGATATGAAACAGAAAACATTGAAAGGCAGTTTTTCTCTGTTCGGAAAAGGACTGCATACAGGTTTGAACCTGACTGTTACATTTAACCCTGCACCAGAGAACACAGGTTACAAAATCCAGCGTATCGACATGGAGGGACAACCAATAATCGACGCTATTGCCGAGAACGTGATCGATACCCAGCGAGGTACCGTACTGGGCAAGGGCGATGCAAGAGTTTCGACAGTAGAACACGGACTTTCGGCCCTCTACGCTCTGGGCATCGACAACTGTCTGATACAGGTGAACGGTCCTGAGTTCCCTATCCTCGACGGTTCGGCCATTCTCTACGTGAACAAGATTCAGGAGATAGGTATCGAGGAGCAGAACGCACCCAAGGACTACTACATAATCCGCAAGAAGATTGAGATTAAGGACGAGCAGAGCGGATCGTGCATTACCATCCTGCCCGACGATGCATTTACCATCACAGCCATGTGCTCGTTTGAGAGTAAGTTCATCAACAGCCAGTTTGCTACTCTCGACGATCCTAAGAAATACCCCACAGAGATTGCGAGCGCACGTACATTCGTATTCGTACGCGACATCGAGCCTCTGCTCCAGGCCAACCTGATTAAGGGTGGCGACCTGGACAACGCTATCGTAATCTACGAGCGCCAGACCACTCAGGAGCGTCTGGACATGCTGGCCGACATGCTACACGTAGAGCACCGCAATGCTACCGACCTGGGATACATCCAGCACAAGCCACTACAGTGGGAGAACGAGTGCACACGCCACAAGCTGCTCGACATCATCGGCGACATGGCGCTGATAGGCAAACCCATCAAGGGCCGCATCATCGCTACACGTCCCGGACACACCATCAACAATAAGTTTGCGCGCATGATGCGCAAGGAGATTCGTAAGCACGAGATCCAGGCGCCCATCTATGATCCGAACGAGGAGCCGATAATGGACGTGAACCGCATTCGCGAGCTCCTGCCACACCGCTACCCCATGCAGCTAGTCGACAAGGTGGTAGAGCTGGGTGCAAACACCATCGTTGGTATCAAGAACATCACCGCCAACGAGCCTTTCTTCCAGGGACACTTCCCACAGGAGCCTGTAATGCCAGGTGTATTGCAGATTGAGGCTATGGCCCAGTGTGGCGGACTGCTGGTGCTGAACACACTGGAGGAGCCCGAGCGCTGGAGCACTTACTTCATGAAGATAGACGACGTGAAGTTCCGCCAGAAGGTGGTTCCAGGCGACACACTGATATTCAAGGTAGAGCTGCTGGCACCCGTACGCCACGGCATCTCATCGATGAAGGGATACGTATTCGTGGGCGACCACGTAGTAAGCGAAGCTACATTCACCGCACAGATTGTAAAGAACAAGTAAAAGATATGGCAAATCAGATACATCCACTAGCAGTTGTCGATCCCGAGGCAAAGTTGGGCGACAACAATATCATAGGCCCATTCTGCGTGATCGACAAGAACGTAGTAATCGGCGACAACAACAAGTTGTATAACAGCGTTACCCTGCACTTCGGTACACGTCTGGGTAACAACAACGAGATTTTCCCGGGAGCATCGATCTCTACCAAGCCTCAGGACCTGAAGTTCCAGGGCGAGGAGACCACTTGCGAGATCGGCGACAACAACTCTATCCGCGAGAACGTTACCATCAGTCGTGGAACTGCCTCGAAGGGCAAGACCACCGTGGGCAACAACAATCTGCTGATGGAGAATATGCACATCGGACACGACTGTGAGATAGGTAACGGTTGTATCATCGGCAACACCACCAAGTTTGCCGGCGAGGTAATCGTCGACGACAACGCTATCATCTCGGCATGCTGTCTGTTCCACCAGTTCCTGCACGTGGGCGGATACATCATGTTCCAGGGCGGTACACGTACCAGCCAGGACATTCCTCCATACGTGATCGCTGGTAAGGAGCCCGTGCGCTATGCCGGTGTGAACCTTATCGGACTACGTCGTCGCGGATTCTCTAACGAGACCATCGAGGCCATCCATGATGCCTATCGTATCATCTACTCTAAGGGTGTGATGAAGGAAGGTGTGGCCGAGGCTCGCGCCAAGTACCCCGACTCTAAGGAGGTAGACTACATCTGCTCGTTTATCGAAAACTCTAAGAGAGGTGTCATCCGCTAAGACGCTGATCGTTATCACCGGGCCAACGGCAGTTGGAAAAACCGCCTTGTGCCTGGATATAGCCCGACATTTTGACATCCCCATTATAAATGCCGACTCAAGGCAGATATACAAGGAACTGAAGATAGGCACGGCAAGTCCGACAGACGAACAGTTGGCACAGGTAAAACACTACCACGTAGGCACTCTGTCGCTGAACGACTACTATAGTGCATCGCTCTTTGAACAACAGACAATGGAGATACTGGAGCGCGAGTTTCAGACTAGCGACTACGCACTGATGGCGGGTGGAAGCATGATGTATATCGACGCCGTGTGCAACGGGATTGACGACATACCCACCGTGGACGACGTGACGCGCGAGACGCTGAAACGCCGACTGGCCACCGAGGGACTGGAAGTGCTGGTGGAAGAGCTGAGACAGCTGGACCCCGAATACTACAAGATAGTGGACAAGCAGAACCCCCGACGAGTGGTGCACGGACTGGAAATATGCCTGATGACGGGCAAGACATACACATCGTTCCGCAAGCGCGAAAAGAAACAGCGACCATTCCGCATAGTAAAGATCGGACTGAACCGCGAGCGCGAGGAGCTATACAACCGCATAAACCAGCGAGTGGACCAGATGATGGCCGACGGACTGCTGGACGAGGCAAGAGCACTCTACCCTATGCGACAGATGAATGCACTCAACACCGTGGGATATAAGGAGATGTTTGCCTATATCGATGGTACATGGACTCTAGACGAAGCGGTGGAGAGAATCAAGGGTAACACGCGTAGGTATGCGCGCAAACAATTAACTTGGTATAAGAAAGATGAACAGATAAGGTGGTTTCACCCAAACGAAAAAGATCAAATAATAAGTTACATATCTCAAGACTATGAGCAACAAAACATTTAACAAATACACGGGCATGCTGGGCATGGCCATGCAGAAAATCAAGGGCGTTTGGCCTTGGTATAAAGGATTGTATAAGGGACGTGCCTGGTACATCAAGACTCTGGTGGCAATAGCATCGCTGATAGTGGCATTCTTCCTGTATCTGGGAGCTGTCGACATGAACTTCCTGTGGCTCTTCGGTAAGAGTCCGTCGATGTCGACCATCAAGAACAAGCGCCCTGCCGAGGCTTCGATGATATATAGCGCCGACGGCAAGCAGATAGGAAAGTTCTTCAGCGAAAACCGTACACCCGTGGGCTACGATGATGTGAATCCGGCATTCTGGAAGGCACTCATAGACACCGAGGATGAGCGTTTCTATAGTCATAATGGTATCGACTATCAGGCATTTGCAGCTGCTCTGAAGGACTACGCCCTGCATCACGACGCACGTGGAGCATCTACCATCACTCAGCAGTTGGCCAAGAACCTGTTCCGCACACGTTCGGAGTATTCTACCGGACTGCTGGGCAATATTCCTGGAGTGAAGATGCTTATACTCAAGAGCAAGGAGTGGATTACAGCCTACAAGCTGGAGCTGTTCTTCAGCAAGAACGAGATACTTACCCAATATGCCAACACCGTCGACTTCGGTTCTAACGCATTCGGCATCAAGACCGCTTGTAAGACTTACTTCGGCTGTTCGCCAAAAGACATCACTACCGAGCAGGCCGCCGTGTTGGTGGGTATGCTTAAGGCTACCACATATTACAACCCGCTTATCAATCCCGAGAACTCGCTGAAGCGTCGTAACATAGTGCTCGATCTGATGAAACAGCACGGCGACCTGACTCCAGAGGAGTGCGACTCGCTGAAGAAGCTGGAGATAAAGCTTGACTATAACGTGGAGAATGCCTACGACGGCGAGGCCAACTACTTCCGCGAGGCTGTGGCCGACTGGATGAAGGGCTGGTGTGCCGACTACTATGGCGAAAAAGAAATATGCTTACTACACCGAGGGACTGAAGATTTACACCACTCTCGACACCCGCATGCAGAAGTATGCCGAGGAGGCAGCTGTGAAGCAGATGAAGCAGGTGCAGAAGACCTTCAACTCTCACTGGGGAAGCACTAACCCATGGCAGGACGAGCGCCACATAGAGATACCTCACTTCATCGAGGATCTGGCCAAGAAGACTCCTTATTATAAATATCTGAGCCGCAAGTTCGATGATAATCAGGACTCTATCAATTACTATCTGAACCTGCCTCATAAGGTACGCTTGTTCGACTATGATAGCAAGACGGGCTATATCGAGAAGGAGATATCTACCCTCGACTCACTACGCTATATGGAGCGCTTTATGCATTGCGGATTTGTAGCCATCGAGCCACAGACCGGACACGTAAAGGCATGGGTGGGCGACATCGACTTCAAGACTTGGAAGTACGACAAGGTTACGGCTATGCGCCAGCCTGGTTCTACATTCAAGCTCTTCGTATATACCGAGGCTATGAATCAGGGAATCACTCCTTGCGACACACGTAAGGACGAGTTCTTCTCGATGAAGGTGATGGATCACGGCCAGGAGGTGACATGGGCACCAACCAATGCCGACGGACGATTCACCAATTCGGACATCACACTGAAGCAGGCTTTCGCCATGAGTATCAACTCGGTAGCAGTACGCCTGGGTCAGGAGTGCGGAATCGACAACATCGTGAACACCGCTCACGCCATGGGTATCAAGAGCAAGCTGGACGCAACACCTGCTCTGGCTCTGGGTTCGAGCGACGTGAATCTGCTTGAGATGGTGAACGCATATTGCACACCTTGTAGCGATGGTATCCAGCACGATCCTGTACTGGTAAGCAAGATTGAGGACCGCGATGGAAACGTGATATACGAAGCTCCATCAGAGGGCAAGCAGGCTATACCATATCGTAGTGCATTCCTGGTTCAGCAGTTGCTGATGGGAGGTATGAGCGGAACAAGTTCAAGACTGAGAGGTTTCGTGGGCTACGACATCACCGACACCGACTTCGGTGGTAAGACCGGTACATCAAACAACCACTCCGACGCTTGGTTCATCGGCACAACACCAAATCTGGTCTGTGGCGCATGGGTAGGTGGCGAGTATCGTTGTATCCACTTCCGCACAGGTCTGCTGGGTCAGGGTAACCGCACGGCTCTGCCTATCTGTGGATACTTCCTGGGTAGTGTGCTCAAGGATCCCGCATTCAAGAAATATCGCACAAAGTTCGGTGCTCCACGCGATGCCGCTCTTAATCAGTCGATGTATGGTTGCGGTGGATATCTGGCACTTCCATCAGATTCTGACTCGCTGGCCGTAGACTCTCTGCGCATGGGCGGAGCCGACGATATGATTGAGCTCGACGCAGATGGCAATCCTCTGCAGAAGGCAGCTGAGCACCACGAGAACGAGGATGCTAACCAGACACCAACACCAAACAATAACGGCGAAGCTACTGAGAAGAAAGACTGATGCAAGAACAACAACAGCAACTGGATCTGGACAATAAAGAGTGGCAAGACGCTCTGCAAATCATAAACTATACCCGTCGCTCGCTTTTCCTTACAGGAAAGGCGGGCACAGGTAAATCAACTTTCCTGCGCTATGTGTCGAAGAACACCAAGAAGAAGCACGTGATACTGGCTCCGACTGGTATCGCGGCTATCAATGCTGGTGGATCGACTCTGCACAGTTTCTTCAAACTGCCATTCCATCCCTTGTTGCCCAACGACACTCAGTATGATTGGCGCAATCTGAAGAAAACCCTTAAGTATACCGGCGCTCAACGCAAACTGATACGCGAGGTTGAACTGATAATCATCGACGAGATATCGATGGTGCGTGCCGATATCATCGACTTTATAGATAAGGTATTACGCGCGTACACGCGTAACCCCGAACCGTTCGGTGGAAAACAACTGCTGTTGGTGGGCGATATCTACCAGTTGGAGCCCGTGCTTAAGGATGAGGACCGACAACTGCTACAACCGTTCTATCCCTCACCCTACTTCTTCAATGCAAAGGTGTGGCAGGTGATGCCGATAGTATCAATCGAACTACGAAAGGTTTATCGCCAGACTGACGATAGCTTCATCGCTATCCTGGATCGCATCCGCAACAACACCGCTACCCAGGCCGATTTATCAGCCCTCAACAGCCGCGTAGAAAACTCTCAAAATTCAGAATCTCTAAATTCTAATTTCTCATCTCTTAATTCTCCCCTCACCATCACTCTGGCCGCACGTCGCGATACGGTAGACTTTATCAACGAGCAACATCTATCGGCCCTGGATGGCGACCCGATAACATTTGTGGGCAAGATACAAGGCGACTTCCCCGAGAGTTCGCTTCCCACCCCGATGGAACTGCAACTGAAACCTGGAGCCCAGATCATCTTTATCAAGAACGATAAAGAGAAGCGATGGGTGAACGGAACGCTTGGCACCATCGAGTATATCGACGAAGAGGAAGGCGTAATCGGCATCATCACCGAGTCGGGACTGGAGTTCGACGTGGAGCGCGACATCTGGGAGAACATGAAATACACCTTCAACGAGAAGGAACAGAAGATAGACGAGACACTGCTGGGCACTTACACCCAGTTCCCCATACGATTGGCTTGGGCGATAACCGTACACAAGAGTCAGGGTCTGACCTTCAAACAGGTATCTATCGACTTTGGCGGTGGCGGAGCCTTTGCCGGAGGACAGACCTATGTGGCACTTTCGCGATGCACATCGCTCGAGGGAATATCGCTAAAGGAGCCCTTGCGCCAAAGTGATATCTTCGTAAGAGCCGAGGTGGTGAGATTTGCCAATCAGTACAACGATCAGCAACTGATAAACAAGGCCCTGCAGGAGGGAAAGGCCGACCGCGAATATCGCGATGCCGTAAGAGCATTCGACAAAGGCGACTTCGGAGCATTCCTCGACTCGTTCTTCAAGGCCATCCACTCGCGCTATGATATCGAGAAACCACACATCAAGCGCTACATACGTAGCAAACTGGAGATTATCAATCGACAGAAGCGAGCCATCATCGAGATACAAGAGCGCGACAAAAAGGAGATAATCAAACTAAGAGAGGAACTGGACGCCAAGAACGAACAACTGAAGCGTCTGGCCGCAGAATATACCATACTGGGCCGCGAGTGCGAACGCGAACACATGCCCGAGGCCGCAATCAGAAATTATCAGAAGGCTCTGGAGCTATATCCAGATGCAGGTGACGCTAAACGAAGACTGAAAAAACTACAGAAATAAACTGATGCTATTTTTGTAAAGAATAACACCAAATTGCAATCGTTTGCATGGCATCTTATGTTAATTTTGTTTAAATAGCGGCGTTGTGTAGGCACACATCGGCAATTCATCAAAAAAAAACTCCAAAAAATTTGTGAGTTTCCAAAAAAAGCCTTACCTTTGCCACCGTTATCCTGAAAACAA
>Ga0247608_10006144_pt1 | contig 12729 bp, 26 predicted proteins | sample 176DNAGHGlowgp2_FD_193490 | JGI IMG/M metagenome (GOLD analysis project Ga0247608, IMG submission 193490) | Sheep rumen microbial communities from Palmerston North, Manawatu-Wanganui, New Zealand - 1766 DNA GHGlow gp2 | ecosystem: Host-associated > Mammals > Digestive system > Stomach > Rumen ... | reverse complement strand
TTTCTCGCGGTATCTTTATTGGGGCTTTAACCCAATTGTTTTCTTTTCGATATATAAGCCAATCCTTGCCAATGAGGTTTGCCTTTACTTCACACTATATCAGCCTAACTCATTCATTGCTCAGATAGCTTGGGTGTGACCTTTAGGGTCGGTCTCTAATCATTATTCGTCTCATTGTATTATTACTCGATTTAAATTAAATACTCTATCATAAATTATCTACACTATAAGCCACTTAGGGCGGAGGTCTCTCCATACTAATCTGATTTTAATTGATTTAACTTTGATTTGAAAGGGCTACTTCATGCCCTTAATCTTGTAGAGTTGTACCTCTTTGACGATTGGCTCGTTTGTCTTTGGGTCTCTGACAATCTGCCCATTTTCGTCATAGGCATAATCCTTGCGCTTCTTGGTAGGCATGGCTACCACACGGTTGTTAGCTTCTCTGATAGCTCGATTGAGCTTTTTCTGTCCACTCATTTTGCTTTTATCTTTTTAATTAATAACTTTGTTTTTCTTTCACGATGCAAAGATACGAAATTTTTTTCTAATAGCCAAATTTCTTCATAACTTTTTTTACTTGTTAACTTTTATTAGCAATACTCTTTTTGATAATCCAAGAACTCTTGTGTCTCGCACAATTCCTTGATGTCTGATTCAAGCAAATCGTCATCAATGTCCTCATTCTCGTCACGATACTTGTCAAGTGTTGTGTTCTCAATGAGACAAACAACCTTGCCATCCTCGTAGACCTCAAGACCACTGATGGTCTCTCTTACAATGTACCCAAGTTGGGTTTGATACTTACTCATAATCTTAATGGTCTATTTGCGAATTATATTCGCTACGATAAATACCTTGTTCTCTCTCACGTCTACGCTGCTCTTCAAGCCACTTACTTTGTGGACTTTCATAAGCATGATTTCCAAATTGACTGCTCATTGTTTAAATCATTATTTGTTTCTTGGTGCAAAGGTACGAAAAAAAATCGACATGACCAAATAAATTCCAAACTTTTTTTGTTAAATTTTGTTTAAAGGTTTGGTGGGGGATTTCACCCCACCTTACCATATATTATAAGATACTTACAGCCTTACTCTGCTGCTACTGCAACGTTCTCCGTTGGCGCAAGTGCTGCTTCCAACTCAGTCACGTCAGTCTTGGGCTGTCGAGCAATGCCCATGCCCTCAACGATTGCCTTGGCATTCTTGATGTCAATCTTTGGATTGCTCTCCATACTCTCCATTGCAGCCTTGAAGTCCTTGGTCTTGGTGCTGAACTTGTCGTAGTAGCGACAAAGGGCATGAGCCACATTGGGGTTACGGAACATCTTGTCGTTCTTGTGATACTTGGCGAACATCTTCAACCACTTGAAAATCTTCTCAGCCTTTTTCTCGTCAATCTTGGTGTAACCATCCTCAAACACCTCTTTACGATGCGCATTCTTGCCTACTGCGAAGTAAACGAGATAGGTGATTGGATAATTGCCATTCTCTACTGACAACTTGGTTAGTGCCTTACAGATGTCAATATGCAACTGACGAAGTGCCTTATGCTGTGGAAGATTGAACCATACGGGCATCTTCACACCCTTACCGCCCTCATTCTCTGCCACAAGACGCACACGTGTGTCAAGTGAAAACTTCTCTTTTTTTGTCTCTTTTGCCATAGTTTAATCTCCTATTTTTTAATTAATAATAATGTTATTTATTTCTTTTGTAATGCAAAGGTACGAAATTATTTTGAATTGACCAAATTTAATCTGGTTTTTTAACCCTTTTTAACATTTAATGGGCATCAAAGATACATCTTAAAATACTCTCTAAACTCATCCTTATAATAGTAGAACATTGGTTCATCACCATCTTCAAAGTCGCCAACGCTTGTCCATTCACATAGTGTCAAGTCTTTGATTTGGTCATCCTTTACACCAAATCCCAACTCATACATTTTTCCATCAATTGCAAAATAACAATGATATGTATTTGGTAATATATCTTCTTGAAAATAATACTTATTAATATTAATCTCAAAGATGTCAGAACCCTTTTCTTCACAACCATCATAATGATGGTCAATTGCTATTGTTGCTTTGATACCAAATGGAGCAATAACACTTCTGATGTCTTTCTCGCAAAACATGGTATCTTCCACCACCTTTTCACTTGTTATCTTGCCGTAGAAATGAGTATCTACGTTTGATAACTTGGTGAGTTTTACTCTTAATTTTGCTTCTATCATACTATTGTATTTGTTTCATTGTCAAAGATAAAATTGCCATTCTCATATTCCATAGAGATTTGAGCATCCATCAAGTCATCGTATTCGTCAATGACCTCATCATTAATATCATAAACTGCATATCGTTTCATAATCTTAGAGTTCATTAATTAAGTTGTTCTCCTTGAAATGCTCGATAGTATCATCGTCAGCGAGTTCAGCAGTCGCATACTCAATATCCTCGTCTTGGTCAAACAAGTCATTGTCGTATGCTGCAAGCAACACGTCCTTTTCAGTTTCTTTGTCAGTCAGAACAACCATTGAATAGCCGTTCTTTTCTACACTTACATTAATCAACCAATACTTTTTCATAATTCTAATCTCCTTTGATTGTTTATTGTGTTGCAAAGGTACGAAAAAAATCTGAAATAGCCAAACGTTTTGAGGAAAAAATCTGGTTTTTTAACCTTTATTAACAAAAATGGGCTGAGAAGTAACTCTCAGCCCATCATTCATGGAACAACAAAAACAATTAAAACTATGTAGTTAGTCTCTACCAACGATTTGTGCTTCTTTCTCACCGCAAATGGTAAACTGCTTAATATCAGCTTCTTCTGCGATATTTCTGCCCTTTTCAAGGGCTTCTCCCTCATCTTTTGCATCCACATCTACAACAATGGAAGCATTGAAATTGTATTGAATTGTATATTTGCTCATAACTTACTTTGATTTTGCTGTCTTTGGCACAATCTCAACACCATCACGATAAATGGTATTGAATGAAATTAATACATGAATAACACTAATCTCTTCTGCGCTCTCCAATTTCTTATCACTAATTGAGTTAATGTATTCAATAACTGCATTACTCATTTCTTTGCTGTCTTTAACAGCCTTTAATTGTGGGTACGTCATATCATACCTATGACCTTTATAGTTCTCGCATACTGCATAACCATCATAAATGTCAAAAGGTATCTGAGATTTAAATCCCTCAATAGATAGCTTTTCACTACCTATCTTCTTACCACATAGTTTTTCCCAAATCTTACTTTCGTCCTTTTCCATTTCAAATAAATAAATTAGTTTTACTTTGGCAAAGATATATAAAAAAAATGAGATAAACAAGAAATGCTTACCTCATTTAATATTCTTTAACATGGAACTGAATATATTGCCCAACTACCAAAGACTACACATAATATTAATAATATATAGTATATAATCTCTATTGCTTTACTAATCTCTATCTCATCACTCAGTTTCATATCTCAATACATTCCATTGCAGATACCACATTAATCACTACATCACTTGGAGAATGGGCTTTCTTCATCTTTGCATACTTGATTGCAGCACTTTTACGTTTGTAGTCCTTAATACCACAACCATTAAACATTACTAACCAAGGTTTCATATTAACTTACTTTTGCTTCCACTTCATTTACATACTCACCAAAGTAATCCCTATCATCATCAGTCATTGGCAATGCAAATGAGTCCACAAGCCAACCATACGTATCTGAAAGATAATCTGCTATTTGGTCATCATCCAAACCATCAGCCACTTCTACCTCAGTTGGGAGGTCAACAACCTCACCATCAGTTTCCCACTTAATATTACTTACTAACATAACCTTATTGTTTTATTATTGTGGTGCAAAGGTACGAAATTATTTTGAAATAACCAAATTATTTTCAATTTATTTTTATTCTAAATGTGGTGGGGAAAAATTAAAATCCCCAATCCACATCTAACTCACTATCCAAGTCAATGACAAATGGTGTCTTAGGCTTTACGAAATGCCCACTCTTATAGTCGTTAGCTGTCTTATGGTAGTGCAACCCCATAATGCTTCTATTAGGGTCTAAATAACGCATATCGTAGCCATTTGCATCAACCACATTCCAACCCCTAAATGACTTTGGTAATGCCCCATTTTCACTATAGAATACTACAGCTACCTTACCACCATTCTGCAAGAACTTTTCACACTCATTCCAATTATATCCGTCATAACTGAAAGTAAGGTCGTAATTGGAATATTTCTGCATCAGTTTTATACGATTTGGATTTTTGGTGTAATCGTAAAACTGAACATCAGAGAAGATTTCCAAGATATTCTTGCCACTCTTTGGGTCTTTGAAAAGGATAGGTGACAAGTCACTTGTACCATTCAGACGAACACTGAAACCATATCCAAGACGCTTTGCCCTTGCTCGCTTGCTCTCTATCTCATGGATAAGGATTTCCATAAACCTTGCCCTATTCTCATAGAATAAGCGAGTTTTCTTGATACGTGAACGATTAATCTTGCTACCCTCAATTCCCCTCGCAAGTTGGTCACACTTGTTTTGACCACTACCATTAAGGCAATACTCATGGCAATGCTGACCATAACCGCACACTTGATGTCCGCTTAAGTTCCAAGGCGCAAGGTACAAACAATATGTCATTGTACCATTCTCATAGGACAAACGCATCTTCACGCTCTGTGCTACAGCACCTAAGTAACTGATACCTAACTCTCTTAATGCTTTTCCATACTGATACATAATCTAAATCTCCAATAATTTAATTGTTTAACGATGCAAAGGTACGAAAAAAAATTGAGATAACCAAAGGAAATCCCAATTATTTTTAATCTAAAATAAAACTTTTCTGAAATCTTGACAAAAAAGGTGTGACCTACTGATTACACCTTATTATATATACTATACAGAAAGCAAATAGAACCAATGTAGCGTATATCAGTATCATATCACTCACAAATTTTGTAAAGGAGGAAAAACAAGATGCCACACACACAAGCCATTCCAATAAATAGAGCAACCCCAGCAATCATATTATTAATCTAAAATAAATTCCACATCAGCCATTTGGCAACCACAATCCTCTCTATTACAATTGATATTATAACCACTTAATAGATTTTCATCATATATGGTTAATATCATATCATCATCAATCCTTTCACCACAATTAGGACAAGTGATAATGAAATCGCCATAGTTATCCAATGGAAAATAAGGAACTCCAAATGATATAAAATACTTCAACATCTTACCATTGCAATAACCATCATAGATGGCTATAATTCCATTCATGCCATCATAGCTGTTATGTATCTTGAAAGCCTTGCTATCAATGGCTTCATTGACTATCAAGCCTATCTCTTCCGTAGGGATATATACCCTTATATGATATTTCTTATTCATACGTTTAATTGTTTGTTAAAAACCGAATGAGCGAATGTAGTATTCATCTTTGGTCAGCATTGACATTTCTTCATCAATGGCTTCATCAACGCTTGCATATCCGTTTGCATCAATCTTGATGATTGAGTAATGGTCATCATAATCCTCTTCGGCAACCCATTCCTCTAAGTCCTTTTCAGTGAGGCCATCTACTTGTTCTTTGGTGTACTGCTCTTTGTCGAGCAAGAAAATCTTTTTGTCCATAATTCTTAATCTATTTTTATTGTGTTGCAAAGATACGAAATTATTTTGAAATAACAAAGAAAAATGAGAGGAATTTTTCAATTCCCCTCACTTTTTAACATTTAGGCTGCAACAAGCATCATGTCATACGCTTTTTGCACCTTTTTGTAAACGTTTCCATCCATCACGTTGTCAAACATCACTTCTTGGTTTTTAAAGTTAGCTTCATTTTGGAAATAAGTAGTGATGCCATTGATTGCCCACAGAGCAGTACCACGTTCCAAAATGTCTTGACCAATACCACCCTCCATAGCTTCTTTCATGCCTAAGAAGATATTGCGTCCACGAGTTTTGATGTCCTCATGCTCAATGTTACGAGTTTCCAAGAAAGCCTTCTTAGCCTCATCAGCAAGGGTAATCTCAGCAATGATGTTGTCAAGGTCTTTCTCAGCCAACTTGATGTTGCGAAGATGCTCCAAGGACTCTTTAAAACTCTTCTCGTACTCATTCCAAAGACCAAGAGTCCTATATGCAAACTCTGCATTTTCCTTATTCAAAAGGTCAAGACGAGACATTACCTTTGAAGAATGACGAAAAGCAATGCGTCCACTATTGTGTTTCATCGCCCAATTCAATGTGTTTGAGCACACTACACGCACATTTGTCACCATACAACGTACTGAACCCGTACCATCATGAGAGGTGGTGAACACCACATAGGTCTCAATTCTATCGTCAATGCGAGGATTAAGGATAATATCTTGTGGCATCTTACAAGTCACAAAAACTCTCTCACCCTTGCCCAATACACCACAACACTCAATCGTTGGTTTCTCAGTTCTCTCGCTACCCATGCCACTGCAAAGCATATCGACAAACTTAAAGGCATCCTCATTCTGAACAATACCATAAGCGTCTGAGGTAATACCCAAGGCAGCATTGAGGTCTGTACGCATTGTTGCCATCTTACCATCTACCAAGAGGTCACGAAGCATTGATGCGTTAATCATTTCGCCATTGTCCATAGCAGTCTTCAACTCGTCAGAGAGAGCCACAATAGGCTGCAAAGCAACATTGTAATCCGCACGACACAACTTCAATGCGTCAGCCACAAACATTGGCTCGTTAACAACCTCACCAAGACCATGCCAAGCACGCTCACGTGAACCATTCTCAGCAAAGCTAAACTTACCATTTCTTTCTTCTAAACCATGTGCCATAATCTAAAACTATTTTAATTGTTAATACTAATTGTTTATTGTGGTGCAAAGGTACGAAAAAAATCTGAGATAGCCAAATAAAAAACAAATTATTTTTAATCTAAAGTAATTTTTTAACACTTATAAACAAAAAATTGGGGATAATCAACTGATTTCCCCAATATTCTGCCATTTTGTTTCGCCTCTTTCCAACTCACAAATGATATAGGTCTCTCCCTTACCATCATCGTACCAATGGAATGTTTTGCTATCTTCATTCCAAACACAGCATATAAGGTCATTGCTCAACTCTGTTGCTGCTTCGTTTAAAGACTTCCACTCGCCATCAAAATCAGTGTTGACATTGGTTAAAATGACTTTCTTTGCATTTTCCAAAGACCCACACATCTTTACAGCAAGACTTGTTGAACCATCCTTATCGTCATGGTATGTTAATCTGATAATCTGAATCATACAAATTCACACATAATGTCAAACAACTTATCCAAACTCGTAATATCGTCAAGAGAAATCTCACCACTATCTTCCCTATGCTCAATGATACCAATCTCACCTTGGCGATTAATGAGAGTAAAGTTCTTTCCAACAAACTCCGTTGAACTATTCTTCTTATAGAGAGTTTCCATAATACCCTCTATCTCGCTCCTAACCTCTACTACAAGGTCATTCGCCCTTTCCTCAAAACCATCAAAGGCTTTGCCAATGGATGCGTATTCCGCATCAGTTAATACGCTCTTGAAAAACTTTTCTCTCGTCATAGTCTTTTATGCTTCTACGTAAACTTCTTTCAGCGTAGAGAGGTCGAACTTCTTGCGATATACATCAGTATAATTCTCTACCTTTTTGCCATCATAGACACCTACAATATCGTACTCGGTGTGCTTCTTGTGCTTCAAGTCCTCATTGTAGTCACGCATTTTAGCGCAATAGCTGTCAAACGCTATCAGCGATGGTTTGCCATTGAAACCCATCACAACACCATTCTTACCCTTGCGGATGCGAACAACTTGATTTACCTTTAATTCTGCCATAGTCTTAATCTCCTATTTATTAAATTGATACTATTTGTAGTTCGGTGCAAAGGTACGAAATATTTTTGAACTGACCAAATATTTCCCAAACTTTTTTCGTACCTTACACACTTTTTAACTCAATAAGGATAATCTATTTCATTAAAGAAATCTATAATCTTCTTTGATGTCTCTGCTGCATACTTGTTTCTTGGGTCATAATAACCATTTTCACAATTCTCAGCAAGTTTCTTGATATATTCCAAAAATACCTTGAACATTTCATTCTGCAAGTATCTATGCTCCATAGACATACGCTTTGCAGCCTTTTTGAAATCATTTGGACATCTATTCACATAATCGCTGAATTGACGTGCAAACACGTCATTGTTGTCTTCACCACATCGAGCACAACAATCATTCATGAAACGCTCAACAATCTTATCCTTAATAAATGCCTTGTCAGCATCAGACAACTCTTTGCTGTTAGCCAAACGAACCATTTGCTCATTGGATAACTCATAGGTCTCATACTCACGACCATCTATTACAAACTTTCTTCTTTCCATATCTCCTTTATTTTAAATTTGCGCTGCAAAGGTACGAAAAAAACGGGATATAACAAAATAAAAATCAAATTATTTTTAATCTAAAATAAAATTTTTCCACTTTCTTTATAAAAATACCCATATATACCTTATTAATATTATAATATAAGAGAAAATTACTATTAATCTAAAAATAATTCCAAAAACATTTGGTGGTCTCAAATAAATTTCGTACCTTTGCATCGCAATAAACAATTAAAAGAAAAATAACATGGATAAACCAAGTAATGTAAGAGTGGTAGGTTTCCCAATTAGCCAATATGATAAGGAATGGCTTGATACCCTTAACGATGAAGAACTAAGCGAAACAGCGTGTGCTGATGGCTTTACTCTTATTTATGGAAACCTTAAAGAGTTCCAAGAAGCTCTCAATTTGTCTTGTGGAGTTGATATTGTAAGTGATTATTGGATTTATTTCTTAACTGACCTCGCATGAATACATTAGAACAACAAAGAATTGAAGTCTATAAGGCGACACCAACAAAACTAAAACTTGTTGATGAACTCGCGTTGTTAATTAAACATTGCTTCCCCAATGTGGAAACAAATGGCATACGATTTGATGATAGCCACCTTAAACTTGGCGGTCTCATGGTACAAATGGTGGAAATTGACCCACAAGAATTTGGAGGAGTACTAATACATTGGTATCCGAAAAAAGATGTCTCAACAAAAAATGACCCCTTCTGTTCAGCATATATGCTTGATGAGAAAGAAATAAATATAATCATCAACGATGTAAAGAAAATAAAAGAATATTATCTCTCTCACACAAAATAAAAGGTGAGAGAGATAGAAATTGTACTTAATTAAGTCTATATAATCCAAATAATTCATAAAATATTTGGATATTTCATTTATTTTTAATATCTTTGCATCGTGGATGCCATATAATGGTTATATGGCGCAAAACAATATTATATTATTACAATCATGGCTTATTTTAGGATTGATGAACCAAACAAAGACAGAAAATGGATTAAATCTGTAGATAACGAAAATGGAACATTGGAGTTCTCAAACTCAAGAAGTGGCTCATATAGCAGAAGCGATGGAATTATAGCCAACTCAGAACTCCAAAGACTGAAGTTCCACTTCATAGAAAAGTATCCAGAACTGCAATACCTTGTGAAAGATTCATCGTGGTAATATACTTGTACTTCTTTAAGTACAATATTATATAAAAATTATTATTAATCTAACTATAAACTTAACACAATTCAAATTATGGCTTACTTTAAAATTGAACAACCAGGACATGCAGTCAAATACATTAAAGAGATTGATAGAGCCAATGGAACTCTAGAATTCTCAGAAAATAGAGAAGGCTGCTTCCAACAAGACAGCGGATTCTTTGCAGACTCAGAATTCGCCTACCTCAAATTCCATTTCACAGAGGCTTACCCAGAACTAGAGTATATGACAATTGATACTAGCTATAAACCTAGAGATTTATACGCTGTACAAGAAGCCCCAAATGACCCATTTAATGTGGAAGCTGAAGAAGGTCCATATGAAGTTGAAATGCCAGAACTAGAACCTATAAATAATGCACAAGGAGTGGCATATGCAGTAGTAAACCATCAAATAGCAAATGAGGAACACGCTCCAGTAATGGGACAACAAATAATGCAATTTAATAATGCAGCAGCAACAGTAACTGACGATGCTGATATCCCTTGGCAATAGTAATATGTACTTTTTTAAGTACAATATTATAGAAAATAATTAAAGGTTGAGATACACTCTCAACCTTTTTCTTTATGTAAATCAAAAGGGTTACTCATTTCACAATGAATAACCCCCTATATGTAGCCGTTCAATGCCAACAACAAAGTTGGTGTTGTACTTTTTTAAGTACATTATTGGTGTTGATAATCTACCCCATGAAACAGAACCGATAAACTTAAATAACCTTACTATCCCCACCAACCAGCTACTTCTTCCATTTCTGGATACCTATTATCTACTTCTGCATACATTGGAGGCCTCTGTATTGGTGGCCGAGTGAGTGCAACAGAGTAAGGCTCTTGTTTCTCATGTCCCACATCCATTGGCTTTGAGACACATGAGGAATTACTTGAGCTGCGAAAGGGATTGGACTCATTAATACTCCCCTCCTCTAGAGCACTCTTTAAAGCATCCCAACTAACCTTGATAATCAATTCCTTACTGCCCTTCTTACAAGCAACATAAGGGGTGTGAATGTTCTTAATTAATTCCCATTGATAACTTGGAACATATATGCCACTATTATCCAAGAAAACTTCAAATGCCTTCAAAGTATAAAATGTCTTGGGAATGGCTGTAGCACTACTCCATTCATAAAAGTATATTACACCATCAATCTCATCATCATTACCAAAGTTAATACGCCCTTGACGAGGAGTGTAATCTTGATTACTAGGAATATAAGAATGGCAAGGAGGAGTATAACGATGAGTGCGCTCATATTCTATACGCTCTAACCACTTGAAAAATAACTCCCTTAACTGCTTATTTAAATTAATACCTAATACCATCTTAACCTCCTAGCTCATTTGCTTCGCATACTTCATAAAACATAGTACCATAACTGTCTTCAGCCATTATCTCATACATTCCGTATTCCTTACTGTCTGGTCTTAAACACGTATGACTTACCCTACGGAATATAATGTCATTCGCAACTTGGTCAGATACAACATAACCATTATCCTCACAAAAATCACAAAAACTACTTAAAGTCTTAAACTCTAAACGATTGTCCTTGTCATGATAATCTGGATAATAATATATCTCCTTACCATTACTTACACCATTATCATCTATCTCCTCATATTCAGTGTAACTAATCTCATCGTCACTCACCTCACAAGGGTCAGTCTCAAAACCACTGTAAGGAGCATTAAGGTTAATCAATCTAGCACGTTTACCACCACGCTTGTGCTTCTTCTTCTTGCCCTTCTTCTGACCCTCCCAAAATAAATCATAAGCATCCTTGTCATGCTTACGGCTAGATGTATGTGGCCAAATAACACAATCATCGTCATCATCGTAGTCATCTTCATCACCCATAGGAAATATAAAACCATGAGCCATCCAATATGCTAACTCATCATCATCGTAGTCATCCATCCAATCATACATGTTACGACAATGACTCTTACGAGACTTCTTGGTCTTATAATACCTCTCCATATAAGCATGAAATAAATCAACTAACTTATACTTTATGTTCTCAGAGGGAATAATTATCTTCTTAGACATTATAATACTTTTTTATATATCAACGCAAAGATATTAAAAATTTTATTAAATCACAAATTTATTAACATCTTTTATAACTTTATCATACTGGAATTTTTTTCTGGAATACAAAGAGAACAGTTTATTTTACACAATTTCCCATGTTTATTTTCCTAGAATCCCCTAGAATTCCTATGTTTATTTCCTCAAAATTGACATTTATTTCCTCCAACTATTATGTATTACAATGATACTTTTTTCTCATTGAAAAATATTGATATACATTGACTAGAAAAGGATATATCCCATACATATAGTGTTTAAATAGGCATATTATTCTAATCAATTACATATCAACAAGTTACAAGGTTATTTTCCTTTATAATATTTATATTTTACCACGTACAATACGTGGTGCATTGATTATCAGCAAGTTACGTATTTTTTGATTGTTGAACACCAAGTTCAAAGAAATGTTTGGCAATGGATAAGAGTGTATCATACCCAACTTCATCAGATAAAAATTTCATTTCATTCACCATATATGCATTTATTTCTTTCTCCAAATCAACCTCTTTCATTTCAAGGGTGTTGATGAAAGATAAAAGGTTCTCATATTCTTGATGAAAGCATTTTCCCATATAAGACCAATTATCATGGGATTTTTTTAATTTCTCTATCTCCGCTACTAAAGTGTCTTTGTCTATTAAGTTCATAATTTAAATTCTTCTATATATGATTTTATTCCTCTCTTAGTTTCTTTAATTGTTGCTCAAGTGAAGACAGGTTCTTATGGTAACTATAGGATTGGGTGTCAAAAACAGCGTAAGCTAATGCTTTCATCTGCTCATCACTCGGCTTCCAAGTGTATCTGTCTTTGAGGGATTCGAGTCTGTTTATAATATTATATCTTTTATCAACAGGAGGAAGATATGTACTTTTATAATTCAGTATTACTTCGTTTATAGTGCTTTCATCATCTTCACTCCACTCTTGCCTTTG
>Ga0247608_10006142_pt1 | contig 12729 bp, 16 predicted proteins | sample 176DNAGHGlowgp2_FD_193490 | JGI IMG/M metagenome (GOLD analysis project Ga0247608, IMG submission 193490) | Sheep rumen microbial communities from Palmerston North, Manawatu-Wanganui, New Zealand - 1766 DNA GHGlow gp2 | ecosystem: Host-associated > Mammals > Digestive system > Stomach > Rumen ... | reverse complement strand
GGCATCGTCAGTCACACACCAGAACTGATGGCGGAAGCCATCAATAGGTGCAATAAAATCATAAACTGGCGTCGTTGCAGCATACCTCATCAAGAGTTCGTTTAATACAACATTGTCAGGATAAGCAAAGAATACAGGTTCTATGTTAGCATTGTTTACACGCACATGCTTCATGCGATCTTCCTCCTTGTCACGGCGTGTCAGTTCATGCTTTTTGATAACTCCTCTTTTGTAGTCATCACAATGGGCACATACTACAAGACCATATTGCGTCTTGCCGTTCATGGTCTGTGCATAGATGTAGTACTGCTCTTTTTCGTCCTGTACCAACCATCCTTTGTCTTGGAACATTTGAAAATTCTCTGCTGCCTTTTCATAGACGCGCGGATCGTACTCGCTGGTTCCTTCGGGGAAGTTGATTTCGGGCTTTATGATGCGATAGAGACTCATTTCGTTGTCACCGGCTTCAGCACGCGCTTCGTCTGAGTCTAAAACATCATACGGACGACTCTCTACACGTTCGACATATTCTTGTGGTGGGCGGATGCCCTTGAATGGTTTTACAATAGCCATAACCCTATTAATTTACAATTCACTATTGATATTTACAATACAGCCTTGATTTGATTGATAAGTTCTGTATATTCTGCATCAGAGAGATACACTTTTCCGGGGTTCATCTGGAATGTACCGCCATAGTCGGGACCGTCCACATATTTTGGAGCAAGGTGGAAGTGCAGGTGTGACAGTTTGTCGCTATATGCGCCATAGTTAATTTTTTCAGGATTGAAAGCTTTCTGCATGGCGCGTGTCACACGTGCTACGTCTGCCATGAATGCATTACGTTCTTCGTCGCTCAATTCGTTAAGGTCATTCACATGGCCGTTATAGGCTACGAGGCAACGTCCACGATAAGTCTGCTCTTTAAACAGGAAAGCTCTTGAAACAGACAACTGGGCGAACTCAATCATCAAATCTTTCAACGTTTGGTTGTTTGTGCAATATAAGCACTCTTTTGGATCACTTTTCATAAGAAATAAAGGTTAATCTAAATACTATAAACTCTAAACTCTAAACTATCAACTTTTACAAAAAAACACCCCTCCCTTGTGGGAGGGATGCTTTTTATTACTTGTTTACTTGGAATTTCGTGTCACCATCTTTAAAGAAGGCGTTGATTTGCTTGGCAGCAGCAATGCCCGCATTGATATTTGCCTCAGCCGTCTGGGCACCCATTTTCTTCGGCGTAGAGAAGTAACGACCATCAAACTTGGCAAAATCGGCATCGGCATCTGGTTTGATGTCGGTAACGAACTTCAGGTCTTCGCGTTCATTCATCAATTGAATTATTTCCGGTTCGTTAATCACCTCTTTACGGGCGGTGTTGACAAGTACCCCACCCTTCTTCATCTTGTTTACCAAAGCATAGTTTATGCTCTCCTTGGTTTCCGGAGTGGCGGGAATGTGTAGTGATACGACATCGCATGTCTCGAATAACGCATCCTGGTTGGCAACAGCGTGAACACCAGCAGCCTCGATGACGTCAGCCGGACAGAAGGCATCATAAGCATAAACATCCATACCGAAGCCTTTTGCAATACGAGCCACGTTTCGTCCTACATTACCAAAAGCCAAAATACCGAGTTTCTTTCCGAGCAGTTCGCTACCGGCTTTACCATTATAGAAGCCTCGGACAGCCATTACCAGCAGTCCGAAAACCAATTCTGCCACGGCATTGGCATTCTGTCCTGGTGTATTCTCAGCAACAACGTTGTGAGCTGTAGCAGCAGCCAAGTCAATGTTGTCGTAGCCTGCTCCCGCACGAACGACAATCTTCAGTTGCTTAGCTGCATCCAATACCTCAGCATCCACTTTGTCCGAGCGAATAATCATAGCGTCTGCATCAGCCACAGCCTGCAGCAACTGAGCCTTTTCTGTGTACTTCTCCAGCAGCACAAGCTCGTTGCCGGCTGCTTCAACTTCCTTTTTGATACCCTCGACAGCAGCAGCTGCGAAGGGCTTCTCTGTAGCAACTAATACTTTCATTGTTTTCCTATATTTATTGATTTCTGTTTTTTATCCTTGAAATGCGATGCAAAAATAATGATTTTCTTCTAATCAGACAAATTTTAGATTGTAAATCCACACATTATTTATATATATGAGAGTCTGATTCTTTTTCTTTCCGTACATAATCAACGAATGTATAGTCGAAAGGATGTCTCTCGTCTTTAAAATGCTGTTCAGTGGCTATGGCTTTCCAGTCATCATAAGCGGGAAAAAAGGCATCTGCGGCTACTGGAGTGTCGTTTATTTCGGTAAGGTAAAGTCGGTTGGCAAGTGGGAGGGCTTGCTGGTATAAACTGGCACCTCCGATAATAAAGACCTCCTCGTCGTTGGAACAATGACTGAGAGCTTCTTCGAGCGAAGGATAGATCTCACAACCAGGCAGCACCTGTATGGTGCGACTCAGTACGATGTTTCGTCTATTGGGTAGAGCCCCTTTAGGTAGAGATTCGTAGGTGCGTCGTCCCATGATGATGGTATGCCCGGTGGTGAGCGCTTTAAAGCGTTTCAGGTCGTTGGGCAGCCAGTAGAGCAACTTGTTCTGATAGCCGATGGCACGATTACGTGCTACGGCGGCAATGATATTTACTTGCATCGTTATTCAGCTTTGTCGGCCTTCATCTCGGTTACCGGCAGTGAACGGTCGATGACAGCATTGAAAGAGATGATGGTTTCGCTTCTCGACAGTCCAAGGGGCTGCAATTTGTCGTGGATAATGTTCAGCAGGTGGTGGTTGTTCAAAGCGTAGATTTTGCAAAAGAGATCGTAGCCACCGGTGGTATAGTGGCATTCTACCACTTCGGGAATCTTTTTCAAAGCGCTGACAACATTGTCAAAATCTGCAGGATTCTTTAAGTATAGTCCTACGTAGGCACAAGTTTCGTATCCCATCTTTTCGGGATCAATAATAAATTGTGAACCTTTGATGACACCGAGGTTTGTCAGTTTTTGAATGCGCTGATGGATAGCGGCACCACTTACATTACACTCACGTGCCACTTCAAGGAAAGGTACACGTGCGTCTTCTGCTATCATGGCAAGGATTTTACGGTCTAATTGGTCTAAAATTCTGTGTCCCATATTCATTATTTATTAGTAGTTATACAATTTCGAATAAACATCGTGAATCTATCTCTATTCATTCTTAACATTGTCTTTCAAGTTGCTTCCCGAATAATTGATTCGTAATGCATTGATTTTGCGTAGGGCTTGTTTCACATCGGTAATAGTGCCCATGTCAGTATGGCGGTCAGCTTTGATGCTAACGGTGAGCGCTTGCGCATCTTCGGGTGACATACGGTTGCGCTCTGCCGTGATGTAGTCCATCACTTCGGGCACGGTAACCAGTTTGTCGTTCAACTGAATGTGCGTAGTGGGTGTTGCCTTTGAGTCAAGCGGTTGACCGATATAGATATAACTGATGGTGGATTTTTTCGTCAGTCGTGTAAGTTCAGTACCTGCAGGTACTTGGTATTTTACTTTCAGTGCCACCTTACGCATATGTGTGACTATCATAAAGAAAAACAGTACGGTGAATATCAAATCTGGAAGGGATGCCAGATTCAATGCTGGAACTTCCCTGCGCCGACGCTTGAACATACTCATGGTTGACCTCCTTTCTCTTGGGCAAGATACACTTCCGAGATGCGTTGTGGTATTTCTTCGCGCAAATGGGCTTGTTCATCGTCGGAACAAAGTGAGTAAGCGTGACCATACTTGATCTTTGCACGTTCATCGCGTAATTCCTGATAGGCTGCTACAATGGCATTCTGCACCTTGAAATAGGTTTCGTAGGACGACTGGCGATCGGCTTCCAACTGGATAATGTGTTCTGCTCCTTTCAGCTTGACATGAGTTTTAACCCGATTTTTCAACGTCCTGAGATTTATCGGTTGATCATCACAAGAAAGACTATTATTGCTGGATATATGCAGTCGGAGCATCAGTCCTTCCCTAATATGTGCAGGTTGTTGAGTTTCTGTCTGATTTACTGGTGGTAGTTGACGCGATAATCCTTTGTCAACATCCATCGATGTGGTGACAAGGAAGAAAATCAACAGCATAAATGAGATGTCGGCTGTTGATGTCATATTGAGTTCGGGCACTCCTCTTCTTTCTCGTCGGAACATCATCTTCAGGCGGTCTCCTTTCTTTGGTTATTTACATAGCTATAGATGACAATACCCACTGCTGACAGCATGAGAATGATAGACGACCACACGAACATGTCTGCCACTTTCAACCAAAAAACATCGGAAAAGGGTTTGCCGTTGATTTGTATCGTTGATGACGACCCCAGTATAAATGTCAATATCAGTAGAAGTACCGTAATGACAGTAAGAACACAGGCATTTCGACTGACAGGAATGCCATTGACAATGTAGTCATCTTTGTTGTGGTTTTTCAAGCTACGCACTACCATCCAAACTCCAACTCCCACAGAAATCATAAATAGCACTCCCACATACATCAACAATACATTGGTCAACAAAGGAGCATTAAACGAGGGATTGTCAGAATACGGCATATCGTAGCCAAAGCAAAAGAAGGCGACAAAAAGCACCGCTGTTATTCCAATCAGCACATAGAGAACCTTTTTGGAAATCTGTGCTGCCGTCCACATTCCTTTATTATTTTTCATATTTTATTCTCCACATTTTTCCAGTGAAGTTCTGTCTCCGCTCTTAACTCCTCTCGCACAGTCGAGAAACATAAGCGCAGCCTCTTCCATCTGAGCTGTTAGCCGATCAATCTTAGAGAGAATATAGTTATAGAACAGTTGCAATATCAGGGCTACAATAATACCAAAAATGGTTGTTATCAAAGCAACCTTCATACCTGCAGCCACAATGGTAGGACTAATATCACCGGCATCCTGTATCTGGTCGAATGCCATTACCATACCGATTACCGTTCCCAAGAAGCCCAATGATGGAGCCATAGCGATAAATAGACGTATCCAAGAACAACCTTTCTCCATGTTGGCGGTCTGAACAGTTCCCGAAGAGACAATACTGCGCTCAATATTGTCAAGACTCTCGTTGATGCGAATAAGACCCTGGTAACAGATAGAAGCTATAGGTCCTCGTGTCTCCCTACACATTGTCTTTGCACCGTTCCAATCGCCTGCTTTCATTTTTTCTTCCAAGTCTGCCATAAACTTTTTAGTATTGATTTCCGACAAACTCAAGTAAATCATTCGTTCAATACAGAATGCCAGACCTAATACCAACGCAAGAGCCACAAGTGACATGAATCCAGCATTGCCCTCGATGAACTTCCGTTTCAGAGACTGGTGAAATCCTTCGCTCTCAACGGTTTCAGCCAAGATTCCGGTACTATCGGTGCTTTCCTGTAATGCATCCTCTGTCAATGATTCATCATTTCCGACATCTATCGATGTGGATAAATTCGGATCACTAGCCGATGAGGGTGATGCAGATGTTACTTGAACAGAATCAGTAGTAGCAGTTTTCTGCGCTTCAACACTGACCGTTGCAACAAAGAGCAGAATAGCCGTCACGGCAAAAGTTAGAATATTTCTTTTCATCATATCAGAAATTACGCATTCTATATTACGTATTCCACTTTACGTATTGTTTTCTTTGACATGCAAAATTAAGTAAAATATCTCATAGATGAATCATAAAAATACAATTTAACATAAAACCTACAGTCATAAACAATAATAATTTGGGGGATTTTCTTGCGAAATTAGTTCAAAATGAAGTACCTTTGTCAACAAATCATCAACATAATGATACGTAAAGCAGAAAATAGAGATATCAAGGGATTAACAGCGTTACTCTTTCAAGCAGATGCTGTTCATCACGGAATACGCCCTGATTTGTTCAAAGGGAACACACCTAAATATAATGAGCAGGAACTCGAAGCTATTATCAACAACGTTAGCACACCCATCTTTGTCTATGACGACGGCAATGTAAGAGGACATGCGTTCTGTCAGATTAGCGAAATTCGCAACCACAGACTGTTACAGGATATCAAGACTCTCTATATTGATGATATTTGTGTTGACGAAGCATCGCGCGGTAAGCATATTGGGAAGTCACTTTACGAGTATGTACTCAACTATGCAAAATCTATCGGATGTAACAACATTACATTAAACGTTTGGGAAGGTAACGACGCAGCTATTGCATTCTATAAGAAAATGGGCATGCATGTTCAAAAAACCGGAATGGAAACGATACTATAGTTTTATTTTGGCTATTTTCTATGAAAAATGAGTAATTTTGTCATCGATTAAATATAATAATGACTGATTTCCATCTACCCCAAGAACCAGTTACTGGTTTTAAGGCCATCAGTTGTACAAATGAACATAGAAGAAAAGTAAAAACGTTAGTCCGCCAGTCATACCAAATAGTAAAGAGTAAGAAAAGATGAGAAAGAGGCTAATCATATTCGACTTTGACGGTACACTTGGTGATACTAGACATACTATTGTTACCACTATGCAGATGACGATAAAGGAACTGCAACTGCCTGGACGAAGTGACGATGAGTGTTCTGCCACTATTGGATTGCCCCTGGTAGGCTGCTTCAAGACAATGTTCCCTGACCTTCAGACAGAACATATCCAACGATGCGCTGATACTTATAGGAGAATCTTCAATGAGAATCAGCAAACAATCAAACCACAAGCGTTCCCTCATGTAGCGGAAACCCTGTCAGCCCTAAAGGAACTAGGATTCACGCTTACTATTGCATCATCCCGTTCCAATGCTTCCCTGTCAGAACTTACCAAGAGTATGGGGATTTCAGAATACATCTCTTTCCTGATTGGAGCAGATAATGTTGAGAATGCTAAGCCTGCCCCAGAGCCAGTCCTGAAAACGCTATCTGCCATGAACTACGAGGCCGCCGAGACACTTGTGGTTGGTGATATGGCTGTAGACATTTTGATGGGAGCCAATGCTGGGACGAAGACTTGTGGCGTGACTTACGGAAACGGAACCAAAAGAGAACTAGAAGAGGCTGGAGCTGACTATATCATAGACAGCATTACCCAACTTATTGAAATAACCCAAATATTTTGATAACATGATGAAAAGTTCTTGGCTGAAGATGGCAAACCCGATGTGGAGAAAATGGAACTTATCACCTTCGATCCAGTACATCATACTTACATTCAGTTGGGAAAGACTGTTGGTAAAGCTTTCTCTGACGGTAAACTGATAAAATGAGTTGATCAAATATAATAGAAAAAAGTCCGCTGAAAATCAGCGGGCTTAAAACAATCTTTACGGAGTTTGCGGAGAGAACAGGATTCGAACCTGCGAACCGGTTTTGCCGGTTACACGCTTTCCAGGCGTGCCTCTTCAACCACTCGAGCACCTCTCCTTGATTTCGGTTTGCAAAGGTACGATAATAAATTGATAATTGACAATTGGTAATTGATAATTAACAATTCATAACGCTTCGTTGTTGCTTATGCTCCCCCGTTTAGGCTGTTGGTCAGCCCTGTTGTATAGCTGGGAAGATGCTGAGAACGTTGTTAGTGGTAACGGTACTGATTTGCTCCATCGTAACATGGTAGCACTCTGCCAACTTTCGTGCAACCTCCACGACAAAAGCACTCTCGTTACGTTTGCCTCGATATGGAACTGGAGCCATATAAGGACTGTCAGTCTCCAGCACGATGCGTTCGAGCGGCACACTTGCGGGAAGGACCTCTGGCAGGTGTGACTTCTTGAAAGTTAAGACTCCGCCAATACCCAAGACGAAACGCTCGAACTGCAACAGCTCGGCAGCTTCTTTCTCGTTGCCTGTAAAACAATGAAAAACTCCTCCGGGCAACTCGTCTTTATATTTCTTCAGCAGATTCACCATCTCGTTCTGTGCTTTGCGGCAATGAATCATCATGGGCAACTGCATTTCCACCGACCACTGTACTTGTTCTTCGAAGGCTTCTAACTGCTCATGTTCATACTCACGACTCCAGTAATAATCAAGACCAACTTCACCGATGGCTATATAATGACTGTTATTCTGAGATTGTGTGACGATGTTTTCTTCGGACTGAGAAAGGAAATATAGTTCCTTGATCTTTTGCAATTGCTCATGCCAATCCTCCTTGACTTCTTCGGGATGAAGACCGAACATTGGATAGAGAAAACCTTCGTACAGTTTAGAAAGTTGCAAAGAGCGTTGAGACGATGGGTAGTCAATTGCCGGTACAAAGATTTTGCCAATTCCAGCAGTCCTTGCACGTTCGATGACTTCAGACAAGTCTGTCTGAAACTCTTCACCATCAAGATGAGAATGGGTATCTATGAAATTCATAATTTGAAAACTATGGGAATGCCGACCATGGACCGGGTTGGTTGTCCGTTACTGATACCGGCTTTCCATTTCGGCATCATACCGACAACGCGCAAGGCTTCGCGGTCTAAACTTGCTTCTACCGATTTGTTCACATTGATATTGCTCACGGTTCCGTCAACATTAACGATGAACGTCACGAAAACAGTACCTTGTATTTTCTGTACTTTGGCTGTTGGTGGATATTTCAAGGTTTTAGTAATCCATTTCATGAAGGGCACCCACCCTATCGATGGTTCAGGCGCATTCTGCACAACACGTAGTTGGAGCGGATTTTCATGTAAGTCAAGAGGTACTGGTGGAACCTTCATCAGTTCTTCAGTAATATCAGGGGGAACTTCAACGGGCATGATAGGCTGAGGAACTGTTGTAGAAGACGAGGATTCTGTTTGTGGCAAAGGGTCGGATATTTTCGTTTCTACCAGTTTCTCAGATGCCGGGGCAATTTCTTGGGGAGCGACAACAGCCATCATGTCTTTTTGGTCTAAAGCAGGAAGCTGTTCAAGATCTTGCGCGATGTCATCCAGCAGCTCTTCTTCGGTATCATCATGATTAGAGGATGTGGTTAACTCAAGAGCTGAAAAGCACAATGAAAGCGCAACAATGAGTCCCAGAAGGAAACCTGTACCCCTTCTTCTATTTAAATCGGCTACTTGTATTTTTTTTATTTCCATCATTTATATGGCATTCACAACATGCTGAGGATGACCTTCTATAAAGGAACGTACATTGTCTATGGCAATATCGACAAGTCGGGAGCGTGCTTCAAAAGTTGCCCATGCAACATGAGGGGTGATATAGGCATTGTGGCAGTGAAGCAAAGGGTTATCCATTGATGGAGGCTCTTCACTAAGGACATCTGCACAATAGGCCGTCAACTGTCCACTCTTTAAGGCGTTAGCCACATCTTGGTCGTTAACCAAGGGACCACGACCTGTATTGATGAGAATAGCTCCATGTTTCATCAGCGACAATGTATCTGCATTCATCAGATGGTATGTGTTATCAGTAAGTGGACAATGTAACGTAAGTACGTCACTGGTTGTCAATAGACCTTGAAATGTCGTTTTCTGAATGAACGAAGGGAGTTCTTTTGATGATTTGCGAGTACTTGCGAAAACATCCATTCCGAAAGTGTGGGCAATGTTTGCCACGCGCAAACCGATATTGCCAAGGCCGACTATTCCGATGGCTTTTCCTGTCAGTTCCAACAACGGTGTGTTCCAATAGCAGAATCCTTGCTGTTTACTCCACACTCCCGCCCTACTTTCATGAGCATAGTGATCAACGTGGTTGGTAACGTTCAACAGATGCGCAAACACCAATTGTGCAACACTGTCGGTACTATATGCCGGTATATTGGTAACGATAATGCCTCGCTGACGGGCTGCCTCAATATCCACATTATTATATCCTGTTGCCAAGATACCGATATAGCGGACACGAGGAAGCAGCTGCAAATGTTCAGCCTTAATCAGCACCTTGTTGGTGATCAATATGTCAGCATTCTTAGCTCTTTCCAGTAGTTCGTCAGGACGGGTAAAATCATAAACTGTCAGCTCTCCTATAGCAGAAAGAGGCTGCCAAGAAAGATCACCCGGATTGGCTGCAAAACTATCTAATATAACAATGTTCATCATTCAGTTTCCTTCTTATTTTCGTCTTTATCACCCCAACAAGTCTTCATCCATTGGTATAGCCGTTCTTCGGCAGGACTATGTTGTGCATGCCAGAAACGTATAGACTGAAGCGCATCGGGTAAATATTGCTGAGGAGTAAAATGTCCGGGATAGTCGTGCGGATACTTATAGCCGTCACTATAGCCCAACTCTGCCATTAACTTAGTTGGAGCATTTCGCAGATGAAGTGGTACGGGTAGGTTTCCGCTCTCTCGGACTTTTGCCAACGCAGCATCAATACCCAAATAAGCAGAGTTACTTTTGGGGCTTGTTGCCAAATAGACGGCACATTCAGCCAAAGGGATGCGACCTTCCGGCCATCCTATTTTCATCACAGTGTCAAAAGCCGCATTAGCCAATAGAAGTGCGTTGGGATTGGCAAGCCCAATGTCTTCTGCCGCACTGATCACTAATCTTCTTGCAATAAACTGAGGGTCTTCTCCCCCTTCTATCATTCGTGCCATCCAATAAAGAGCTGCATCGGGGTCACTGCCGCGTATGCTTTTAATAAATGCAGAGATGATATCATAGTGCATTTCACCATCCTTGTCGTATGCCAAAGGATTCTGTTGCAGACAGGAAACAACTTTTTCGTCTGTAATTTCTATGTCGATGCTTTCCTCTGAAGTGACAACCAACTCCAATATATTGAGTAATTTCCTGGCATCACCACCACTATAGCGCAACAAGGCATTTGTTTCAGACAACTTGATATGGTGTTTCTTCATTTCAACATCTTGGTTTACAGCACGATGTAAGAGTTCCAACAGGTCTTCTTTTTCTAATGGCTTCAACACATAGAGTTGACAACGCGACAACAACGGACGTATTACTTCAAAAGAGGGATTTTCGGTAGTGGCTCCAATCAGCGTAACTGTTCCTTTTTCTACTGCGCCCAACAGTGAATCTTGCTGAGACTTGGAAAAGCGGTGTATCTCGTCTATAAAAAGAATAGGCGAAATACTATTGAAAAAGCGGTTGCTTTCAGCGCGCTGAATGACCTCACGCACATCCTTAACGCCGGAAGTAACGGCTGACAAGGTGTAGAATGGAGTTTCCAACTGGTGGGCAATAATTTGAGCTAATGTCGTTTTCCCCACACCGGGAGGTCCCCAAAGAATAAATGAAGAAATGCGCTTCGACGTAATCATGTTACGAAGCACAGCACCTTCACCTACCAGATGTTTCTGGCCGATATACTCGTCTAACGAACGCGGTCGTAGTCTTTCTGCTAACGGTTCCATGCTACAAAAGTAGGAAAACTATATCATACGGCAAAAAAATCTTCATGAAAAAGTTGTGAATTAGATGCAAACTCACTACTTTTGCACCGCACCAATGAAAGGAGAAAACGCGAAATGAAGTTCACACTATAAACCATATCATAACAGAACATGGCTAAAGCAAAAAAAAAGGCACTGACACTCAAGACATTGAATAGAAGTAACGTATGGGACGTTCAAGAGAATGACATCTTCAGAATGTGGGAAGCAGCAGAAAAGGATGCCGACCTTGCTGATAATTCACGTCACTATACGAACGTCATTAAAAGTGCATTTGACGTGGAAGTGATTACTGTGGACAAGCCTGAAGTAATCAAAAAATATGAAGCTAGGGGATGTAAGGTAGGACAGGTACGTTTGAATGAAAACACCAAAGTAAAATGGGCTATTAAAAAGAAAGCTATTCTACGCATCACCGACCTTACCTACGAGAATATACGACATATTACAGCCATTAAACTTCTTGAAGTTCTGGAACGCAATTTCGGCAGTGGGTGGGAATCGTTGTCACAAAGTGTAAGAGACATTGTTGAGACAGGATTCGATATCAGTACAACCACACTTCCAAAAGACAGATTAAAGAAGAAAGGCGGAATGTATGAGAAGAAGGTTGCCGATGGTTTTGAAGTACTGGAAATTCCAAAAGGAACATGGGTAGAAGCTATTTTCGCCAAAGAGAAACCAGAAGAAGAAAAGCCAGAACCCATTGTTGATGATGAAGAGGACGTGAAGGAATTTCTTGATGATGAAGAAGAAGATTTACCCGACATTGATGACCACTTCAACGATCCTGATGAAGATGACGACCAGTTTGACGACGACAGACTGACAGAAGAAAGTTATCGAACAACCTTTGACGAGGAACAAGACTTAAGCGACCTGGAAGCAGCAGAGGTAGCTGACGATGAAGAATACTAAAAATCCCCGTTTAACTGCTTTATGTGCTACATGAGCATACCTATTTATAGGTATTTCAAACATAAAATCGCAATCTTTCAGCCAGGTTGCGATTTATTATTTGTACCTTTGCACAAAATCTATCGGGCATGAAACTCTCAGAACTGAAAACCGGAGAATGTGGCATCATTGAGAAAGTAGCTGGACATGGCGGCTTTCGCAAGCGCATTATCGAGATGGGGTTCATTAAAGGAAAAATTGTCGAAGTATTACTTAACGCCCCCCTTGAAGACCCTGTCAAGTATAAAATCATGGGCTACGAGGTGTCGCTACGCCATAGCGAAGCAGACCAGATTACGGTTAGGAAGACTGACAACCTTGACGACAACAACAACCATGATGGAGAATTCAGAAAAACATCTTATACGACATTCAACAACCAGAACAATGCCGAC
>Ga0247608_10006140_pt1 | contig 12735 bp, 10 predicted proteins | sample 176DNAGHGlowgp2_FD_193490 | JGI IMG/M metagenome (GOLD analysis project Ga0247608, IMG submission 193490) | Sheep rumen microbial communities from Palmerston North, Manawatu-Wanganui, New Zealand - 1766 DNA GHGlow gp2 | ecosystem: Host-associated > Mammals > Digestive system > Stomach > Rumen ... | reverse complement strand
AGAAATTAACAGATACAGGCACTATATTAAAGCCGCGTCCCTTCCATTCGCTGAGCATCATGCAGACTTCTTCAAGAATATACAGATCAAGCTCTGTTACAAATCCGTTCTTTTCAAGGATCGGGATAAAATCTCCCGGATTTATCATCTGATTCTTTTTATCAATCCACCTTACAAGAGCTTCCGCACTTACTCTTTCTCTTGTCATTGTGTCGTAAACAGGCTGAAGATAAACTTTAAATTCCTTATCTATTATCGCACTTCTGACCTTCCGCTCTACAGCTTTTCTGTGCTCATCCTCTTGTCTGATATCATCATCATAGAAAGCAACATTGGTCTTAAAATTGCCGGATACCCACTTTAAAGCATAGCTTGCATGATCAAGCATGCTCTCGATATCCATCTCCTTATCTTCCAATCTGTAAATTCCTGCATAAAAAGAAACCGCATAATCAAGCCCTGTTACCGGATTTTGAATATGATCACCGGATAAAGCTTCGGACAATGCATTTATCTCTATCTCGTCCCTTGTAAATATGCCGAATGTATCTCCGCCTATCCTTCCATATACAGATTTTGACTTAGTCTTTGCACAGCTTTTTCTGATAGTATCAGCAAGGAGCATAAGTAGCCTGTCGCCGTTTTCCATTCCGGTTCTCTCGTTAAGCTCCTGCATGTGATAGATCTGGATCTTTATCATACTATATCCGGACACGTCGCTGTTATGTATGATCTCATCGCAGGCTCTCGTAAATCCAACCTTATTGTTTATTCCGGTAAGATCATCGACCGTTACGTCAATAAAGCAAAATACGACAATAGTCATGGCTACGCTAAGTGAAATAATAAGACCCGTTATACTCTGTTGTGGAATCAGGTTCTGATAAATGATCGTAAATACCGTTATGAAAAGTATAGTGATCAAAAGTCGAAGACGTATCTTCCCCAGATATCTTCTGTGTTTCATTGCACATACGCCGACTAATATCGCACACAAAAAATAGTATACAAAAGTAGTAAAGGCGCCTACTCCCGGATAATAACTAAAGGTCTCCCTATCGAGTGAAAAGAAAAAGTTAAAGAAAATATTGCCAAAGACGGCAAGTGAAAGCATCACAAATAATGTGCCCCTGAGCAAGATATCGTTGGGCTTTTCACCGCACAATTCATAGAAATACATGGTTGCTCTGAAAGGAAACAAAAACAATACCACAAAGTAAAGTAAAAGAAGTCCATATGTAAAATAGTAAAGGCGCGGATCTTTAAGTTGCAAAAGGATACTGGTTGAGCCATCTGTAAGAACGTAAGCAATTGACAGCACAATCAGAAGTTTTAAATTGGTCGTGAAATTATCAAGTAGTTTGGGGCGCACCCAAGCACATACTAAACTTGTAAGAATAACCAGTATTCCGGCCACATCAAATTGATAAGCAAATTCCATAGTATCCTCAATGATTTAGCATAATAAAAAAGTCTTTTATATACAAAAATAAGCTCCATAGGCATTTCCTATGAAAAAAAGAAAAAAAAATGAGAGGTCACCCAATAGATGTCCTCCCAACTTATGTATTTAATATAGTATTTTTATTACCATTTTTCAAGCTATTTTTTAGAAGAATTAAGGCTCTAACAAGATTATGTCAAAAGCTTACAAACAAATCATAGCTAAAAAGGCAAAAAAGAAAGCAGGATACGGGAATCGAACCCGCCTCCTCAGCTTGGGAAGCTGATATACTACCGATGTACTAATCCTGCAAAATTATTAACAATGTATAAATAATAACGAAATTATGATATAATTTCAAGTAGTTTTGGCAACGAATTTTTTTCAAACGGAGGAGTAAGGATATGGCAGTAGATACAAAAAAAGCAGCAGAAAAAGGCAAAGGTTTTGCAAATGAATTCCGTGAATTTATCATGCGCGGAAATGTAATGGATCTGGCAGTCGGCGTTATCATAGGCGGTGCTTTTCAGTCGATCATCAGCTCTCTTGTTGATGATATCATCATGCCGATCATCAGTCTTATCACAGGTGGAATTGATTTTTCAAACTGGTTCATAACTCTTGACGGATCAAGCTATCCCACACTTGCACAGGCTCAGGAAGCAGGCGCAGCTACTCTTAATTATGGCGTGTTCATCACAGCTATCATCAATTTCCTTCTCATGGCTCTTGTTATCTTCTGCATCGTTAAGTCCCTTAACAAGCTTAGCGACAAGATGAAAAAAGAACAGGAAGAAGCAGCACCCACAACCAAGATCTGCCCTCACTGCAAGAGCGAGATCAATATCGAAGCTACAAAATGCCCTTGCTGTACATCAGATTTAAAATAAAAAAAATAAAAAAACTCCCGGTCAGGATTAAAAGCTTGTTGAAATGCTTTCATCTACCCGGGAGTATTTTTTACATCTGATGTTTTACTACTTCATATTCATTGTCATTTCTGTAATATGGACACTCTTTTGAGTTTCTCTGCATAAGTCTCGCGTAATCGTCTTCGTCCATGTTTACGCTGCAATAGTATGCCTCATCATCTTCATCATACTCATAGTAAACACAATCATCACAATGCATCTGCATATTTCTTCACTTCCTTAATTTAACTTATTTCTGGTAGTACTCATATTGAGTCTTCAAAACTTCAGGTACGGGAATGCCTTCCTTCTGAAGCTTTTTAATGATATTCGTAAGCGGCCTTGCAAGTCCGGCGGTATGTGCAGCATGCTTTTTAATGAGTTCTCCATACTGAGGATTATCAGCTAGCTTGTCCCTTACCTCTTTAGAGAAAGTACAGAAGGTAAAGAGTATCTCTCTCGATATCTTGTTTAATCTCGGAGAAGAATTAGCCTCAAACTTGATATAGTACATATAGTCACTTACAAATACATTTTTGTAGTTGTTATTATTTTTCTGCAGCTGCATCTTGAGTTTTTCTTTCATATCTGAAGAAAGAGTATGGTTCTTTTTGTAGAACTGCAGATAATCGCAGAACATAGATGTAAGTGATGGATCGGTGACATCGTTCCAATGAACGCCCTGCTCCGTCTTGCACATCTCCCATCTGAATTCCGCACATAACTTTATCATTATATCTTCATAGTTTTCAACATTAAATATAGAAATGATCATTCTGGCGGGAGTATTTCTCTTTTTGCCTTCAATTTCCTGCCAAAGTCCTGCCCTGCTTCCTACATTGGGCATAAGGATCATGTATGGTGTCACGTCTTCATTCAGGAACACCTGAGTGATGCCGATCTCGGGATTGGAATATAAGCCCTGTCTGCAAAAAACTGAATAATCGACAGAACGTATATATCTGTAAAAGTCATGTATCTTCTGAGCATCAATGTAGCATGCATCAAGAGGCCTTATTACATTTTCTGCATCAAAAACAGGCGTATAGGTAGAAGGTCTTCCATAGCTCATCCTGTTACCAAGAGCAAGGAGGTTTTTGATTTCAAAATGAAGCCTTTCATTTCGGTCATTTTTCATAAGCTCCATCTGGCCTTCGGTTATATCTCCGCTTGTTTTAAGCGTTCTTAATGCTGTGAAATAATCCTCGTCAAATTCATTTCTGGATGGTTCAATCTCCATGTTGTATATTTTTTTAAGCCATTCGTAAGCAGTTAAGACCTTGCCCTCCGGGTCCGGCTTATATGTTTTCATAAGAGCATAGAGCTGCCTTGTATTTTCAAGGCCGGCCAGTTCCTCATCAACAAATCCGAACATCAAAAACATTTTCACTTCAGAAGGTACCGCCGGATCAGATAAGCTTCTTAAAAAAGCACTGGTATAAATTGTGTAGAAATGCGTTCCCACAGATCTTCTTAAAGATCTGCTCTCATCAGATGAATCATATCTGGTTCTGGTATTCTTAAACTCATGGATAATATTTTTAAACTCTTCAGTTGCCTTAGGATCAGCATCGGCATATTGAAGAATTGTATTAAGAGCATCCTTAATGTCAATGTCGGTAGGCTCTCCGTTTTGTCCATTCCGCATCATATCGGAGTGTTTTGCTCTGCATAGCTGCATTTTGGATCTGAACGGATTTGTCTTTTGATTATACTCAGCCTTGTACTCATCAAGCTGCATTCTGCAGGCAGAAATGAATGCTATAGCCTGAATACAGTACATGATAATGCCGTTTGCCGCATCCGGTGATAACGAATACACATATTTTTTGAGCGCATCCTCATTATCGGCAAGGCTTTTAAAAAATGCTTCCTGCCAATCAGTTAAAGCCTTCACTTTTTCAGGTTCTGTAAGCTGATTGATCTCAGGAAAAGATTCAGCTTCCATTCCGACGGAAACTGCCATCATCGGATATTCCTTAACTTCTTCCTTGATCTTGTTATAATCCTCAATGAGCTTGTCCTGATCAGTGGATAGTCTGTCGCAGGCATAAACAACCGTCTTTACAGCAGCTGCTGCAAGGATCGGAGATATTTTCGGATTACCGTTTATTATTTTGTAGATATCATCTATGCTGGTATAGGGATAAGAAAAAACAGATGATTCCTCAACAGCTGTATAGGTGAAAAGATACTTCTCTCCGGGATGTTCGCTGCATCCAAGGATTCCGCCCACGTCAAGCTCAATAGATTCGCCATCTATGGTTACAGCCACTTTACCCTTAACAAGAATTTCAAGTGTCTGTACTGTATCGCCCTTCCTGTGTATTACTTCGTTTTTCTTTAACTGAATAAGTCCCATAATATCTCTCTTGCAGAATTTACAATTGGTTAAAGGTACTTCCTAACACTACATCTATTATTATAAACGATTTTTTGATACCTATATATTAAAGTTTAGTAAACACAAAACGGGGTGCGTCTGTTAACCTTTGTAAATCAGCTGTTTTTTAGTAAACTGTCCATTATTTCATCTAAATTAAATTCCTTGCCGGTTCTGTCTTCATATATTTCTTCCAGAGACTTATTCTGATCCTTGGGATCAAAGTCCACATCTCCTGCATGGCTTTTTAAGTCACTCGTATCAGGCAGCATCTCGTATGCAACATTGTGGATTATCCATTCCTCTGCCATGTCCTGTGCCTGCCTGAAGGATACCATATCGCTTCCGTGAACCGGGTGTTCATCGATAAGTGCCTGACATATCAGAATAATGTCGCTTTCATCTTCTATCTTATAAGAATCAAATATCTTCCAGTTATCAGTTGTATAGAGCGCTTTAAAATCTTCTTCATTATAGGTAAAAAGATAATTTGTGCCTTTTCCGTCGGTATCCCTTAAATTAATATCATCCTTGGAAGTTAAAAGTGACGTTGTCTCCTCCTGATATTTGGATAAATCTATACTATCAGTTTGATCAGCCTGCCCTTCATAAGAGTTTTCGCCCGTATCACTACCATCATCATAAAGCTCTGTATCACTTGCTTCACTTACGGCATTATCACTTTCACTACCGGTGCTTTCGCCGATAGGTACCGTTAGTTCTTCATGTTTTTCTGTAAGTATATCTGCGGCTTCCTTAATTGCCTCGTCTGTCTTTTCCATCACTTCGTCCGCTCTTTTATCGCAACCTGTCAGAAGACAGATTGCACTTATCACAGATAAAGCACCTATCAAAGCTCTGTTTTTTTCCATACTAATCCCCTTACTATCATCGTTTCTAAAACAATTCAATTTTACAATCCTTTGTACTTTTTTTGAAGATACAAAGAAAAAAGAACAAGCCCCAAGGTCTCTGTAAAATGATAGACAAGCGAAGACCAGACTATTCCTATCTCTCTGCCAAGAAAGCTAAAGGTCTTCATCTCAAGAAGTCCAAAAGAAAACAAAAACAAAACTGCAATAAGTGTAGCGATTACCTTTAGGAAATTGTCATTTAAAAAGATTCCTGTAATTATAACGCCAAGCAATATCGCTGTAAGGATCTCCAGATATTTAAAGCCGTGAGTCATGTTATAGAGCATAACAAAAGTGCCCTCACCTGCATCAGGAGACAATACTCCGATAAGAGCAGATATAAATTTTCTGTACATTATGGATGAAAAATCATAGACAAGCTCCGCACCTATAAAGATCATAGCCCAGAGCTGTAAAAGTATTCCGACTGAGTCTGCATTTAGAGTAGACAGAGAATTTCCAAGATAATTTCTCTGAAGATCTGCCATTTCCTGCTTGTCTTCTTCAGGAATAAGTCCCATGTAATGCTTCATTTCTTTTGCTGAATAAAAAAATATCACAGCTATTACCAGTATCTGAAAAATAGAGGAATAGACCGTGAGAGAAAATTTCATGTCATCGAGCATATCGGGTGACTTGACATTATTATTAAAGATAATCCTTACTATACCTTCGAATATAGCAGAGATTATCTTTACAAGCGCAACATATAGAATAGATTTGGACAATAGGTGTTTCTTCATGCTCAAATACATAGTTATATACCCCTATAATTATTCTATACTTATTTATTCTCTTTTTATTTTATTCTTTTTAAGCTCTTTTGCCAATTCTTCCCGCAAGAAGTGTTGTCATAAAAACAGCAAATGATGTAAGCATTACAGTAAAAGTAATAAGTATCCTGTCATCATCACCGGTTTTTGGCAGGTCATTGGTTGTTGATGCAGTAGTTGCAGCATCTGCTACTGTACTGGCAGTAGTAGCCGCTGCAGGTGCCTGTGACGAAGCCGTATTTGATGCGGCTGTTGCAGCGGGAGTACTTGCAGCTGCATTTGAAGCCTGAGCTCCGGTCTGATTATTCTGAGTACTTGCAGATGAAGCACTGTCTGAACTTTCAGAGCCTGATCCCTGAGAATCCTGCTCCTGCTCAAGAAGCCCAGCATCATAATTGTCCTTAATATCTACTGTTACAGCTTCAGTTCTTATAGATGAAACAGGACTTGTTAAAAGCATCATGCAAACAGGAATAACATATAATAGTTTTCTTCTTTTCATAATAATGACACCCCTTAACCTACTCTCTTAGCTACAACGAGTAATCTTCCGTCTTTCATGGTATAGTCACATGTTGAAAGTGTTAAAAGCTGATCTCCATAGTTCGCGGATGCAGCTATTTTGTACATGGATCTTGCCTTTACGCTATCTACGTATCTTGAAAAAGAATCTCTGTCGCCTATATTCAGATAGTCGGAATAGTTAAATCCGTTTTCTCCGTTTGCGGATGTGGAAGCCACCGCAATTATTTCATAAAACCTCTGCTCATCGGGAGTATCCACTTCTATTGCCGGGTGCTTTTTTAAATATGTCTGATCCTTGTAATATTTCAGAGTTCCGAAAATAGCTCCGGATTTCATGTTGTGTCCATGTATTACCAGGTGATTGTCGGACATATCCTTGTCGCATCTCTTATCAAGAACAAGAAGACCGTTCCTGTCTTCATTTCCGAAGAAATCATGCTGAAGATAATAATCATTATCTCCTTCTTTGAACATTATGGGATAATTGATATCCGTTCCCTGGATCCTAAGCCATCCTGAGAGATCTGTATTCTTTTTGGTAAGATATTCAATCTTTAAAGCCACAAGGTTCTGAGCTTCTTCGACCTCTTCTTCTGCAGACACGGCACTTACCGATTTGTTTATCGTAATGTCGGCCATCGCCTGGACCTTCTTCATATTTGCCCCGGATTTTTGCTCCATATATATTTCTGCAGCAAAAATGCCTGTCACCACCATGAAGGTAATGCAGGACAACGAGAGGACAGTGTTTCTTATTGTCTTTATAATGAATCCCCTGCGCATAGATAACTCCCCGCTTTATTTATTTATCATATGGTATTTCGGCACAAATATTATTTTTGTTTAGTCCCTTTTCTCCTCGTATATTATGTATTGGCACGATTGCTCCGCAATCCTGCCCTATCGGTCGGAACCATTCCAAATCATGACTTCGTCATGATGGTTCCTCCCTCTTCCTTAGACAAAAGACTCATTCCTACATCATATACATTTCCGTTTACAGCATCATAGAGCCATCTGGCCATAGTCACATCATCCTGCGTAAATTTGGTAAAGTATGGTTCCCTGACCGCAGTATGAACAGTCCCGCCCTTTGTTATAAGCGGTATCTCCCATTCATTTATATACATACCAAAATCGGGAGTCAGTTTTTTAAGCTCCAAAACCATTTCCTTTAACTGTTCATAAAAAGCGCTCTGCACGTCGCTGTCAGTCTTGTATACCTTGTTTGTTACATCGTTGTAGTAGGCGCTAAGAAGATAGTCCCTTGTTGAGCTGGCATAAAGATATCTTAGACTGTTGCCGTACTTTTGATACAGCTTTCTGTACCATGAAAGAGTGATGTTATCTGACGAGATATCATCACAGATTTTCTTTGGAGCATGCCAGACATCCGTTGCCGTCTTTTTCCATTTGCTGTAAAGAAGCTGCGCACTGTCAGATAAAAGCGTAATGTCCGACACATTGTGATACACATTTGTAAGGATCTCATCCGTAAGTGCCGGCACAGCAAAAGCGCCCGCGCTGTTTCCTGCAATCAGAAGGTGCTCGGGATCTTTAAAAAGCTTCTTTGCTATTTTCATGGATTCCTTGAAATTCTTGTATCCATGAAAATGAAGGATGTGATCTTCTCCATCCTCACCCACATAAGGGAAATCATTATCTCCCACATGAAAATCGCCTGTAGCATAGGTTATATCTATTATGCTAAAGTCCCTGAAGGGATTATCGGCATCACGCATATTCATAATGCCGATATCGATATTCATTATCTGTGTAACAGGTCTTAAGTTGTTCCAGTAATAATTGGGAAGTTCGGCAAGAGTTTTTCCGCCTGAAACAGGCCTTGCAGCCGTATATTCGTTCCAGGCAACTCCTCCGCCGGAAAAAAAGATACAGAGTTTTGCGGGATCTGCAATCTTAACATATATATGATATTCAGAGCCGTCACCTGCCATCCCATTTTCAATAGGTACTCTGTACCAAGTATGGGATTTGGGATCATCCGGAAGGATTGGCGCAAGAAGATCTTTATCTTTGATCCTTTTACTTATTGATTTATCGACAAAATCACCGATCTGAAGTCCAATCTTCTGCTTCCTTATCTGTCTTTTGTTTTTTAATTCCTCTCTGTCCATTTTCCCCTCATCAAAACATTTATATTTTTTCAGACATTGAACATTTTCTCAGTTGCAAATTTCAGTTCTCTGTATCTGAAGATAATTGCTGCAATGATTGCAATCGTGTACGCAGCGATTACAAAAACAGCTGCATAGGGAAGTGTATTTTCACCATTCCATATAAAGAATATCTGGCCAAACGCAAGTACCGCATCCATAACAATATAGATGATGTACTCAACAAATCTAAGCTTCATGAATTTGGATATGGCAAAAGTTACAGCAGAATGTCCAACCAGGCAGAATGGAATCATCCAGATTACGCTCCATCCCCTAAAGCCCGTTACCTTGTCGATGTAATAGTCAATTATTATCGCAAACAGAACTTCTACAGCCAAAACCTTAAGCACGTTATATCTGTATCTCATGATTGCCATAATATCTGCCCATGCAACCACAGTCCCCAGCATAAAGGCATCCATCCATGAAACCGCATCCTTAAAAAGATATTTGAGTGTAATCCACATTACAAACACGATAGCCAAAAGAAATGTGCAGATTTTCTTAAATGTGCTTCCTGACATTTTTCCTGTATTTAAAATAGGAAATGCTTCATTATAATCTTCCGTAAAATCATCGGAATTATATATAGATTCATCTATGCCTGTTCTCTTAAGCTCTACACCGGTCAATATTTTTCCTTCACAGAGAGGACAACAGGTCTTTTTTCCTCTGATCGTTATCTTACATTTAGGGCAATAATACATTTTAGACAGTCTCCTCTTTCTTTTCTTCAGTCAGATCATCATAGTCGTTGGTTGCAACCTCGACTCTTATTCCTTCTGACGATAATCTTCTGCAGAGATTGAGCATGGTAGGGTGGTCTACAAAAGCTGAGCACTCGCCAAATACAAGCCTGTCTCTGAAGCTGCAGATTGTGATCTGCTCCTTGGCAGCTGTCATAAATGCGCTGAATCTGTCAATAAAAGGTGTTACCTCTGCCGGCATTTTTATGACGCCCATATTGGAGATAGATGTGGTGACACCCTTTTTAGCCGCGGCATCAAACTGCCCGATCGCATAATCCTTTATAAAAAGAGGAACAACCTTTATCGCTATATTATGTTCAAGCGCCGCATAGGAGTTCATTGTTTCATTTATTCTCTTTGGATCAAGCTGCTCCTTAAAGGAAGCATTTACAACACCTATAATGCTTGAAAGCGTGTTGTCAAAATCCATAGGATCGTATTTTATGCTGATAACGCCAAAGAAATTCCTTGCAGTAAAGGATTTAAAATACTGCCTTAAATTGACAGGAACACTTACTACGATAGGCTTTTTCTTCTGAGCTGATGACATGGTATCTATGATTGCTGCAATATAGATTGCAGTAGATAAGACTCCTACTGTCGAATTGTATTTTTCAGCAAGTGCCTTAAATTCCTTAGAGGAAACCATTACCTCTACAAGGTGGCAATTGTTATTGCTGTCGGTCTCACCATTTAACTGAAAAGCGTTGTTTGAAGATAAGCTCTTTAGCTGCTTAAGTCCCTTTTGATTCTGATAATAATGAGTGAATGAGTCGTTATTTCTCTCCTGAAGAGATGCAATCTCATTGGCAAAAAAATCACTGTCTACGCGGAAATCATGCGCTATTTCCAGATACCTTGTGACCATTCTCCTAAAGAACATGAATGCGCCTGTTCCGTCTGCAAGGACATGGAACATCTCCATGTTTATCCTTCTCTTGTAATAAAAGACTCTGTAGAGAAGGCTCTTTTTTCCGGGAAGATATAAAGGACTGCAGGCAGGAAGATTCTCCTCTTCAACTGTGCATTTTAGCTGAGAATCCTCCAGATAATACCAAAACAGACCTCTTCTTAATATGCAATTAAAAAATGGGTATTCAATGATAGATTCGTCAAGTGCCTGCTGAAGAATCTTTGGATCAACATCTTCTATAAGTTCGCAGGAAATACGAAAAACTCTCGTATTTGCCCCGCGAACCGTAGAAGGAATAATTTTTGCTGCGTTATCAAGTTTGTACCAGTTAGAACTTTTATCCATTATTACTTTTATTCGTATGGTCACAGATTTTCAACTGTTTCAGTGACCGGCTCAATCGGAGATGTCTTTACTCTGTAAATTACATCCTCCAGCGAGATGAATTTTTTCTCCTGTATAAATTTAAGATATTTAGGTGTAAGCCTCATCGTTATTCTGGGCTCAAGCGCTCTGTTTACACGTTCGCTTATGGTCTTGCATGCATCGACAGGATCATGAGTCATGCTCTTACTAAGAACGCACAGAAGCGTTCCCACTGTCTGAACAAGGCCTCCTACGTTATTATCAGAAGACGCATCAATAGTCTGAAGCGAGCTTACACTCCATTTTGTTTTTTCGGAATAAATTCCATATTCGCAGTCAACTTCAATAAGCCTCTGCGTTTTTAGATCACGAAGCCATGCGGTATTTCCCTTTACAAAAATATCCTGCACCTGGAAAAGCGTGCCATTGTACGGAAATGATACATCTTCGCATCCTGTCATAGTCACATTGGCCTGAACCTTGTAAACCGTCTCACTCTCCGGAATACTCCAGGAGTCGTCGTTATCGGGGCCCTTTGCATCTTCCGGATCAAAGAAAGGTGCCTCTTTTTCGACTTCGGTATGAGTGTCGGATATCCTTCTTCTCTCTTTTCCCTCAAGCATTGAGCTTTGACGATAATAAAGGCTTCTCTCACTCATAGTAGGCATTGAAACGGTAAATCTGTCTGCCGCACCTTCTTCAAAAGGACCGGCAAGAGGATGTATTCCGCGTTTTCTACCAAAGTAGTCCATATCAAAGATTATATCTGTTCCGTCCGGATTTTCAAAACGCTGCTCGCTCTCAAAAGCAATGCCCAAAACCTTGGTGGATACAGGACGTGCGATATTCCTCGGCAGATATTCGTACAGATTGGTATGCAGTCTGTAATGACCATCCTCTTCAGATACAAATATTTTAACAGAATGATTCTGTTCTATATATGGATTATTCTCGGTATCACATGGCATTGCTCCGTTAAAGTATGCGTTGCCACCTGTATAAACAGGCAGATGATCGTAAAATCTGTCATTAAAGTTTTCATCATATTCCTTTGGCGGATTGGCAAGTCTTGCAAAATACGCACCCTCAGTGGGATATCCGTCATAGGGCTTTGTTCCGCAGATAAGATTATATTCATTTAACGAATCCATGTGCATCGCTGTGACATAATCTCTTATATTCTGCTTAACTTCTTTTTGAACAAAGATATTATTGTAAAATCTTGCATCGCCGTGAAGTATAGTCATAAAGCCCGCAATCTTTGTCGAGTGCTTAACATGATATGGCGTATACCTGCAGCTCTGGAATCTTACGCTTCCGTTATCGCATCCGTTTCCGACAAATGAAAACGATCCGTTTATAAGATTATGTACTAATGCTATACCCTGCGTACTGAGCCTGCATGCGATATCAGATAGGAAAATATTATGATCTATCAACGTAGGTCCATGAGATACTTCAACAAATAGATCCTCTCCGAGGCTTAAGCCTCCGCTTATATGACAACCCTCAGGCGGAGTGTTGTCATGGAAAAAGTTGTTTGTAACTCTTGTTCCCTGTGCCTCCCAATCAAGCCA
>Ga0247608_10006135_pt1 | contig 12741 bp, 5 predicted proteins | sample 176DNAGHGlowgp2_FD_193490 | JGI IMG/M metagenome (GOLD analysis project Ga0247608, IMG submission 193490) | Sheep rumen microbial communities from Palmerston North, Manawatu-Wanganui, New Zealand - 1766 DNA GHGlow gp2 | ecosystem: Host-associated > Mammals > Digestive system > Stomach > Rumen ... | reverse complement strand
AAGCCTGTATTATAACGGAATAAACCTTGGGAAAACGATACCTTTAACGATGTCTTTAACGATGCCTTTGTGGTAGTAATACCCTATTATTTTTCTAATACTTTCGAGTTAATTTTAGCATATTTATATTTAAAAAGCTATCTAAGAAAAAAGCAACCGTAATCTGTCGTACGGTTGCCTTTTATGTTACAAACTGTTGATCCATATGCCTGCGCCCATGCCAGCGCATTCATTTCAGGCACTTGCGCAATGTCGCCACCAGATCCGGGATGTTGATAGGCTTGGCCACATGCCCGTCCATCCCTACATCCTTTACGTGCTGTATGTCTTCCGCAAAGACGTTGGCCGTCATAGCGATGATCGGGATCCGCGCCAGTTCAGGATCCGGCAGCGCGCGGATCGCTTTCGTAGCTTCATAGCCGTTCATTACAGGCATCTGGATATCCATCAGCACGCCGTCGTAATAACCGGGGCTGGACACCGCCACTTTTTCCTTCCCAACCTCTCCGTCTTCCGCCGTCTCTACCTTGAAGCCCAGTTCCATCAGGATCATCTGCGCAATTTCCCGGTTGATCGCATTATCTTCTACCAGCAGCAGTCGTTTATTACTGAAGTCCGACTGAAGCGTGGGCGCTTTGTTGTCCTCAACCGCTTCCGTTTCCGGTTCGTCCTCCGCCAGCGGGAACCCGATACGAATGATGAACTCCGTACCTTTTCCCTTCTCCGTAACGACATCAATCGTACCGCCCATCAGATCCACGAGGCTCTTTGTGATAGCCATCCCCAGACCCGTGCCCTGGATGTTTGCCACCGTTTCCGTCCGTTCCCGTTCGTACGCCTCAAACACCCTGGCGGCAAATTCCGGGCTCATGCCGATACCGGTATCCTTCACGCTGAGAGTATAGAAACCGGTTTCCCCGTCGGCGCCGGTCTGATGCAGCGTCACCGCAATATTCCCGCCCTGGGGCGTAAACTTGAAGGCGTTGCTGATCAGGTTCAGCAGGATCCGGTTCAGGCGGCTCACATCGCACATTACCGTCCGATTGGTAACATCCACTGCGGTTACCGTGTAATGCAGTCCCTTGGTCTCCATCTGGGTTAGGAACATGTCCCGCACTTCATCCATGGTCTTTACAATATTCGTCTTCTTCGGTTCCAGTTCAATCTTGCCGCTTTCGATACGGCTCATATCCAGCACGTCGTTGATCAGCGCCAGAAGGTGCTGGCTGGAAGTTTCAATCTTTGTCAGATACTCTGCCGCTTTCGGCGACAGGTCTTTCTCCTTGCGCGCCAGCATGGTGTATCCGATGATCGCGTTCATCGGCGTACGGATATCATGGCTCATGTTGGAAAGGAACGTACTCTTGGCGCGGGTGCTGCGCTCCGCCTCCATCTTTTTCCCTTCTGTCTTCTGTTCCCGGTCCAGGATAAGGCGGAAGACCATGAACAGGATCAGCATTACGACGACAGTCATAAAGAACATTACCGCAATGTCCCTGTTCAGCTCGCTGCCCAGCCTGCCTGAAATTTCACTGTGAAAGAAATCCCGGGATTCCTGCCACTGTTTAAAATTCATCACTACGCCGTATGTACGCAGATTGGTTATGTTAAATAAATTGATGGACTCCAGGGCGGCATCCGCCGCGTTTTTAAATTCCTGCCGGATCCAGATGGTGGAGGCGAATGTAATCAGGAACACCAGCCACAGCCATACCTGGGTAGCCTTCCCCAGCCGGGCTTCCCTGTCATTCCGCAGCAGGACCAGGAACATCAGGGATCCCAGCACAGACCAGATGACGAAAATAGCATAGGATTCCACCGACAGGGAGGATTCAGTTCCGGAATGAGGAAGGAAAAGATAGGCGCTGAACAGGATAGCAACCACTGTACCCGTCATACCGGTAATCCGGATTTTTATGTTCCCTTCCCGACAGGCACAACGATAGGCGGTATAGGAAACATACCCGTACACAATGGTCGCCCCGATAGTGGTCACGTCCACGATCCACGCCACGGCAGTACGGCCAAGAAACGGAATGAATAAGGAAAACAGCAAAATAAACAGGATCGCGTTCCGGGGAACGCCCTTGTCATTCAGTCTTCCAAACCAGCCGGGCAGCATCCTGTCTTCCGCCATAGCGTACAGCAGACGGCTGGCCGCTACATAGTTACCCAGAATGCCGGTAAAAATTCCTGCCAGAACCGTGATGCCGATAAGGAACAGCCCCTTCTCCCCCATAAGGGAAGAGGCAGCAAAGAAAGTAGGCAGTTTTTTAATACCGAACATAAAATCCAGATCGTTCACATAGCTGTACCATGTGGTATGATTGCGGTCCGGCAGCACGGAAGCTGCCAGGACGGTAGTCATAATATAAGCCAGAGCGGCGCAGATGACCGCCACTGCCATAACAGAAAACGCTTTTTTTACAGAGAAACGGAATTCCCCGGCGGAATGGGAAATGGATTCAAATCCCACAAAAGCCCAGGGCGTCACCGCTACGATTCCCAGCGTCCCCACAAAGGGCGAATATTTTGGAGAAAAGGCCGGGAAAAAATGCTTCAGATTATTCCCGTACTTCGCTACGACAGATCCGAAACAGATACATATCCCCGCAAAAAGGATAACCGCCAGAATGATCTGCATACGGCCCGCCAGCTTGCCGCCGCCCATACAGACCAGGGCGAACAAAACCAGCGCCGCCATCACCACTATGGCTTCCCCTAAATACACTTCATAATTCAGAATCGTGTAGTGAAAGCCAAACTGCAGAGTATTCTGAAACAGACGGCGGCCCAGCAAGGACAGGGCCGTGGCATTGGCCCATAGGACCGAAATGTAAGCCAGCATCAAAAACCAGGCGCTGAGAAAACCGTGGTCGTAGCCCAGCTCCTTTTTCGTATAGGTGAAAGCGCCGCCGGCATCCGGATAGCGCTGCATCATATGATAATAGTTCGCGCCGATGATCCCCATAAGCGCTGCTCCGATAAGCATAGCCAGCGCCGTTCCCATCGGTCCGGCCACTGGCAGGAACAGGCTGCCGGGCATTACAAACGCGCCCCAGCCTACCGCACAGCCAAAAGCCAGCGCCCACGCCCCCAGCGGAGACAGATAGCGCTGCAGTCCGGGCTGGTTTCCCTGCAGGATTTCTTCATTATTATTTGGCATAATTACAGCCCCCCTTCCCGCGCCTGCACATGAAACGGAATGCAGGTCATGCTGTAATCTGAATTTTTAATATTATATGTAATTATATCACATCTTACGGAATCCTTCGAGTAAAATATAAGGCATCCCCGTTAAATAGCTTGACCTTTTCCTTAAAGCCTGATTATAATATAGTTGATAAGGCGTGATTCATTTGCGCTTCCTTAAGCAACCGCAATACAAAAAAGCAGGATACATTTCGCAATACATCTTGCGCGTTTCAGTAAGTTCACGATGATCGATCGTACGGAGGTAGGTAAAATGAAATATAAGGCAATCGCCGCGCTGACATTATGCGCCCTGGTACTCTTTACCGGCTGCGGCAGCACGCCAAAAAACGAGGGAAATGAAAAGAACGCAAAACCTGCGGCAACCGAACAGGTAAAACCGGCCGCGGAAAAAGGCGCGGAATCAAAAGCGCCTGCACAGAATGCGGGCAACGCAAAAGAGCAGAAAGCGCTGGGAGCCCTTACGCCGGATCAGGCGCTGGAGTATATGAAGACCACAAAAAACCTGGTCATTGTTGACGTGGCGCCGGACAAAGCTTACAAAAAAGGGCACTTTATCGACGCCATCCACATCCCCATCGAAAACATCAGCAAAGAAGAAGAGGACAAACGCTACAGGGAACTCCCCGCCGGAAGGCCGGTGCTGATCCACTGCCGCCGTTCCATCTTTGCGCCTGGCGCTTATAAACGCGTCAGGGAACTGCGCCCCGACATTCCGGAAATATCGTACATAGACGGGTTACCGCTGTTCAAACCCTACAACGAATGGAAAACCACGCAGGGGCAGTAAGGAGTTCCGATTCATTCCTTTGCCCAATTGTCGGCGCGCTGCTGCAATGGACCGCCAGCCTGTTGCGATACACCCTGCTCCGACACAGCCAGGCAGAACCAAATAGCCATCATAAATTACGGCTCCGCGCCGCTGGAACAATACCAGCAGCCCGGAGCCGTTTCGTTTTTCATCCTACTCTCTCGTCCTCGCGCCCATGCTCTTTAAATGCATCTTCCGTTTATACATCAGCCCGTCGGCCCGCTCAAACACATCGTGCACGTTTTTATCCTGCCCGGGAATGTAATCGGAAAGACCCACCGATACGACGACCTTTCCTTCTTCCTTCACATTGGCTTCCACCTGTCGGTTAAAGGAATCCATGCACTCCTTCCGCTCTTCATAGCCCTGCTCTTCCAGCACGACGACAAATTCATCGCCGCCGGTACGGAACACCGGACTGTGTTTGAAATGCTGGCAGATCAGGTCGCTGGCTGCGCAGATGTATTCGTCGCCGGCTTTGTGCCCGTAGGTGTCGTTGATATGCTTCAGTCCGTTCACATCGCAGACCAGAAGGGCGAAGTTCTCCATGACGCCGTCCTGGATCTTCAGGTTCATCAGATTCAGGGTATCCACATACGCCTGCTTGCTCTTCACGCCGGTCATGGCGTCCTTATAGGCAAGGGCTTTGGTAACGTTCAGTTCCAGTTCCGTTTCCTCCGCCCGCCTGCGCACAATCGTGTAATTGGAGAAAAACATGCCCAGGGAAAAGACGATCAGGAGCAGCACGAAGGAATTGTTGTGCATCCGGTCTGTGGCATTGGCGTCCCGGAGCTTTTTAATATAGACTTCCTCGCCCATCTGGTACGCTTCCGCAGGCGCATGGCCCCGGTAAAAATCGCGGATCTCCTCCATCGTTTTATCGGCATAGTTCTGGTTCATATGCCGCATCCAGCTCAGGGACACAAAGGTGATGATCCCCATCAGGGCGATCCAGGCAACCACGGAACGGCCAAACACTCTGGCGTAGTCGCGGTGCAGCACGTTCCGGAGGAACAGGAATCCGCAGACAGACCAGATGGTGATCAGGAAATAGGTTTCCGTTTCCAGGGTGTCGTAACTTAAAATTTCCGGGAACAGCTGTAACAGCCCGAATACGATCATAACCGCCATACCGACCATGCCGGTAACCCGTTCCGTTTTCTTTCCCTGCGTTTTGGCCAGCGTGTAAGCAGCCGCAGACACAAGCCCGTATACTATAACGGCGGCAATGGACAGCACGTCCACGATCCAGCCCACAGCCGTACGTCCCAGCAGGGGAATCCACACAGACAGGATCATGATCAGCAATACCGCGTTCTCCGGATTTCTCCGCTTGTTCAGCTGCGCAAACTTATCCGGCAGGACTTCGTCTTTAGCGACATGGTAGAACAGGCGGCTCAAAGCCACGGTGTTACCGATAAGGCTGGTCAGGACCAGCGAGAACAGGGAGGCGGCCATGATGTAAAGACCGGCATCGCCCAGATAATACTGCGCCGCAAAAAAGGGCGGAAGCATCTTGACCCCGACGCCGGAAGTTCCCAGATGCTTCAGGTATTCCAGCCAATTCCCGTATTCCGGCGGGTACGCCGAAATCGAAAGCAGGATTACAAAAATATACAGCAGCGTAGTCGTCAGCACCGACACGCCCAGCACGCTGAACGAATGCTTCCGGTCAAACTTAAACTCCCGGCAGGAATGGGATATATTTTCAAACCCGATGAAGGCCCAGGGCGTAATCAGCGAGATAGCCACCACCTGGGAAAAGATATCCTGGTCCGGGATAAAGGACGGCTGCAACGTAAAGACAGCGCTATCCCGGTACAGCAGCGCCGTTCCCAGGCAGAACGTGATGCCCAGGGTAAAAGTCAGCGCCAGCAGCACCATCAGGCGTACCGCATGCCGTTCCCTCTTCATACACAGGAGACCCGTCAGCAGGATGATCCCAATGGTCAGGATGACTTCCCCCGCATAGATCTTATAATCAAACACCGTGTACAGATATCCGAACTGCAGCACATCGCCGAAAAAGTTACGGACAAAGATAGGAACCGACGTAGCATTGGCCCACAGCATCGCCAGATAGGCCAGGCCCACGTACCAGAAACTCAGGAAGGCGCGGTCGTAACCGAACACTTTCTTAACATAGGTGTACACGCCGCCGGCTGCAGGGAATTCATTCATCAGATAATGATAATTGCGGCTGATGAACAGCATGACGACCATGCCCACCAGCATGCCAAGCGCGCTTCCCATTGGCCCGGCCTTTTCCAGATACAAAGTCGTAGTAAACAGGAACGAGCCCCATCCGATCGCCGTACCCACCGACAGCGACCATGCCCCTATCGGTGACAAATACGCCTCAAGCCCCTCTTCGCGTTCTTTAACTGAACCGTACTCTTCCATAATAACCGTTCTTTCTGCAGGAACGCCGGCGAGCATTTGCCCGGACGCTTCCGCGTTTTCTGAAACTGCTTTCAGGTCAATACCTGTCAAAAAAGCAATAGAATTACAACTTTAGAGTTATTTTATCATAACTTAAACAGGTTGTCATTAAAGAAGTAAGAAAAATACGGACAGTCTGCCGGACCATCCGCATTCGTTTATACTCTGATTTTCAATTCTTATTCCCGCGATACCGCGCCCATCTCTTTTAATTTCCGTTTCCGTTTATACATAAGCGCATCGGCCCGTTCAAAGACCGCCTTAAGCTTCCGGTCCTGTCCCGGACGGTAATCCGCCATCCCTGTGGAGACAATGACCTGTTTCGTACGGATATTCTCCTCCACCTGCCGGTCCAATGCTTCCAGGATCGCTGTCCGCTGTTCATAGTCATACCCCTTCAGTATCACCACGAATTCATCGCCGCCGATACGGAAGACCGGGCTGCGCTTAAAGCTGTTGCAGATCAGCACGCTGGCCGAGCGGATGTATTCGTCCCCCGCCTTGTGACCTTTTGTATCGTTGATGCGTTTTACCCCGTTCAGATCGCAGACGACTACCGCGAAATGGTCTGCCCTTCCCTCTTCGATAGCCGCATCCATCTCTTTTTCCCTTTCCGTAAAGGCGAGTTTGCTCTTGACCCCGGTCAGCGGATCCCGGCCGGCCAGTTCTTTCGTCGCGCCAAGTTCCTGTTCTGTCTCCCGGTTTCGCCTTGCCACAACGGAATAGTTGTTGATGATCATCCACAAAGAGAAAAGGAACAGTGCAATGACAAGGGAAGAACGTTTTGTATCATAATCTTTCAGCCCTTCCATCTGCTTTGCGATGAACTCTTCCTCCCCGTACTGATAGGCTGAAGACGGCGCCGTCCCGTTATGATAACTGTATATATTCGAAACTACCGTATTGGTGTAATCCTGATTCGCGCGATGCAGCCAGCTCTGGGCCATAAAGAAGATCAGCGCGCTGAACCCGATCCACACTACGATGGATTTTCCAAATTTACGCGCCGCGTCCCGAACCAGCACATTGCGAAAGAAGATGATCCCCAGGATCGCCCAGAGCATGAACAGGAAATAGGATTCCGTAGCCATGGACCCGGTATTGAAAACGGCAGGAAACAGTTCCACGATACCGAATCCAACCATCAGCACCATGCCGGCCATACCGGTAACGCGCTCCACCCGGTCCCCGTTTTTCCCGGCGCAGCGGTAAGCCGCAGCCGAAATAAACCCGTACACGATAACCGCTACCACCGTATTTACGTCTACAATCCAGCCGATGGCGATCCGGCCTAAAAACGGAATGATCAGCAGGGAGAGCATCACAATAAGGTGAAGCGCATTTTCCGGCATGCATCTGGTATTCAGCACAGCAAACCGGTCAAATAACACTTCCTCTTTTGCCAGTTCGTAAATCAGCCGGCTGATAGCCACCAGATTGCCGATGAGGCTGGTGACGATCAGGGACAGCAGGGCCAGCGCCAGCAGGACGACGCCCACATCGCCCAGATAATAGTTACCTGCATAGAAAGGCGGCAGGGCGTCCAGGCCTTTCATGCTGCCAAGATTTGAAATATAGGCAGGCCAGGCCCGGAATTCTGAAGGCCAGACAGTAACAGACAGCAAAATCACACAAATGTACAGGATCGTCGTAACTACAATGGCCGTCGCCATCACACGGAAAGACCGGTTCCGCGGAAACGAGAATTCCCCGGAAGAATGGGATATATTCTCAAATCCGATAAAGGCCCAGGGAGAGATCAGCGCGATGCGAAGCACCTGAAGCGCCATGCTCTGGTCCGGCATCATAAGAGGTGAAAAATCGTGGATCCCGGCGTCCCGTTTCAGCATGGCAGCCAGAAAACAGAATACGATCGCCCCGATGAACAAGGCTACCAGCGCAACCATGATCTTCGCTGCCAGCCGCCCTTTTTTCATGCACAGGATACCGGCCAGCAGAATGGCAAAGGCGGAAAACAATCCTTCGCCCAGATACACTTCCGTACCGAGCAGGGAATAAATATGACCAACACGGAAGAAATCCCCAATAAAATACCGGGCAAACAACGGCAGCGACGTGGCGTTGGCCCAGAACATGGCCACATAGGCCAGCAGCAGCAGCCAGGCATTCAGGAACGCGTTATCGTAACCAAAGGTATTGGCCATATAGGTGTACGCGCCTCCCGGTCCCGGATAACGGTTCATCATATAATGATAGTTGCGGGCAATGAGCAGCATGATGACCATGCCCACAAGCATTCCCAACACACTGCCCAGGGGTCCCGCCTGCGCCAGATGCAGATTCCCTGTTACCACAAACGAGCCCCATCCGATGGCCGTGCCGGTTGAGAGAGCAAAGGCCGCCGCAGGAGACAGGTACGGTACTAACTTTTTATCATCCATCTTTCAGATATACCTCTTAATGTCATATCAATCCAATTCAGACAGCAGAACCGGAACAGTAAAACCGGAAAGTTCTTCACCTTACAGTTTTTATTGTTTCACTGTTTTTTCTGATTTCAGTACAATGTTGTAACAATACAATAGTATAGTTAGTATATCATAAACGTAAAATACTGTCACTATATTTATCAGGATCCTGAAAATTGCGGTTTTCCCAGCTTGTCCCTGTAAATCGTCCTGCACGCAGGACAGGCCCAGAAAAATCCATATTTACCTTTCTTCTTTTCCAGGATGGCCTTGTCATGCGGACAGTATTCGATAACAGGGTTGCCTGCCTTATCCACGGCATAGTACACCGTTTTTCCGGTAACCGGGGACACGCACTGTTTATCATCGCAGACATAAAAATACCGTTTCGTTTTGGGCGAATAATGCCGGTTCAGCGTCTCTTTCCCGCAGACGGGACAGGTACGGGCCGGAACCGCTTCCACCTGGGGCGTCATCTCCGGCTTCCCATCTGTTCCTACATTGTAATATATGGGTTTCCCTGTCGCAGGAGATACGCAGTCTTTGTTATCGCACACAAAAAACGCCTTTTTTGTTTTCCGGGAATAATGCTTCAGCAGATGCCCCGTCTTACAGACAGGACACGCCTGCGCCTCATACCCCGGGAAGCGATGCTGCTGCGCGTACTCGATATTCCGGTCAATCGTCGCGCAGACTTCCTGTATGAACTTCTCCGGCGAACCTTCCCCACGCGCGATCTCCGTCAGGGCAAATTCCATTTCCGCCGTCGTATCCGGTCTGGTGAGGGAAACATCCACATTTTCAATCAGCTGGAAGCCTAACTCCGTGGGGACCAGCTCTTTCTTCACCTTTTCCATAAACGGCATCTGGGTCTTTTGATTCCCCCGCATCCCCTGGAGTTCGGAAATAATCGTATCCCGCGTGGCCGGCGTGCCGATTCCTTTTACTTCTTTCAGCTTTTCCCGGTTGGGGTTCTTCGGGTCCATGAAACGGTAAATATTGGCCATGGCCGCCAGCAGAGTTCCTTCCGTAAACCGCTTCGGGGGTTTTGTTTCCTTTTCCAGCAGATCCACTTTGTCCGGGCGTCCCAGGTTTTCGCCTTTCACCAGATCGGGCAGCGTACGATTTTCCTCTTCTGCTGTTTCGTCGGCCTTGTCCGCGCCGCTCTTTTTACTGCGCGCGGTTTTTATGCCGGCATCCTTCTCCTCGCCTTCCTTTTTTCCATGGTTCGCGAATACAGCCCGAAAGCCCGGCCTGATGATCATCTTGCCGCTGCCTTTAAACAGTTCGTCTTCCAGCAAAATTTCAAAGGTAATGGTTTCAAATTCACAGGGCGGATAAAACTGCATTACATAACGCTCGGCGATCATGTTGTATATTTTTTCTTCCGTCGCGCTTAACTGATGCGGAATATCGCCCGTAGGGATGATGGCATGGTGAGCCGTCACCTTCTTATCATTCCACGCTCTGGAGTACAGCGATACATCCGCCCCGTCCGCGCCCCGGACGGACCGTCCCGCCAGATTTCGCAGGATGCGCGGCGCGTCTTTATGCTGGGCCCGGGGGATGTAGTTACAGTCAGACCGGGGATAAGATACGAACTTCTTTTCATACAGGGACTGCACGGTGGACAGCGTCTGTTTCGGGGAAATGCCGAACCGGGCATTGGCTTCCACCTGCAGCGTATCCAGTGAATACGGCAGCGGCGGCGCCTCTGTCCCCTTCTTGCGCGTAACCTTCTGCACGATCCCGTCGGCGCCCAGGACTTTTTCCTGTACCGCTTCCGCCGTTTTTTTATCTAACAGCCGTCCTTCTTCATCCAGCGCCACCCTTTTTTCATCCGGCTGCCAGTTAGCGGAAAAGACCGTCCCGTCTTTGGTAAAGAACGCTTTCAGTTCGTAATAGGTACGGACCCTGAAATTGCGGATCTCCTTTTCCCTGTTCACCACCAGGGCCAGGGTGGGTACTTTCACGCGGCCGATGTTCCATACCGCGCCCGGTGAAAACCGGGAAGCATTCGTCGTGTAACAGCGGGTCAGGTTGATTCCTACCAGCCAGTCCGCTTCTTCCCGTGCCAGCCCTGCCGCATACAGGCTTTCATATTTCCGGTTGTCCTCAATCGTTGCAAAGGCACGCCGCATGCTCACGTCGTCTTTGGCATTGATCAGAAGACGCTGCACGCTGCCTTTGTAGTTACAGTAATGCAGGATCTCTTCAATCAAAAGCTGTCCTTCCCGGTCCGGGTCCCCTGCATGGATCACCACATCCGCTTTTTTCAGCAAATCCGCTACGATGCGGAACTGCTGAGCAGAGCGGGAAATCACCGCATGTTTCCAGACTTCGGGAAAAATCCGGTAATATTTCCACTGGGCATAGCGTTTATCATAGGCATCCGGCGTTGCCAGTTCCAACAGATGCCCTACCGCCCAGGAAACGGCGACGCTTCCCTTCTGATAAAACCCCACAGCCTTCCGGTATCCTCCTTCCGGCCACAGGTACTCTGCAATCGCATTGGCAATATCCGGTTTTTCTGCAATATAAAGCTGCATATCACTTTTCTCCTCTTTACAATTTATCGTACCGCCACTCTTTCTACGGATTCTGCTGTGTCCGCAGCTGGATGGCTTCCGCAATATGCGACACAAGGATGACATCACTTTGACTTAAATCCGCAATGGTGCGCGCCACTTTTAAAATCCGGTCATAACTGCGGGCACTGAGTCCCAGTGAGTTAAAGGCATGTTCCAGCAACGCGTTACAGGCCGCGTCCAGTTTACAGAAGCGTTCTACCTGCCTGTGATTCATGGCAGCGTTACAGTAAATACCCAGCCCTTTCAGCCGCTGCAGCTGGATGTCCCTGGCAGCGCAGACCCGCGCCCGGATCTGGGCGGATGTCTCTCCCCGCTCCCGTACCTGCAGATCCTGATACTTCACCCGGGGTACATAGACCTGCAGATCGATCCGGTCAGCCAGAGGGCCGGATATCTTCCGCTGATACCGCTCGATTTCAAAGGGGCGGCAGGTACATTCTCTGGATTCATCTCCCAGAAACCCGCAGGGACAGGGATTCTGCGCACAGGCCATCAGGAAAGACGCCGGAAAAACATACGAACCGTGCACCCGGTTAATTGTTACAAAATGGTCTTCCAGAGGCTGCCGCAGCACTTCCAGGGCCGCGCGGGAAAATTCCGGGAATTCATCCAGAAACAGCACGCCGTTATGGCTCAGCGTCACCTCTCCCGGTACCGGGACCATCCCTCCCCCGATCAGGGCGCTTAACGTGATAGTATGGTGAGGACTCCGGAACGGCCTTTCATTGATCAAGCGCTTTTTATGATTCAACAGCCCTGCAATACTGTATATCTTTGTAACTTCCAGCGCTTCTTCCTTTGTCATGGGCGGCAAGATGGTCGGCAGACGGCGGGCCAGCATGGTCTTCCCGCTGCCGGGGGAACCGACCAGCAAAATGTTGTGTCCCCCTGCCGCCGCAATCTCCAACGCCCTCTTTACCACTTTCTGTCCATGTACGTCGGCAAAGTCTATGTCCGGCAGCTCCGTATCCGGAACGGTCAGTTCCTTATGCGGCAGCGGCTGCAGGCAGGGATGCAGAAGATGCGCGGCCATTTCTTTCAAATCGCCCGGTGTAAAAACAGAAACGCCATCCACCAGGCAGCCTTCTTCTTCGTTCCCCCTGGGGATAAAGATCTCCCTTATACCCTGTCGCCGCGCTTCCAGTACCATGGGCAGCACGCCGTTCACCTCTCTGATTACTCCCTCAAGGGAAAGCTCGCCGATAAAAACCTTATCTTTCACTTTATCCTGAGGCAACACTCCGAGAGAAACCAG
>Ga0247608_10006134_pt1 | contig 12744 bp, 17 predicted proteins | sample 176DNAGHGlowgp2_FD_193490 | JGI IMG/M metagenome (GOLD analysis project Ga0247608, IMG submission 193490) | Sheep rumen microbial communities from Palmerston North, Manawatu-Wanganui, New Zealand - 1766 DNA GHGlow gp2 | ecosystem: Host-associated > Mammals > Digestive system > Stomach > Rumen ... | reverse complement strand
ACAACAGGCTACGCAGCGAAAGCCATGAAGTCACCACGTTTTAAGAAGTTCCGTCTAAACAGCCTCAACGCAGAGAACGTGGTAAAGAAGAAGAATATCATTCCCGGACAGGTGGACTACGAATGGGTGAAGGATAAGGTGGATAACTGGGCAACCCCCATCCGTCAAGATGAGTTTGATGAAGGCATGGGTGACTTCCGTTGGGAAGGTGCTTTCTACCGTCCTAACGACCTGTTTCGTGTCAAGGTGCTTGGCATGTTTCCGAAAGTGTCTGAGGATATCCTTATCCCTTACGAATGGGTGGAACTGGCCATCAAGCGTTGGCATAAGTTGAAGGAGGAAGGATTTACCACCAAGAAACACGCACGTGTCGGTGTCGATGTCGCAGGCATGGGTAGAGACTGTAGCGTTCTGTTGCCTCGTTACGGATCATGGGTTCCGAAAATCGAGGTTCATCAGTCTGGAGGAAATGCCGACCACATGAAGATAGCAGGAAAGACCGTCATCTATCTGCAAGATGAGAAAGCCAAGGCGTTCGTTGATACCATCGGTGAGGGCGCAGGTGTATATTCCCGACTGCAGGAGTTGGAGTATTATAACTCATATTCCTGCAAGAACTCGGAAGGAGCGAGAGGCCTGCATGACATCACAGAGCAGTACACGTTCGCCAACATGAGGGCGTATCTCTTCTGGTGTGTTAGGGACTGGCTGAATCCGAAGAATGGCTTTGCACCTGCACTGCCTCCAGATGACCTGTTAGTTGAAGAGGCTACAGATATTCACTGGTCATTCCTCAGCAACGGCTCGATAATCATTGAGAAGAAGGAGGAAATCAAGAAGCGTCTGAAACGCTCTCCAGACCGCTTTGATGCTCTGGCCATGACATTTTATCCATATGATTATGACTACGCAAATGATGAAAAGTTGCTAAATAACTTGCTGTAATTACGTAAGATGAAAAAAGTTTTGTAACTTTGCAACCGAAATCGTTTCTTTTGACGATTTCATTGCTCTTAGTGCTTCGGTTCGTGATGAATAGGAGCACTTTTTTTTGTTAATAAGCGTTATTGGCCACAGGAGGCAATCAATCGTTAAGCAACCGTTAAAACTCCGTTAGCATTAACTAATCTTGACAATGGGAAAGTCAAGTTAAGTTAATGAAAAGTTAAATTCGGATTCTAAAGTTCTATAAAAGTTCCAAAAACGGCCACCCTTATACTTATCCATCCGCATGGAATTAAGTCCACCATGAGGATTTTGCCCAAAACGGTTGAAATGTGCAAAGAGTTATCTGTTAATCTTCTGTAATGTATTGATAATTAAAAGTTTAATAGTTTTGATATTCAGAAATAAAGCAGTAACTTTGCCAGAGCAAACAGCATTAAACAACTTAAAAGTAAAGAGCAATGGAAACGTCAAGAATTAGTTTGAATCAGATTGAGGTTGACACAGCAACCTATCGTTGGAACCTCGGTAGAGCACCCAAAGGGAAAGGCCAGTGGTATTTCGCCATCGGTAACAGGAGAGAAGCAATGGATGACATCACGAAAGCGTTTGCCACAGGGTACATGTCTTACTCTGATGCCGTCAAGGTTGCTAAGAGAGAAGCCCAGAAGAAGGGCGTTACTACCATCTACGTCTTACCATAAAGATAAGAGCAATGAAATCAGAATTAGTAGTAGAGAAGTTCGCTGACTTGATAATAGAGCGGATGGAACAGATGAAAGAAAAGAAATGGGAGAAAGGTTGGATTGGTACCACGTTTGGCGAAATGCCGATGAACATCAGAGGAAGGGAGTATAACGGAACGAACTCGTTCCTGCTTTTCCTCCTTGCAAGCATGAAGGACTGGAAGTACCCCCTGTTTGCAACCTTCCACCAGATTAAGGAACTCGGAGGCAGTATCAACAAGGGAGCAGAATCGTTCCCTGTACTCTACTGGAAGATGGTGTACAAGACCAAGGACGGTGAGAAGATTGACAGCCTCGATGGACTTTCCAGAGAAGAGAAGAAGGCCTGTACGTACTATCCAGTATTGAGGTCGTACAACGTGTTCAACATCAGTCAGACCAACTTGGAGGAAGTTGCCCCGAAGGTCATAGAGAAGCTGAAGGCCAAGTTCCATGTAGAAGAGCCTCCGAAGGACACTCTTGGAATGTATGAGAACGCAGACATTGACGATATGCTGACGTACCAGAAGTGGCTTTGCCCCATCAGCTATCAGAATCCGTCAAACGAAGCCTATTACCGTCCGAGTAAGGATGAGATAGTAGTGCCTATGAAAACGCAGTTCTACGATGGCACAAGTGAAGAAAAGAAGTATATCAGTGGAATGCGGTTCTATGATGTCCTTCTGCACGAAATGGCTCACTCAACAGGTCATGACAGCCGTCTGGCCAGAGGCAAGGGCAATCCGTTTGGCTCCAAGGAGTATGCCAAGGAGGAACTGGTTGCAGAACTCACTGCAACCATCATCGGTCAGACACTCGGCTTTGACCCTAAGATTATGGATAACAACGCCTGCTATCTGGATTCGTGGATAAAGACCATGAAGAAAGAGCCAAAGTTTATCGTCTCTGTCCTGGCTGATGTCAACAAGGCAGCTCAGATGATTCTCGAAGTAGTGAATAAGGAACATGAAGTATTAGTAGAAACGGAGGAAGAATCATGAAGTATCAAGTAAAGATAATAGAAACCCTCTCTCGCATTGTCGAGGTGGATGCCCAGAGTAACGATGAGGCTTTGGATAAGGTGAAGGCACAGTATGATAACGAAGAGATTGTTCTTGGCTCAGAAGATTTCGATGGATATGAGATATATGGTCTTGGGGAGGTCAAGGATGGAAACGAGAACCAGTAAGGCTATAGGATTGTTCAAGGATGGCAGGTTGCGGGATGCGCTTGCCATCTTCAAAACCTTCAAGATTGGCTTCACGAAGGATGAGCGCAGGACCATCCAGATAGCCAGTGAGACATTGAACGGATCTGGCCAGTTCTACCAGAGGCTTGGCATTGATACCGCTCTGGAGGTGCAAAAGTCAATAACTGTTATCAAGCAGAAGTACAAGAAAGTCCTATAGTTAATCTTAGTTTATGTGCCGAAAATCTCTGGAAGCATCGTTTTGACATTCAGAAATAATTGGCTAACTTTGCCTGTGCAAACCTATAAAAGTAAAGAGCAATGAAATTAGTCGAAATCAAGTTCAAGAAGTTTGGAAAGGAGTACACCAAGAAAGGTGCTTACATCTATTCCGTCAAGAAGAATGGTCAGCGTTACGCTCATCCTGCATGGTACGAGGCAAGAGGAAACGAGCAGACGCAGGAAGATGTTCTGACCCGCCTCCAGACGTTGAATCCCAATTCACGTTTTGAGATAGCAGAAAGACAGTTTAACCCCTAAAAGATAGAGCAATGAAATTAGTTACGAAAAAAATAGAGAAACGATTGCAGAAATATCCGCTCCACAGCCAAGACGGCAAGAAGAAGGAAGCAATCTGTGTAGTGAAGTTCTTTATGTGTGGTGTCAACTACACGTGGTACGTTCTGGAAGCAGACTTGGAGAATAAGGTACTCTTCGGCATCACCATCAACAGCCACGATGAAGCTAAATACGGCTACACCAGTCTGTCTGAACTTGAAACAGTCAACAATTGGGGGCTTGGAGTGGAGCGAGACCTGCACTTCGAGCCAACGAAGCTGTCAGACATTGACGATGACATCTTGAAGAAGTTCTTGGATAACCTTTATTCGGATGATGCAGCATGAGTAAGATGAAAGATTGTTGCGAGAGTTTCAGGTATTGGAAGAGCATGGGCCTCCATTACTACGAGTGTACTAACAGGTGGAGCCAGAACTATGGCAGAAGCATGAGTAGAGGACAGTCTTGTAACGAGTTTGAAGAGGATTGACTATGGGAAAGAAGTCTGACGCAGGAACCATGATTACCCCTGCATATCTCTACGATAAGGAGGGAAAGGAAATAGGAGTGACGAACTACGACAACAAGGCGATTGCCTATGCGATGGCCAACTATCAGCTGGTAGAATCGGCACAGACATACGATCAGATGTTTGGCAAGGTAACTGTTGAGCGGAAAAGTTTCTCTGCATCAGCACTTGAAAAGGTCAAGGATAAGAGAAAGTACGGTGAGCACCTGCTGTTTTGGGTTGGTGCTCCCTTAGTTATTAACAAGTAATCAGAATAAGTTATGAAACAGGTATATGTATTATCGTACAACGCAGGCGTATTAGGAGTGTTCTGGTCAAATGACAAGGCACTTGCAGAGAAGAGAGACTATATAGATAACGGCTACAAGGGCGTTAAGGTTGAAGAATTTTATGTTTACTAAGATTATGGCGATGAAATACAAGATAGAGAACGGAAAGCACTTGCAGGCTATTCGTAGTCCTTATGATGGACGTGTAACTGGTTGGATAGACATTACCGACAAAAACAATAGGAAATAAGATTATGGCACAGGAAGTAAATATCAGTCAGTCGAACATCAAGATAGAACTGACACCTATGATGAAGCAGTACTACGATTTTAAGGAGAAGCATCCAGAGGCATTGTTACTCTTCAGATGCGGTGACTTCTACGAAACCTACGAGGAAGATGCTGTAGAAAGCGCAAAGATACTCGGCATCACTCTCACCAAGCGGACTTCTGACAAGACGAAGATGGCAGGATTCCCTCATCACGCCCTCGACATCTATCTGCCGAAACTGATAAGAGCCGGCAAGAGGGTTGCCATCGTTGATCAGTTGGAAGACCCCAGACTGACAAAGAAGTTAGTCAATAGAGGCATAACCGATTTAGTAACACCAAATAAAAACCAAGAGCAATGAACACGTATTCAAAGTATTGTCCTAACGTCTTCGTGGCAAAGTGCGAAGAGAGGCATGAGAAAGGCGAAACGATTTTAGTAACAACAAAGTATGGCAAGGAGAATGAGCACATCGTGCATAATCTGGTAATGGAGCGTGGCGGTTTCTTCTACTACTCCATCACCAGAGCGGATGGTTTCAACTGCCAGGAACGTGCGAAACGGAAAGCCGAGAAGTACGAGCAAGCAGCCATCAATGCAGATAGGCGCAGCAAAGAGTTTTTCCGGAAGTCAGAGAAACACGCTGATTTCCTCTCTCTGGGAGAGCCTATCAAAGTAGGGCATCATTCAGAGCGCAGACATCGAAAGATGATTGAAGACGCAAGGAATAACACAGGAAAGATGGTCGCTGAAATGGATAAAGCAGAATCATATCGTGATAAAGCCGAGGCATGGGAGCGACATTCCGAAGACATCAATCTTTCAATGCCAGAGAGTATCGAGTATTACCGTGACCTACTGGAAAAGGCCACAGCCTACCATCAAGCAATGAAAGAGGGCAAGATTGAACGCAGTCATTCCTACTCTCTTACCTATGCAAAGAAAGCAGTCAATGAGGCCCAGAAGAATTATGATATAGCAGTAAAGTTATGGGGCTAAAGAATTAGGATGAATCCGTTGGCGGTACACACCTGTTTCAAGGTACAGGGCATCCACAAGCGACACAGTGTGGCAGAGCGAAACTGCAAAGCAGGAGGGCGAAAACCTCGAATATCCAAAGCGCACTCTTATTACCTAACAGAAAACGCAGAAAATAAGAAGGATTCCGAAGTTCACAGCCGATTTTTACCCATTCACCCTTATAACCACCCACCCCAGAAAAACAAACGTCTCACAACGAAATTAAACGGCTTTTTCAAAAAAAAGTGCGAAATGTATTTGTTATTCAAATGATTTTAACTATCTTTGCGGCTGTAATTACAAAAACCTTTGAAAGATGGGCGATATATCGAAAGTTGTAGATTTCAAGAGCGGTGACTGGAACGCCATTGTTGAAGCCTTGAAGCGGAAGTCTGTTAAAGTTGCAGACTGGGATGAATCAATTAAGAACTATGAGCCTACCCTGCACAAAATTGTAAAGGACACTGAAGTGCTGAAGGACAAGATTCGTTCTGACGGTACTGTTGAGAAGTCTGCCAGAATCTATGTCGGTCTGGAGAAGTTGTTATGTAAGCGTGTCTCTGAGTTTACCTTTGCCATTCCAGTAAAGCGTATCTACTCGAACACCAACAACGAGGATGGCACACCTAATGACGTTAGGCAGGCCATCGCAAAGGCTATAGAAGCGATCTACAAGAACGTCCGTATTGATTCCGTCAACTTGAAACGTGCTCTGAAATACTATGCAGCCTGCGAGATTTTCACTGTATGGTATGCCGTCAAGAAGAAGAACACCCTGTACGGCTTTGATTCTAACTACAAGTTGAAGTGTAAGACTTACTCTCCGATGGACGGAGTTAAGTTATACCCTCTCATTGATGAGTTGGATGATATGCTCGCTATGTCCTTTGAGTATCACAAGAAGGATGCAAAAGGCGAAGATGTGCTGTTCTTTGAGACCTATACAGAAAACCGCCATTACATCTGGAAGCAGAACCTCTCTGGAGGCGGTTGGGATGAAGTTCTGACCGAGGTAGGCGAAGATGGAGAGCAGTCTGGTGAAGAGATTATCCTTATGAAGATTCCTGGTGTTTACGGCTACCGTAACGTTCCTGTCTATGACGGACTGACCAATCTCAGAGAGGAAATCGAATACACCCTGTCTCGTAACTCGAATGTTATTGCCTATAACTCTGCACCAGTTTTGAAAATCTCTGGTGGTGTCAAAGGACAGGAGGATAAGGGCGAGAGCAGAAGGATATTCCGTACAGAGAACGGTGGCGATGTTGCCTACGTGTCATGGCAGCAGGCTATCGAGGCATTGAAGTATCATGTTGAAACCATGCTTAAACTCTACTGGATGCAGGCTCAGATGCCAGACATTTCCTTCGACAACTTGAAGGACCTTGGCAACATCGGATTTGATGCTCGCCAGACCCTTCTCACCGATGCCCACTTGAAGGTCGGTGATGAGGCAGGCGCATGGATAGAGTTCTTTGAGCGTGAATGTAATGTCGTTAAGGCATTCTTGAAAAAGATGTGTCCGAAGGAATGGGTTGATGAGATTGATAATGTTGACGTTGAACATATCCTCACTCCATTTATCCAGAACGATGAACTGGCAGAGATTAACAAGCGCATGAAGGCTAACGGTGGCAAGGCCATCGAGAGCCAGTTGGAATCCATTCAGCGTTATGGCAAGTCTGATGACGCACAGACCACCTTGGAACAGATACGTGAAGAAGATAAGGTTGCCACCAAGAATCGGGCAAACGCTTTCAGCCTTGGAGAGCAAGAAATGTAAGAGCAATGATATTGTTAAATTAAAACGATTGATTATGAATGTAAAGAACATCATTTCGATGGATGAACTGTCGTATGTGTCACGTCAGTCATTCACAGAGAAGATTGCCATCCAAAGACTGGCAACCTATGACACACTGTTACAGCAGAAACGTGACAACCTCGCACCTATCTCCGAAGCGCAGGCCAAGGAGATTAAGGATTTCTGGAGCAAGAAACTCATGTGGCATGACGGACTTCTGAATATGAAGTATTACAATGTCTATAATGCCGTTGAGCAGGACAGGTCAAAGTTGAAGCTGTATATCCCAGACAGCTTCTTTTATGCGTTCATTGATGAGTACTTCACCAATCCGCAGCGCAGTACGGCTCTTGATGACAAGAATATGTATGACATGTACTTCCCGAACGTTAAGCGTCCAAAGACTATTGCACGTAAGGTTGACGATGTGTACTTGAATGAGAACTATGAGCCGATTTCTGTCGAGGACTTCATCAAAACCTGCAAGGAGCACAAGGAGGTCATCGTTAAGTCTGCCATCGGATCGTGGGGAGGCCACGGTGTGAAGTTCTGGGATGCCGAGAAAGATAGCGTAGAGACCCTTCTGAACTACGTCTATACCCAGAATGCAGAGTATTTCAGAGGCTCATCTGTGTATAAGCAGTACATCGTACAGGAGGTGTTCAAACAGCACAAGGACTTGGCAGACATCAATCCGAGCAGTGTCAACACCATCCGAGTGATGACCCTGTTCCGTAATGGCAAGGTCAAGGCTCTGTCATCAGTGCTTCGCATGGGTGTTGACGGCAGTCGTGTAGATAACTGCAGTAGCGGTGGTATTGTTTGCGGAATCACAGAGGACGGCCACTTGAAGGAAGTTGCCTATGATGGAGCGGCCAACCGCTTCTACCGCCATCCGCAGGGTGTAGAGTTCAAAGGTCGTATTGTTCCGGCATACGCTGAGTGTGTTGCTCTGGCAGAGAAACTGGCGTACCGCTTCTATGGAGCCTCACGCCTAATCTCTTGGGATTTCGCTGTTGCGGAAGATGGAACGCCCACACTGATTGAAATGAATATCTCGTTTGGTGAGTTGGACTTCCATCAGTTGTGTAACGGACCTATCTTCGGTGATGACACAAAGGACATCATTGACGAGGTCTTTGACCACAGCCACACTTTAAAGGAAATCATTAAGTTGTACGATAAAGAGTAACCAATATGAAAACATCACATAAGATTCGTGTAAAGATTGCGAACATGCTTATCTCTCTGGCAATGTTGCTAACACCTAAAGCCCAGAAAATGCTCATTCAGAAGATGGATAAGTATAAGGCACAGCAGATAGGAACCGCTTGGGGCTTGACAAAGAAGGACATCAACAAGTTCCTGGAGGCCAACCCAGACACGCCCAAGAAGGAGGCGAGGGAAGCCACCATCAAGGAGATTCTTGGTGAGCAACGTGAGGCCATCCTTAATACCGCTGCATCCCTCATCGAGTATCGGACGTACAACAAGCACGGCCAGACAATCATTGAATCAAGATTGAACGTCTATGTCCCCAAGGAAACCGAAACCTATGCCGAGGCAGAAGCCTAAGCATGAGATAGGGAATCACAGGTGCGGAGAGTGTGCGAATGTAGTTGAAGAGACTAAGTTCCACACTCTCAACATTGAAGGAGAGCCGACAATGGGCAGATGTCCCCACTACAAGGAAGGAAAGTTCTGCGTCCTGTTAAGTGATAGAAGTTGCATCAATTTCAAGCCAAGAAATGGAAACGAGTAAATACCCTGCCATCGCCTATGGCAAACTGACGTTTGAAGAGAGCCGTTACCAGAGAGGTGACAAGTGGTGGTATGCCTCCACCCTTCTACGTGCCTGCCATGAAGCAGAACTTGAGCCGTTCGAATACCCTGTTGCCTGTTATGACATGTCATGCAAGCATTTTTCACTGGATGACATGGATGATTTCGTCTGGCAGATGAAGCGGACGTTGGAAGCAGACTATGAGAACTACCCAATAATATTGGATGATTTAGGTCAGGTTGCCGATGGCAATCATCGCATCTGCCATGCCATTCTGGATGGAAAGACAAGCGTTCTCGCCTATAGACTCCAGACGATGCCGGCACCAGACTTTATAAAAGAAGAGAGTTAATGGCAAGAGTAAGGACACCGAACCAGAAGAAAGCGTATAATGCTCTGAACAACCGACTGACACAGTACGTTAGTCAAGTTCAGAGCATCTATGATATGGCCAACAGGAGGATGGCAGAGATAGCCGCCTCTACTGGCTATGACGGAGAGGTGCCTTTCTCATTCAAGGACTACCCAGAGTTAGCCGAAGCTGTCAAGGACGTACAGGCTCAGTTTGTCAATGAGATTGGAACTACCATCATGCGTGGAACCTCAGAGGAATGGAGGCAGAGTAATCTCATACAGGACCTATTGGCCGATAAGGTCTTGAAGCACTATCGGGCACAGGTGCGAGGCAAGCGGTTCAAGCAGTACTACCAGACTAACAGCGAAGCCCTCAGAGCCTTCCAGACACGCAGGGAGCGAGGCTTGAACCTGTCTGATAAACTCTGGATGCAATCAGACCTCTACAGGAAGGAAATGGAGGTCGCTATCTCTACCGCCATCGAGAAGGGAATGTCGGCAATAACGTTGTCTAAACGTATCTCTCGTTATCTGTCTGACTACCCATCCCTAAAGTATGACTATTGGGATAAATATGCGAAGGCAGCTGACTGTCATGATTGCGAGTACCGTTCCATCCGACTGGCACGATCCGAAATCAATATGGCTTATCGCACTGCCGAGCAGGAGAGGTGGCGTCAGTTCGACTTTATTACAGGCTATGAGATAAAACTGAGCGGTAGCCATCCAAGGTATGATATTTGTGATATATTGAAAGGGAAATACCCAAAGGATTTTGACTGGACTGGATGGCACCCGAATGACATGTGCTATGCTGTTCCCATTATCATGAGCGAGGATGAGTATTGGGATATGAAGGATGATGATGTGCGCCCTGCCGTCATTGAAGATGTGCCAGAAAACTTCAAGGACTATGTTCGTGACAACGAAAAACGAATCAAAGCCTATGCAAAGTCTGGAACGTCACCATATTGGCAGAGAGACAATAGTAAGTACCTGGAAACTGCACTAAAGCCATCGTTCAATATGACAGAAGATGCTATAGAGAATCTGAAAAGTACCAGAGGATTTTCAGAAATATTGTCAGCGGAAGACTATAATAAGTCTGCCATGAAAAGATTCAACCTCCCACGCTTTGATGGCGTTTTCGAGGATATATGTGACCGCCACGAGATAAGGCTAACCTCGAAGAAGTGCTATACCTTCAATGATGGTGTGTATCTCGAATATATTGGCAAGTCAAGTTCTGGAGGTGAAGTGAAGCTGTTTAGGACGTTCAAGAAAGGGAAAAATGGTGTTGAGGCTGACCATGTTTCATTTAAACTCCCAGATGAACTGCAGGGTAAAGGAATCTCTAAAGAGGTGTTCAGAAGTCTGTTTACCGAGTATGAAGATATGCACCTCTCTCGCATCAACTTAACAGCCAATGCGACTGTTGGAGGCTATTGTTGGGCCAAGTATGGATTTTGTGCAAAGAAGTCTGATATTCTCCATATAGCAGAAGATATATGTCACAGAGGAAAAATCTCTTCTGTTGAGTATGATGAGGTTGTTTCCATTGCCAACATGGTAGAAGGTGATACAATTCCGATGAACCTTCTCGCACAACTGCCATACGCAAAGGACATGTTAAAGGGAGAAAATTGGATAGGCCACCTCAATTTCTCAGACAGGGAACAGGTGAAATATATGAAAGATTATATTGGATATTCCAGATAAGTTAGTATCTTTGCAACATGAAGTTAAAGGAAGAACTGACAGAGAAAATGCACTCCGAGTTTTCGGTAAGTGAAGAAACAGATCAGAAACATCGTGCAGGAAGCGTCTGGAGACTATTAGGCTACGAGGCATCCAAGCAAGATGTTGAACATTGGGCAATGAGATTTGGCACTACCTATGAGAAATGTATGGAGTGGAAGGCCTACTGGAGAAACCTCAGAGAAAATAGTAAATGACAAAAAGTTGAAATTTTTTACTGTCACCAATATGGGTGCCAAGATGGATGCAGAAGGCCATTTTGACACCCTTTAACTTTGTTGAGGCTCAGTTAAGTTAATGAACCGTTAAATTCTTCTCCTAAAGTTCTATAAAAGTTTATAATATTACCCCCTTTATACTTATCCACAAGCAAGAAAATAAGGTCACCTTGCGGATTTCGCAAAAACGTACAAAATTCTGTCAGAAATTATGAATCTGACATAAAAAGTCCAATCGTTAAATATTTGTAATGTGCTGAAAATAAATGATTTATTCGTTTTGATATTCAGAAATAAAGCAGTAACTTTGCCAGAGCAATACAGCAATAAAATAACTTAAAAGAATTGAGCAATGAATTACAGTCAGAAGAAAGTGCTTGACTATTACAAGCAGACCAAGGGAGAGTTCAATGTATATTCGTTCAACCCAGAGACCAAGCAGAGAGAATCGGCATACCTCAGCCTCGACTGCCTCACCGCCTTCCAAGAAATGGTGAACAAGGCACAGCAGGGTTTCCTCGTCCTCGTTCTTGACAACGATGGTGAAGGATATGCCTCCAGATGGGAGATAGACAACAAGGAGCGAGTAAGTTACGACACCTGCAGGCAGTGGGCTGTCAAGACCTATGTAATGTCAAACGCTATATCTAAGATTTAAGGAGAAACGATTATGAAAGAGAAGGAAGTAGAAGTGTATTATGTAAGATTATATTGATTATTGAATTCTCCTTGCAAGGGTAATACAGCGTCACAGAGCGTCCAAAAAGCCATCAGCGCACTATTTACCGCCAAAGACAGGAAAACGTCTCACAGCGTAAGCAACGAGGTTCAAACGTAACGCAAAGACTATTTAATATTTCTTTTCTTGCCAGAGGGACGGACATCGGCTATCAGCCAGTCTGCCCCTCTTATCGTATTATTAACTGAAAAGTTAAAGATATTTGCCATTCAAATAGTTAATTGTTGTGAAAAGTATTTGTTTTTCAAATAAGTTTAACTATCTTTGCGACCGAAAGCGTGTGTTGATGCACGTGACAGAACACTGAACGTACTGAACATTGCTCATGGTGCTTTACGTTGATGGTCTGCCTGTGTTCCACTCGCAGACCATTTTTAAACTAAAATTAAAGCAAAATGAACAAGTATTTCAGAAAAGTTCAAGATGTGCTGAAAACGAGAAAGGAGATTAAGGCGCTCGGGTTCAGCCGCAAAGAGTTAAAGGGTATCGCTGCCAAAGTTGCCGATAAACTTGACCTCGATGATGAAGCAAGTGACGAAGATGTTGAGAAAGCGATTAACGATGAGGTTGATGCCGTTATCC
>Ga0247608_10006133_pt1 | contig 12745 bp, 11 predicted proteins | sample 176DNAGHGlowgp2_FD_193490 | JGI IMG/M metagenome (GOLD analysis project Ga0247608, IMG submission 193490) | Sheep rumen microbial communities from Palmerston North, Manawatu-Wanganui, New Zealand - 1766 DNA GHGlow gp2 | ecosystem: Host-associated > Mammals > Digestive system > Stomach > Rumen ... | reverse complement strand
TAATTTACGGGTAATAAATAATAATCCGGATTTTATTTGGCTGTTTGCATACTTAGTCGTATCTTTGCAGCGTTATGACAATGACTTTAAGCAACAACGATATGACAGACAATAACAAATGGGTGGCATTGCCCCAACAAGCCACCCATTTGTTATTGTCTGTCATATGGCTATTTTTAATTTGTTCTTATCGTTACGCTGCAAAGATACGACTTAGTAAGCAAACTACCAAATAAAACTCGAAATATTATGTTTTGTGTTTTTGCCAAAAGCTTCATTTTGGCTAGAGGTCAGCGTATATTCTTCTTATACTTTATTTTTTGCCAAAAGTGTCACTTTTTAGGATAAGTGTTTGATATCATGACGGTTGTGGGAGTGACACTTATTGCAAAAGTGTCACTCCTATTTTGGATGCTTGAAAAAAGTTCGGAAAACACTTGCAAAACGCCTAAAAATTTTGTATCTTTGTAGGCTTTTTAGCGTAAACCATAACACAAAAGATATGAAAATTACAATTGTTAATCGTACTAAAGAAGAGAAAAAGTACACACGTGTAGAACTTGATGAGTTTGTTAACCAGCTGAAAGACGGCACATACCATCATCACTACATCCGAGACTTCAACAAAGACGTATGTTTTGCTGCTGAATGGCAGAAGCAGAACGGTGAACTGAAAGCAAAGGCGTACAACCCGCTGGTCCTGCTTTCATTGGAGAACCTGCGCGACCTGACGACAGCGGGGGAGTATAAGCAGCAGGCCATACAACTGCCCTATACCCTACTCTGTTTCCTGGGCCACGACGGCCACTCCATCCACATCGTATGCCCATACACCGTTTCCGACGGCGAGCCCTCGGCAATCGCTTTGCTGAATGCTTTCCGCAAGCTCCACTACATCTACTCCTCACAGCTGCTCACACCGCTGTCTGAAGAGGAGCCGACCTTCGAGAGCTGCTGCAAAGCCTGCTACGACCCGCAGCCGTACTATAATCCCGAAGCCATGGCCGTCACGGTAACCTCAACGCCAGAAACCTCACCGGCATTCAGACAGATGCAGGAGGAGATCAGTGACTATAACGATCCGCAGGAGATACCCGGCGTGAGCCTCCGTACCAGTCGCATGCGCCGGTTCCACGACTGCCTCGATGCCGCCATCGAGGCCCATCGCAATATCAGCGACGACGGGATGTTTATAGAGGCCGTGCTTGAACAGTTGGCCGACGGCTGTCGCACCATGGGACTGCCACAGGCCTATGCAGTACGCCTGGCCACCTTTATCCCCCTGCTCGGAGGTGTCGACAACAAAGATGCCATCGAGGCCGTCTTCAAGACAGCCTATCTGCGCGACACCCTGAAGACCATCCCCCTGAAGTTCACCCGCCCTTCGGCCCTGCTCACCTACAAGACCGAGGCCTATATGAAGGAGCACTACACCCTGCGCCTCAACGTGATGACGGGTACGCCCGAGTACAGGCGCAATGCCGTGGGCTACGGATTCCAGCCGCTGAACCAGGCCGTCCGCAACACCATGGCCATCAACGCCCTGAAAGCCGGCATCGAATCGTGGGACAAGGACCTGAGCCGCTATATCGACTCCGACCTGATTCCCAGGTATTACCCGATGGACGACTATATCCGCCACCTGCCCCGCTGGGATGGCAAGCACGACTATGTGGGTGAACTGGCCCGCCGGGTAAAGACCGATAATCCCCATTGGGAAAACGACTTCCATACCTGGATGCTCTCGATGGTGGCCCAGTGGACCGGCAAGGACCGTCAGCACGGCAATGCCATCGTACCCCTGCTCATCGGTACCCAGGGCTGCGGTAAGACCCGCTTCTGCCGCCGCCTGTTGCCAGAATGGCTGCAGACCTACTATAACGACCGCCTCTCGATGAAGAACGACAATGATATCTTTATCGCCATGTCAAGCTATGCCCTCATCAACATCGACGAATTCGACGCCATGAAGAGCAGTCAGCAGCCCGTCCTGAAGTATCTGCTCTCGAAAAGCGACGTGAAGTTCCGTCCGCCCTATGGGAAGGTGATGGAAGAGCGCCAGCGCTTTGCCTCGTTCATTGCCACCACGAACAACCGCCGGCCGCTGATAGACTCTACTGGCTCGCGCCGTTTCATCTGCACATACACAGAGGAAATCGACAATACGGACTATGTTCCCCACGACAAGATCTATGCCCAGCTCTACACAGAGCTTCAGCAGGGGCGCCGCTACTGGTTCGAGGACGAGGATAACCAGCGCATCATGCAGCAGAACCAGCAGTTCCAGCGGGTACTCGATTACGAGAAGATGGTAGAACTGACCTATCTCCCGGTTGAGGAAACACCAGACGATGCCGTCTTCATCTCTCTACAGCAGATCATGGGAAAGCTTGAAAAGCTATTCCCAAGCTTCATCATCCGTGGAAATACCAACATGGAACTTGGCAAAAGGCTTAATGCACTTGGTTATGAGCATAAGAAGACTAACAAGGGAGCATCCTATAGGATGAAAGAAAGGTAATACAAAAAAGTAAAACAACTTGTTTTACCTTGTAAGAAGGCATCTTTCTACCATGTAGAGATAGTACTTTTGAAAGTAAAACAACTTGTTTTACTGTAGCAAACAGGTAGTGACACTTTTCAAACAAGTGTCACTCAACCTAAGAAACTATATATCAACAAATTAAACAAAATAGTGACACTTTTATAAAATACAAACAAAAAAATGGCAGTACATATCAAACTCATTAAGAACAATATCAAGAGCAGCAGTTCTTACGGAAAATACTTTGCTAAATCAGTCAGTCAGGGTGATGTAACACTCGATGAAATTGCGGCAGAGGCTTGTCGTAACAGCGGTTTCTCGGAAGGAGCCGTTGTCGGCGTGGTAACAGAGCTTCAGGAACTACTTAAGGAGAAACTCTCCAATGGCCAGACAGTTGTCCTGCCAGGCATCGGTCGTTTCAGTCTTCATGTGAAGAGTGTTGGTGTTGACGATCCGAAGGAATTCAATCTCGGCCGCCATATCACCCGCTACGTCTGTGGTTTCCTGCCAGCAGGCCGCCGCATTCAGGGTCGTCATATCCTCTACGACTTCAGTGAGGGCATCAAGGCCGTCTGGCAGAAAGGCTTCAAACCGTAATCAAACTGCCAAATTGATTCATACATAAGTTTGACTTTGATTAGTGACCCGTTATGCGTTTCCTGCCATCTTGAATGATGATACCTTTTCTTGATAGCGCTTTGACACCATCAAGACGGTAGGGGAAAGCTTCCGAGCTATTACTTCCGTGCTTTATCGTGGCTATTCCTGAGGCGATGTCGCCTTGTATCTTTCCGAATTTCATCCATACATCGTCTTTTTCATAAGATTCCTCACTACCACATGGCACATGGAGCGTAGCTGTCGAATACACTGACTCAGGGAAATAAGTACCGTTGATTTTGAAGGGCGTATCCTGCTTCACCCATACGTCTGATATCTGGTTACATCCTGTGAAAACCCATGTACCATCTGTTAGCGTACCATTGACAATAACCTCACTGAGCGAAGTGCAGTTTTCAAAATGTGAGGTGCCATTTAGCAGTGAGATAGCACCCCTGGGGAATTCTACCCTAGTCAGCGACTTACAATCAGCAAAAGCCCAAGCCCCCAGTTCATTTAGACCAAGTATTGTCAGTTCGTTCAAGGCTGTGCATCCTCTAAAGGCGCCTACGTCTACCAGCTGCATTGTTGAAGGCAGGGAGACGCTATTTAGATTCTCGCAATGACTGAATGCCTCATACAGCAGATGCGTTACACCCTCAGGAATCTTGAGTGAAGTCAGGGCTGTGCCGTAAAAGCTGTAATTGCCTATCACTTTCAAACCTTCTGGTAGTGTCACCGACTCCAGTGAACTACAACCGCAGAAGGTGCCATCGAGTCTGTCGTTGTCTGCAGGAACAACCACCGACTTGAGCGAAACGCAGTTTTCAAACACACCTGTCTCCAGCCTTATTGATCCCTCGCCCCAGTTGACGGTTCCCAATTTCTGACAGCCTCTGAATGCTCCTTGCAAAACAAGCGATTCTGACTCAAACGTTACGGATTGTAGCTCATCGCAGCCACCAAAAGCATTATCGCATATTTTGCTAACAGTCTTCGGAATCAGGAGTGTCTGTAGTGAACTACAGCCCTCAAATGCGAATTCCATGATGGTTGTCACACCAGAAGGTATAACGATCTCCGCAAGTGCCGGGCAGTTCCAGAACAGACCAACTTGAATAGTATCCACCTTCTCGGGGATGTTTATCGACTTGAGACTTTCACACTTCTGGAAGACCTGATATCCGATTGACTCCACACCTTCTGGGATGGACAGACTGATAAGTGAACTACAATCTTGGAAAGCCTGTCTGCCAATATCCCTAAGGCCTTCAGGCAACAATAGCGACTCAAGATTCGTACAATCCATAAAAGCCCCCTCAGGAAGAGTCTGGATGCTGGATGACAACTTAATATCCTTCAGACCTGTACATCCCCTAAAGACAGAACTGCCCAACTCCTCAACCGCTGCTGGTAGCTCTATAGTAGCAAGTGTTGCACAGCCGGCAAAGGCTGCCCTGCCAATACTACGGATGGTTGAGGGGAGGGAGATGCTCTTGATGGCGTCTGAGGCTACCGGATCATAGTCGGACATCCCCATGTGAAGATTATGCCAGGTAACACTTCCCATTGCAAAGTCACCTACAGCTATTACTGTATATACCTTGTCTTTGTATGTCACCATCTCAGGAACCACAATATTGCCTTCGTAGCTGCAGAGGTAACGCTTTCCTTCTTGCGATTCGTTACCTTCTGCCTCCCTGTACGTCAGTGTTACTGTCTCGCCGTCGGCATTGATATCATAACACAAGCCTTCATACTCAAAGTCGTAAGCACGAACCTCAGTTACCAACATGCTAAGTAACAGAGATACAGCCAATAGCACAATTACATTGTTATATCTCATCTTACATATTCGGATTAATTACAAACTTCATAACAAAATGTTGTTCTACTGCCTCGTATTAGTACACAGGTGGGGCACCTACATACCAATTGTCGGCTACAAAGATACATTTTATTTTCTTAAGATATAATATTATTAGAGAGAAATTTCCTTTTTAACTTAATAAAGACCAATTTGCCTGATCAACATATATCTTTGTTCCCCACATATCTTCAGACTCGACAAAGCTGTCAAAGACATCCCTAATAAGCTGTAGAGGGCATTTATAGCATACTGTAGAGCTGTAGTATTATTTGTTGTGCCGTCTCCTACACACCCAAACCAGCATGCATTCCAGTTTTCTACTACAAATGTTCCTGTGAACTGCACATTAGAGAAAATCTGCGAACAGGGAGCTTGAATGACGGTATTATTACCTTGCAGTGTTCCGCCAATGAGTTTTCCTCCTTGGAAAATTAGTGTCACGTTGGCTGCCACGTGAACTGTTCCACTCCATGTATAAGTATCCGTGATTATGTTCGTGGAGTTTGCGCTGAATGTAGAATCTGTTAGTGTCATACGATAATAATCATTTTAACTTCTAGAAACTTAAATATAAACCTTATACTTCAATATGACCCCAAAAGTAGATAGCGCCTGGGATAATTTCGAAACGGTAGTTTCCTGAGAGGAAAGAAGGGAGTACGAGCGTACTTGCTCCTACGGGTATCACTATTGCGTAAACCACAGTGTTATTTTCATCAATCAAACGTAGAGTAGATCCATCACACGGAGTATAGAATGTTAAGGTATAACCATCTATACCGACATGAGGGATAAGGATTGGAGATCTAGGGTCTTCATTCTGATTATGATCGGGATCTGTGTAGCCAGCCTCTAGATCAATATCCCCCGGATTTTCTGCATTCACACATACACTGGTAAACGGTAATAATGCCATTATCAGTACAATCATTAACAGTCTTTTCTTTTTCATAATTTGTTGCATATTAGTATAACTACTCTACAAAATTATGACCTAAAGAAAAACCGAACAAATCTTGGAGGGCTTAATAATTCACTTCAATTCACATGAAATAGTTAAGTCATGTTAATTCGCTTTTACAACTACATAAAAATCAGCGCGTTAACTATAAAGAAAGCGCCAGCCCAAAAAGAGTTCACTTGACTTCACTTTCTACTTCCCATTGGAAAGAATATTGTATTTTTGCCTCAGATTATTGTATATTGTACGAGCAGAACAATCATTGAACATTTCCTTGTTAAGCTCTGATTTGATGTTGCTGATGCGAGAGGCTTTAAGATTTAACCAGTTGGCGATACAGTTATCTTGTATTTTCAGGATGACCAATAGACATACGCGAATTTTCTGTTTTGTCATCTTAGGTAAGAGGTTCAAGTCATTTAGTAATTGGGGAAAGAAACAGGCTACCTCTGTGGTAAGTTTAGTCCAATTAGCCTCTGTTACCTTGGAGAGTGGAATCATCTCCAAAGTCTTGAGACATCTTACAATTTCTGTTTCCATAAACAGCTGTGTGTGTTCAAGGTAGTTGGGTAGTCCCTTCTGTCGCTCCAAGGTCTTCAAAGATTCTGCCAGTTTTGAATTTTCTTCTTCCAATCTGGTCTTTTCGCTTTCGTATTCAGCGTTTAATTCGCTTAATCTTGAACTTTCATCCTTTGTTCTGTCTAATTCTTCCTGAATGTTAGCTATTACACCTTGATGGGCATTGTCAAGGATCTGCAGCATGCGTAGATTCTTGTTATACTCATTTGTGGCATTTTGATATTTCGTGTTGAGATCGATAAATTCTTGCTGCTTTCTCTTTTTAATTTTCTGATACCTATTCCATAATATCATGCTGGTTATGACTAAAAGAGCCAGTATGGTAATCAAGGCTATTAGGGTGTTATTAGCTTTTGTTTCATTCTCGCGTGCTTCTTTCTGATAGCGGTAATAGTTATAACTGGCAGCCATTTGGGCTGTTAGTTCTTGATCTTTCTTGGCAATCGAAGAGTCATTGACTTCACAATATAACTGGGCATATTTGGAAATAGAATCTGCCTGATGTCGTTTGGTGAAAACATTCAGTAGACCTTTGTACATTGGATTTTTGACAACGCTTGATGTATTGGGATAATAAACCTTTCTATAATAGAATTCTGCAGAATCCAAATTGTTGAGCATTTCGTATTATTGTCCCTTGTAAGAATAATATTGACGTTTTGAACCAGACAATTCATTATCTCGATTAAAATCATTCGATTTTTTTTCGTAATCATCCATTAATAATTTTACTTTTGGAAGATTTCCTGGATAATCTAAGTAAATATACATTAGCTTTGTGGATGACAAAAGGGCTTCTTGTATATAGCCATTATCCATATATTGACGTAATACTTCTTTTTGGAGGAGCTCGGCATCATCTTTCTTATTCAACAAAATGTATGCAGAAATAGATTTGTCAAGGGCAAAAATGGCATTAAATGTGTCTTTTGCCAATAAAGCGTAATGACGGACTTGTTTACGGGCTTCTATCTCTTCTGATAGTAAAAGTTGCTTATGGTATAACGTTGCCATTTGTGCATATATTCTGAAAAGAGTCTTGTAATCACAATCCCTACTAGTAGTATCAGCCTGAGCAATAGCATCGAGGTAAGCTTCTGTTGCTTGTGGTGCCTCGCCCATATCGCGATATAAACAGCCAAGAAGGTAGTGAGCCATCATTCGCTCGTTGGCATTACCCCATGTATCGTAGTAGCAGACAAGGGCTTGGGCGACGGAATCGGAGGTTAAGGGAACAAAAGCCTTGTTTTCTGCTTTCAGGTGCAGCAAGTCATAGCGCATACGTTGGCTTTTGGACCAATGGGGCTTCTCTGATTTGAGTGAATCGAGCATCTGGAGGGCAGAATCCGGATGGTTGTTTATTAGCGTATCAATACTTGACAGCATCTGATCTGTCCTACTGTCTCCGCATCCAGCCAACAGTCCTGCTGTCAAAAGGATGGCGATGATGATTGTTTTCGTTGCTTTCATATTTCGGATACAAAGATACGATAATCTTTTGATATAATCAATGGAGAGAGGATAAAATGTTCTATAGATGACGCAATATGTCGCGGGATAATGACACTTAATATTTTATAATAGTGAAGAGTTTCCGTAGGCAGATAAATAACCTCATGCTCTTGTTGCTCTAAAAAGACTTCGCATAACAACTATATTAAAGATGTGCCACCCTATTATAGGATGACACCCTTTGAAGAATTAATCATATATCTGTCATGAGACAATTATCTATTTTTTCAGGAACTTTCTTGAGTACGTCTTTCCGTCTATAATAATACGGATAATATAAACGCCAGGCTTCCAACTCGTAGCATTGATAGTACAAAACTTATTCATTGTTTCTTTACTAAAGATTTTCGAATATGTAGTTGCATCATATCCCTCAATAGTATATACGGACTGGTTATTGCTATTATTATCCAATATCTTAACATAAATATTATTATTATCATTTGAAACTTGCAAGTATTCAGAACCATTGTCTATAGGATTGCCGAAATCTTGCCTACTATAATTAACAGTAATCGTCTTGTCCATGCATGTTACAAATGTACTTCCTCTGTAGAGAAAAGCCCTTAAGGTTATCTCTGTCATATTATGCTGACTATCAGGTGTTACAGTGCACTGGTTACTTGCTGGTGTGTTCTCATAAAGACAATGCTGATTACAATATTGATTTTGTGGGAAAGACCATTGAACAGTAAAGTCACTGGGCAAATTATCTATATAGTAAACGGCAGACCCTGTAGCTGAAGTTGGTCCTTCTATAGTAAGTGGATGACAACTATTGACACTTGTAAATCCTTTATTACCAGGATCGAGACGATTACTTAATCTGTTATTGTTTTGCCCACCACCAGTCCACGAATCACTGAATTTGCTAAACCAATAGCGGTAATATCCATCTCCATAGCAATAATTATCGCTCAGAAAACCTATAACTTCTTTGCTTGGATTAAATAATGGCGATCCTTTTGTTGTAACGTGTTCAGTATACCAGCTCTCAACAGCGTTCCATTCATATTTATGAGTAAAGGGGTTTTCGCTAGTAGATATACCATCAACAGTATATGAAAGTGCAGAATAGATAGATCCGTATTTTCCAATCCATGTTCCTTGTGATGGAGTACTTCCTGATATATCCCATCCTAGCCATGTTATGTTTTTTTGTTGCTTAACATCTTGCAATATATTTACTAATGCAAATTTTGTCTCATGCCAATATGCGCTTAAAAAAACTCCATTATAAGTATAGTTGGTCATTTGGGTACTACTTCCACATGAGATTTCACGCGCCCTAAATGTTACAGCCATTGAGACAATTTTAGCTATTTCTAGTGATGTAAGAATTGAATCACTTGAAGTATGTACGCTTCTCAAGTTAAACAACAAGTATGGCTCAAAGTCATAACTTGTTGTCATGAGAAGTGCACCACTTGCATAAGTTCCATCAGAGAAGATTATTGTGCCTACGCCATCGGACGTATTTGTCCATGGAGGATAACAGGCTACACTTTGTGGATATGTGATAGTTTTTACTCCAGTTGATGCATTAACATGTGTTTTTTCAAATATATTGCTACCATGAATGATTCTAGAAAGATCTAAAACGGATTGGCCATAAGCTTTTGTTGGTTCATATAGATATATAGTTGCCTCTGAGCATGGAATTATATGTGTAAGATAGTGTCCTTTCTCCGTGAGGGCATCATGAGTGACTGGACCATAGCAGATTGTTTCGTCGCTGTTGATAATATACAATTCTGCTCCATCTGGTAAGTATAGATTGCTAAAAAAGAATGTTAGTGATGTCGCATTATTCGATTTAAACCCTAAAGACCAAACTCTTCCATCATCTGTTTTTACCCATTCTCCATTATTGAGAGAGTACGATACATCAACAGGAACACCAAAGCGATCTTCCTCAAAACTATCTAATACTGCATATTGGCTTAATTTCATGGATATTTCCTGAGAAGGCAAACTGATTATTTTTGATTTATCTACTTTAGCGGAAGAGAGATGCTTAATGGAGGCCTTGGCATTTCTTTCAAAGAACCTTGTTTCCACTTGTGAATAAGACGCACTAATAGAGAATGCGAGTATTACTAAAATAAGTATTGATTGTTTCATGTTTATTGGATCTTAAAATTGATTTTGTATATTTTGTTACTATTAATTTGGTAATGTGAGAACAAAGCATAATAATCACCCTTGGGCAATGTGCTCTTGATTTCATCTACAACAAATGGTGGAACATTGGGAAAGTCTATCTCATGTTCCTTCCAATAACATTGCCAATGGACGGTTTCACCTGATGGTAGAAATATTTCTGAAAGCGAGATTCCATCCCATGCTTTGTCTATTAGTTTTCCATTGCTCTCATAAATAGCAAAGACATTATCCAAATAATTCCATGCGACGCTTTTTGGATAATCTGCTTCATCGAAGAAGATAATCAATTTAGATGTATTATTTTTAATATCTGCACACAATACTATATTTTCACCGCTCTTGAAGGTGGTGGCTTTTTCTCCCTGCTCATTCATAAGAAAGAAATCAACCTCTAGGTCATCCTGCTTTTTCTCATCGTTGTCATTACTACATGATGCAAACACCATTCCTAGTATAAAAAGGAAAATACTACATGATATAAAATTATTTCTCATAATTATTTAGTTATAGTTCAACATACCCTCAGAAGCAATAGATGCCTTGGATGATTTCGTTTTTGTAATCGCTAGAATTATCTGCATTCATACATACACTGGAAAATGGTAATAATGCCATTATCAGTGTTATCATTAACTGTCTTTTCTTTTTCATAATTTGTTGCATATTGGTATAACTGCGCTACAAAATTATGACAAAAAGAGATTCCTAACAAATTTTGGAGGGATTAATAATTCACTTCAATTCACACAGAACCATTAAACCATGTTAATAGGGCTTGCAGCTATATGAAAATCAATGTGTTAACAACAAATAAAACACCATCCTGAAAATATCACTTGAATTCACTTTCTATTTCCAACTGGAAATAATATTGTATTTTTGCCTCAGATAATAGAAAAAGGAACTCGCGCGCGAGTTCCTTTTATTTAATTCTCTTCATCAGGGTTTCTGGATTCATGCGGGTGTCCCAGATGTCAACAATTCGAGCAATGTTAGTCGAAGGATTATAATAATAGACCATTCTGAAACGACCTCCCATCATTCGACAACTTCTATATTTTCGCTTCTTGTCTTTCAATAGCGGTTCTGGTGTATATGACTCTGGGAATCTCTGCAAACGAGCGAAAATCTCTGCAGCTTCAGAGATCCATCGTTCAGCAGTCTTCTGTCCATATTCTATGCGAGCCGTCTCCACGTGCTCGTTGAAAAGCCTATATGCTGAAGCTTTCCACTTTACTACAACCACGGATGCTCCTTTCTCATGGCCGCCATGAAGTCATCAACCTGAATCCATTCCTGGGGGTCATCAATCCCCGCATCCACCTTGTCAAGCGCCTCTTCAATCATGGCTACCCTCTGTTGAAACACTTCAGGATCGGATGTGTAGAATCCATATTTGCCAAGAGGAATGTCTGCCAGATTATCATCAAGCAGTACCGTATTATGATAGTCAATAGCAGGAGCAGCCATTGGCTCGCTTACAACATCGGACTTTTTCTTTTTATCTTCACTCATATCCTTTATGAAACATTATTCGAGTGCAAATATATGAAGTTTTTTCGAATGTTACAAACTTTTCCTTGTTATTTTTACTTCAAAGGTGTAAAAGCAAAAAATAATGGAATCCTTTGTACATTTAGAAAAAATGAGTATCTTTGCACAAAGTTGAAATACGATGAGTAAGATTAAGAATATTGCATTTGATTTGGGAGGTGTGGTGCTGGCCTTGAGTTATGAACAAGCCGTCAGGCGCTTCGAGGAGATAGGTCTGGCTAATGCCCGCCAGCATCTCGATGCTTTCGAGCAGAAAGGCATCTTTGGAGATCTGGAGTCTGGCCGTATCACGCCAGAGGATTTCCGCAGGGAACTGAGTAAATTGATTGGCAGGGAGGTCACGATGGACGACTGCTACCAGGCTTGGCACGGCTATGTGGACCATGTGCCCAAGCGTAATCTGGAGGCCATCCTCCGTCTCAGGGAGCAAGGCTATAAGGTCTGCCTGTTGTCCAACACCAATCCCTTTATGATGCAATGGGCAGAGAAAGACTTCGATGGTGATGGTCATCCCATCAGCTATTTCTTTGATGCGCTCTACCTGAGCTATGAGTGCAAGGTCATGAAGCCCCGTCGTGAGATCTTTGAGATGATGCTCAAAGGTCAGCAGGCTCTGCCCGAAGAGACGCTCTTCATAGACGATGGCCCCAGAAACGTTGAAGTTGCCAATGCCCTCGGTATGCAGACCCTCTGTCCTCAGAACAATGAGGACTGGATAGCCCCCTTGATGAATCTGCTGTCACGTTAAATTTGGATGATTCCCACGGTGGGAATAAAATGTTCCCACCGTGGGAATAAATGCTTTGAATATGTCAGAGGTTGTTTTAATTCACGGGTAATAAATAATAATCCGGATTTTATTTGGCTGTTTGCATACTTAGTCGTATCTTTGCAGCGTTATGACAATGACTTTAAGCAACAACGATATGACAGACAATAACAAATGGGTGGCCTGTTG
>Ga0247608_10006130_pt1 | contig 12750 bp, 6 predicted proteins | sample 176DNAGHGlowgp2_FD_193490 | JGI IMG/M metagenome (GOLD analysis project Ga0247608, IMG submission 193490) | Sheep rumen microbial communities from Palmerston North, Manawatu-Wanganui, New Zealand - 1766 DNA GHGlow gp2 | ecosystem: Host-associated > Mammals > Digestive system > Stomach > Rumen ... | reverse complement strand
TATCGCATGTCGCTGGTGATGCAGGTTGCGTGTCACGGTGGCAGTGCTGTCGTCGTCGGCGACTGTCGTCGTGGTCTGGGCTGCAATGCCCTGGCACAACAGCCACATCAGCATGATGGCGATGAGGCGTTGAGCGCGTGAGTGATATGAATTGTTGTATCCCTGCATCGGCGGCAATGTGATGGTCAAGCGTTCTTCAAGCTGTCAAAGATGCTGATGATTCTCTCGAGCTGAGCCTCGTCGGCAAACGGGAACGTGATTTTTCCCTTACCCGACTTGTCGCAGCTGAATTTCACGGGTACGCCAAAGGCTGACGCCAGGTGCCGCTGCAGGATTTCATAATCCTTGATATTGATTGGCCGCGACGCGCCCTCTTGCTGGGCCCGCTCGTCAAGGGCGGCCTGCTGCATCTGCTTGGCGCGCTGTTCCACCTGCCGCACCGACAGCCCCTTCTTGATCGTCTCGTTGTAGAGCTTCAACTGCTGCTTGGGGTCGTCGAGCGAGAGCAGGGCACGGGCGTGGCCCATGTCCAGGGTGTGGTCGTGCAGGCCCAGCTGCACCTCGGCAGGCAATTTGAGCAGTCGCAGGAAGTTGGCGATTGTGGCGCGTTTCTTACCGATGCGTTCGCTCAGGCGCTCCTGAGTGAGGTGATACTGGTCGATGAGTTTCCTGAAGGTCAATGCAATCTCGATAGCGTTGAGGTCCTCGCGCTGGATGTTCTCGATCAGGGCCATCTCGGTCACCTCGCTGTCGTTGGCCGTGCGGATGTAGGCCGGCACCGAGTCCAGTCCGGCAAGCAGTGAGGCACGGTAGCGGCGCTCGCCCGAGATGATCTGGTAAGTATTGTCTCCCATGCTGCGCAGCGTCAGCGGCTGGATGATGCCCAGCTCGCGGATGCTCGTCGCCAGTTCCTCGAGTGCTTCCTCGTCAAACACTTGACGGGGTTGCTCGGGATTGGGCATGATCTGGTTGATGGGAATTTGGTTGATGGCCGAGGAGCCTTCGGTCTGGATGGCGTCCATGTCGATAAGTGCGTCAAGACCGCGCTTGAGTGCTTTGCCTTTCATTGCAGTAAAATATCTTTATTGGTTTTTAGTCGGGTTGGATGGTTTACTCGAGGGCTTGTCACGCGAGATGATCTCGCGGGCGAGCTGTATGTGGCTCGTCGCACCGCGGCACGTGGGGTCGTATTGTGTCACGGGCATGCCGTGGCTCGGAGCCTCACTGATGCGGATGTTGCGGGGGATCACCGTGTTGAAGACCATGTTGCCGAAGTGCCCCTTCAGCTCCTCAAAGATCTCGTTGGCCAGCCTCAGGCGGGCGTCATACATCGTGAGCAGGAATCCCTCGATGCGCAGCCCGGCGTTCAGCTTGGCCTTGATGATGCGGATGGTATTGAGCAGCTTGCTGATGCCTTCCAGGGCGAAGTACTCGGCCTGGACGGGGATGATGACGCTGTTGGCGGCGGTGAGGGCATTGACGGTAATCAATCCCAGCGACGGGCTGCAGTCGATGATGATGTAGTCATAGTCGTCCTTGACAGCCTGCAAGGATTTGCCCAGCACGCGCTCGCGTCCCTGTTTCTCGACGAGTTCCAGCTCGGCGCCCACCAGGTCGATGCGTGACCCCAGGAGCCTGAGCCCCTCGACGGCAGTGTCGATGATGGCGCTACCCACGGGATAATCGTCCACCAGGCACTCATAGATGGTAGCCGGCATATCCTTGGCCTCGATGCCAAGCCCCGATGTCGCATTGGCCTGCGGGTCGGCATCGATGAGCAGGACGCGCTGGCCGCTGTCGGCCAGCGCAGCCGACAGGTTGATCGACGTCGTGGTTTTACCCACGCCGCCCTTCTGGTTGGCTATTGCTATTATCTTTCCCATGAAGTATAGGTGTTCTTTTCAAGACATGTTAAATTACATCGGCCGCACAGCATCCATCGAAATGAATATCATGGACTTGGACATGGGTCGATGTTTCACGGCTACAAAGGAACAAATTTTTAGTCGAAAAATGGCTAAAAACTCCGTTAAAATCGGTGAATTGTTCAAAACTTAATATAATTGTTAATAATTCGTGGAACATTCGTTTTTTGCCGTTTACTCAATAAAACAAAGGCGGGCCGCATCGTTGCGCCCAGGCCTCTAGATGTCAACATCAAATCATCTTCTCGCCGTGGATAACGATCAAAGCCCCGTTCCCATTCCATGAAACGTTACCTTTTCAGGTTAGGGTCCAACAGCGCATTGCGCGATAGCAGACAGGACTGGCAAGAAGGAATTGTCACACGCATGTGGCACATTGCCCACCAAGCGCAAAAAAGTTCCAAATTTCTACATTGTAAGGCCAAATTGTACCTCATTTGTGAAAAATACAGTATATTTGCGGGCTATTTGTTTGCGAACGGTAGCCTTTATGTTTGATTTGGCTCATGTGTTCATGTTAACATAAGCCTTATTGCCTGATAAGATAGAATCGAAATATAAAAAGAATGAAAAAATTAGTTTCCATGTTATTATTGGCAACTATGGTGTGTCTGCACGCCGTTGCCATTCCCGCTCACCGTGGGTCGGTCATGATGCCTCAGCCTGATGGTACGATGGTGTCTATCTGCCTGGTGGGTGATGAGTTTTATCACTTTAACACTACCGTCGATGGCTATACGATCATCCTCAATGATGATGGCGCCTATGTCTATGCCAAGCGTGAGGGCGGAAATCTGGTGCCCACAACCTTGCTCGCACATGATGAGGGCAGCCGCAGTGACGCTGAGCTGGCATTCCTCGCTACTGTGCCCAAGCACCTGATTGACGAGATCAGTGTGGCTCAGGGACACGTGCGTCGTGCCAAACGCAATGTGGACATGTCAAATTTTGATTTAGCCAACTTCAGGGGGCTCGTGATCCTGATTGATTTTTCTAACATTCAGTTTTCGGCCGATGATCCCAAGGCGTTCTATTCTCAGATGTTCAGTACCGAGGGGCTCACTCAATACTATGACCCCTTTATCAAGAGTAACGTGAATTGCCCGGGTAGCGTGCGCGACTACTTCAAGGATCAGTCAAACGGTGCCTTCAGCCCGCCCTTCGATGTGTATGGTCCTTATCGTGCCCGCTATGGTAAGGATGCCGTTTATCAGGCCCGTGCCAACCAGTGCCAGTCGTTGGCCTCGACGATTTTCTCCAATGCCCTCAAGGAGGCCAACGAAGAGGTGGATTTCACCATCTATGACAACAATAATGATGGCAAGATCGACATGGTCTATTTCCTGGTAGCTGGATATGCATCAAGCTATGAGGGTAACAATAAAGGCTACTTGTGGCCCCATGCGTCTAATCTGGAATGGACCCACTATTCCTTTGACGGCAAGTTGATTGACCGCTATGCCAGCTCGACCGAGTTATTTGGCTTGGAGTCCGTGCCCAGCACGGTAACCGTCGATGGTATCGGCACCGTATGCCACGAGTTCAGCCATGTGCTGGGCTTGCCCGACTTCTATGACACCGACTATTCTGAGGGCGGTGGACAGAGCCATGATATCGGTGGCTGGGATGTGATGGCTGGTGGAGCCGATTACAACCATGGCCGTTCGCCCGTGGGCTATTCCTATTACGAGCGTTATGCACTGGGCTGGGCCCAGGGCAACACCATCACCGAGTCGGGCAGCTACACCTTGAACCCCGTGAACACCTCGCGCGAGGGTTATATCCTGCGCACGCCGGTCGAGAATGAGTTCTTCGTTTTCGAGAATCGCCAGAAAACCGGTTGGGATACTTACCTGCCTGGCCATGGAATGCTGGTGACGCGCGTGGACAGTACCAACATCAACGTCTGGGCAAACAATACGATCAACTGTAATCCCGCTCATAACTATTTTGAGCTGTTGCGCGCCGGCAATTCCAAGACGGGCGACAGTCCCAGTGACCCCTTCCCCGGCACGACTTCCAATTTCATGATTACCAACACCACCTCGCCCAGCCTGCTCACCTGGGATGGCACGCCTAATGAGTTCAACATCATGGGTATCGTCGAGAACGATGGCGTCATCTCATTCAATGCAGTGAGGGAAGATGAGGTGCTCAAGCTGGTCGAGGACTTCGAGTCAATGCCTGTATCTACAGGGACTACCGACCAGAATGTGCAGGGCGCGTTCGCCTCATGGTCGTTCTACAAGGCTGGTGTGCGTGCTCCTGGCAGCGAAAAGGCTATCGACAAGAATAGCGTGATGATGAAGCTTCCCAGCTACTTCTACAGCACCACTCCTGTCTATTACAACACCTATATGGCCAGCCTGACCATCATCAACCCGTCATCGACCACGGCCAAGTATTTGCTCGAGTACTCCATTGAGGACGATGCCACGGGAGCGCCCGTCTGGGTGTCTGCCAGCAGTTTGAAAGGCGAGGAGACCGTTGAGGCTCCAGGCCGTACCACGAGCACTCAGTTCTGGACCCTTGACCTGAAGAACAATCAGCCGGCCAAGTTCCGTATCTATCAGCGTGGGGGTAACCAGAATGTGGCTACCTATGTCGACAACTTCACCCTATTCTATACTGGCGAGGAGGGCGGCCCTGCTGTCTTTCCTTCGGGAGACGTAAATGGTGACCAAGAGGTTAACATTGCCGATGTGAACGTCATCATCGACATCATTCTGGGTCGCACCGTACCTGCCGATGTGATGAGCCGTGCCGACGTTAATGGCGATGGCGAGGTCAATATTGCCGATGTCAATGCCATCATTGACATTATCCTGAAATAATCATTTTATCAACATATCGTTTAGGAGAAGTTATGAGAAAAGTTTTGTTATTGTTGGCAATGGGATTGATAGGCCTCAAGGGCCTGGCAATCCCTGCCGACCCTACGCCCGTTCAGGTAACTCAGCCTGACGGCTCCACCATTACCGTCAAGCTGCATGGTGATGAGTTCTTCCATTTCACCACTACGACCGACGGCTACACCATCCTCAAGAACGCGGCTGGTTATTATACCTATGCCCACAAGGATGGGGACCGCTTGGTGGCGGGTGACCGTATTGCCCGCGACCCCATGAATCGCAATGCCGGTGACCGCACCTATCTGACAACGATCCCCAAGGGGATGACCGACAAGTCACTTGCCAGTAGCGGCACCAGCAAGCTCAACAAGCGCAACAGCGCCATGCGCCGTGTGGGTGCCGATGGCCTGATGGACTACGACAACTTCCGCGGACTGATCATCCTTGTCAATTATACTGACAGGAAGTTCTCGATGGACAATGCGAGGGACTTCTATGACGACATGGTCAACACCCATGACTACACGGGCTACACGCTCAATAACCGTCCCGTGAAGATGACAGGAAGTGTGCGTGACTATTTCTACGATAACTCCAATCAAATCTTTGACCCGCACTTTGATGTGGTGGGACCCGTAGATGTGCCCTATTCTTGCCGTTATCCCCAGAGCACCAATAATGCTGATGACGTCTTTAATGCCGCGCTGGCTGCCATGGATGCCGAGATTGATTATAGTGACTATGATACCGATGGCGATGGCTATGTGGACATGGTATTCTTTCTGGTGGCGGGATACTCGGCCAACTATGGCGGTAACGATGAGAGCTACCTGTGGCCCCACATGTTCTACCTGTACTGGTCGCCGGCTCTTGATGGTGTGAACTTTGGCCTGTATGCCTGTTCAACCGAGATTGCCGGCTGGCAGGGATCTTACTCCAGCGTGAATGGCATCGGCACCTTCTGCCACGAGTTTGGACATGTGCTGGGTTTGCCTGACCTGTATGACACCGACTATAAGGATAGCGGCGGCGAGAGCCGTAATCCTGGCCTATGGTCGATTATGGCGGGTGGCAGCGGTAACGACTTCGGCCGCAATCCTGTGGGGTATAGCCTGTATGAGCGCTATGCGCTGGGATTTACCACGCCCGAGGTGCTCGACAACGCCGGCCGATATGAGATGCAGCCACTCGACTCCAGCAACAAGGGTTATCGCCTGAACACCCCCCACGCCGATGAATTCTTCCTGATCGAGAACCGCCAGGGCGGCAAGTGGGACAGAAATCTGCCGGGCCATGGTATGTTGGTGGCGCGCGTTGATTCGAGTGATACTCGCGTCTGGTGGCAAAATACGGTGAATTGTGACCCCAACCACATGTATTATGAGTTGTTAAGGTCCAGTTACAGGGGCGATGATACAGATTATGACCCCTTCCCGGGTTCGGCAGGTGTGACAACGATCAACAACTTCTCCGACCCAAGCCTCCTCACGTGGGATAAGGCTTTCAACGATTTTGCCATTGAAGACATCGTTGAGCAAGACGGCATCATCTCCTTCGAGTTGAAGAGTGATACTTCTCTGTTGACGATTGTTGAGGACTTTGAGTCGATGCCGCTAACTACCGAAACGATGGTCAAGGGCCTGCCTGGTGTGTACTGCAACTGGGATCTGTCTAAGAGCCTGATTGCCGAACCGGGAGAGGGCAAGTGCGAAGGCATGAAGGCCCTGGCGATGAAGTCGCCCAGCATGATCTCAACCTCCGAGCCTTTAACCATCATCCCCTATGCTGTGCGTTACACGGTATATAATCCCACAAGCACCAAAGCCAACTTCCGTGTAACCTACTCGCAGGACGGTGGTGAAACATGGCTGGAGCCCTTCAACAGCACCTTCACCGTTTCATCCAAGTCAACGGCGTCAACGACGGTGTCATTGCCCACTACAGCGCCCATCATGTTCCGCATCAACCAGATTTCCGGCAATTCAAGGGTTTGCTGTTACCTGGACAATATCGCCCTCTATTATACCGATATGTGGCCTCATGAAGGCATTGATGGGGACGTTAACGGTGACGGCGAGGTCAACATTGCCGATGTCAACGCCATCATTGATGTGATACTCGCAGTAAAAGGCGTGGAAACGGGCGAGGCCGGCTCCCGCACCGATGTCAATGGCGATGGTGAGGTGAATATCGCCGATGTCAATGCGATCATCGACATCATCCTGGATTAAGCAAGAAACGATGGTGTCCACTGGATAAAACGTTTAGACCATCCGGTGGACACCTGTTTTTAAATAAATAATTACTCACTTTACTAGTTCTTTCCCAACTATGAAAAAGACGTTATTACTACTGGCAATGGGGATCCTGAGCCTGGTCTCACAGGCCGTACCCGCCGATCCCACCCCTTCTAAGGTGACTCAACCCGATGGAACGACGCTCACGGTCGTCCTGCATGGCGACGAGTTCTTGAATTACCTGACCACTAGCGATGGTTACACCGTTGTCAAGAATAAGGCAGGTTATTTCACCTATGCCCGTCTTGACGGCAATCAATTGGTCGCTGGTGACCGCATCGCTCGTGACAACCGCACCGCTGCCGACAACGCTTACCTCGCTGCCCTGCCCAAGGGGTTGAAGAGCAAATCGATGGTAGAGCGTGGCTCCAAGATGCTCAACCACCGCAACGAGGTGCTGCGCGGCATTGGCCACGGTGGTCACATGGACTACAGCAAGTTCCGCGGCCTGATTGTCCTGATCAACTACACCGACAGGAAGTTTGATGACTATGTTCCTTCAAACTATACGCCTCAAGATTTCTATGAGCAGATGATCAACGGCCATGACTACAAGGGCTTCACGCTTCCCGCTGGTACCAAGGTCGAATGCATGGGCAGTGTGCGTGACTACTATTACGACAACTCGTTCCAGCAGTTTGACCCGCACTTCGACATCCTGGGTCCTGTGGATGTCCCCTTCGCCTGCACCGATGCTCATCAGTTCAACTGCGACTCGATCTTCTTTGCCGCTCTCGAGGCACTTGACCCCGAAGTGGACTTCAGCCAGTATGACACCGATGAGGACGGCACAGCCGACATGGTGTTCTTCCTGGTGGCCGGCCACGGTTCGGACTACAGCGCCAACAACAGGGATTACCTGTGGCCCCACATGAAGGATTTCACCGACTCGCCCGTGCTCGATGGTGTGAACTTCAAGCTCTATGCCTGCTCGACCAACATGATTGGTGAAGAGAATGAGTACTATATTGTTTACAACAATGTTGCCGGTATCGGTACCATCTGCCATGAGTTCAGCCATTGCTTGGGCCTGCCCGACTTCTATGATACCGACAGTGACGGCAGTGGTGGCGTGAACCATGCCTATCCGCTGACCTGGTCCATCATGGCGAGCGGCTTCAAGAACAACAACGGCCGCAACCCTGCTGGCTACAGCCTGTATGAACGCTATGCCCTGGGCTTTGCGCAGCCCACGCTCATCGATGCTGAGGGGACCATCGAGTTGCCTGCCCTTGAAAAGAGCAATATGGGTTACCGCCTGAACACCGCCAACGAGAATGAGTTCTTCCTGATCGAGAACCGCCAGCGCATCAAGTGGGACAAGAACCTGCCCGGCCCCGGCATGCTGATCTTCCGTGTTGACTCGACCAATGTCGAGGTCTGGGAGAACAACCTGGTCAACGCCAATCCCAACCACAACTATTATGAGCTGCTCCGTGCCAACTTTAACGGCATGAATGATAGTCCGCGTGATCCGTTCCCCGGCACGACCAATGTCACCAGCATCACCAATGCCACCCAACCCAGCCTGCGCACCTGGGACGGCAAGTTGAGCCATTATGCCCTAATGAATATCGCCGAGGCCGACAGCATCATCACCTTTGACGTCATCATCGACAAGTCCAAGAGCTCGATCGAGGACTTCGAGAAGATGCCCGTGGGTGCGACACTCAACGAGCGTGGTGTGGCTGGCGTCTATGCCAATTGGGATTTCTATAATTGCGCCGTTGTGGACACCGCTCAGGTGGGTAACGGACATGTCGTTGCCATGAGAAACGGCAGTTACTTCAACACCGCCGAGAACCTGAATAAGATTCCTAAGGTTGTTCGCTTCAAGATTTACAATCCCACGTCAACGGGTGTCATGATCACGCCCCAGTATTCGACCAATAACGGTGGACGCTGGAAAGGACTGGACACCTATCCCTACGATATCTATGTTACGGCTGGCAGCACTGCCGAGGCAACCATCACCTCATTGCCCACCAATGCCCCCATCATGCTGCGTCTCAAGCAGACTTCAGGCAGCAGTTCGGAATACTGCTACATTGATGACATCGAGATCTGCTACGAGGAAACTTGGGAGCCCGAGTTTGTCCTTGGCGATGTCAATGATGACGGTCTTGTCAACATTGCCGATGTGACTGACCTCATCGATTATCTGCTCAATAACGACGCCTCACTGATTAACATGAATGCGGCCGATATTTCGGCCGACGGCATGATCAATATTAGTGATGTGACTGACCTTATTGACATGCTGCTAAGACCGTGATTTGCTGCATGCCACGACTGCTGCCGACCAAAGAGTTTGATTTTACACTACCGAAATCAGTTAACTTTATATAACAATTTTTTGCATTATAAATTTGGTGGGTACCAGAATTGGCAGTACCTTTGCAGCAAAGTTGGAAATATTAATACTATTCATCCTAAATGTACACCGCGTTGTGAAACGGGGTGTACATTTTTTTTGATGGGAGTTAACTTGAATCTTTTTTAAATTTTAGTAATGAAATGTTTTGGTATTTCGCGGTAATAGCCTAATTTTGCGGCCGAAAAAGAATATACAAGACGTGGGCCCATGCGTTCTATAAACTAGTGATTGTGACCTTACTATTAGTGAATTATTGCCGAATTAGGAACACACGGGCCGGCATAGCTGATTGCATTTAGATTATTCTAGTATTATTATTTTTATATTGATTAAATTATGAAGAAATTCTTATTACTTCTGTCTGTGTTTGCGCTTTTCTCGCAAAACATTGACGCAAATCCCATTACTGTTAGCCAAGCAACGGCTATTGCCAAGCAGTTTGGCAGTAATCCCCTCTCGTTCCGTGCCTCTAATAATGCTGATATGCAACTTAACTATGTGGGCAGGAACCTGAAGGGTCAGAATGACTACTACGTGTTCAACCGTGGTAACAACGAGGGTTTTGTGATTGTTGCTGGTGACGACATGTCCACTCCCGTGCTGGGTTACAGCGACAAGGGCGCGTTTGACTTCAACGAGGCCCCGGAGCCCATGCGCGATATGCTCGTGGCCTATCAGGCACGCATGGACTGGCTGCGTCAGCATCCCCAGGCAGCGCAGGCTCCCAAGATCACTTACGATCTCCAGCCTTACGGTGTTTATCCCATCTGTGGTGAGGTGCACTGGCATCAGTTCCCTCCCTACAACAACAACTGCCCCACTGCCGCTCATGCCCTCACTTCCAATGGCCGCTGCTACGCTGGTTGCACCACGGTAGCCCTTGCAACGATCATGAAGGGTCTGCGTCACCCCTCTATCGGCTTCGGTGAGAACAGCTATACTGTAACCATCGACGGCAAAGAGGTTCCCGTTTCGGCAAAGTTCAACGATTACTCTTATCGCTACAGCAATATGAGGAATGGTTATGGTGAGAACGCCTATAATGCTCAGGATGTGTCTGAGCTGATGTATGAGGTCGCTGTTGCCCTCAACACCCGCTTCTCGGCCGAGAGCAGTGACGCCTACATTAGAGACGTTTACAAGGCTATGGTATCTTACTTTGATTTCAACACCAACCTCCAGTATGTGCAGAAGAGCAATTACAGTTACAACGTTCAGGGTTGGTATGACATGATCTATACCGAGATTGATGGTGGCCGTCCCGTTTACATGTTTGGTTACAGGACCATTGACAACAGTGGTAATAACTGCCACATTGGCCACGCTTTCGTTCTGGATGGCTATGACAAGGACGGTAAGGTGCACGTGAACTGGGGTTTCCAGCCCGAGGAATACAACACCTATTTTGAACTGGATATGCTCTCGCCCCGTATGTACAGCGGCAATGGTTACGGTGAGTATGATGTAGAGAAGTCTGGCTTCAATGCCGATCAGGCTATGCTCATCGGTATCTGCCCCGATACCACTGGCTTGGGTGGTGTTGTCGTTAAGCAGGTTAACCTGGTTGCCGACGTGATGCCCGCCAATGACTTGCGTGCCACTATCGACGTTCAGGCTCTGAGCGGTCCCTGGAGCGGTACTTTGAGATATGGTATCGTATCCAAGAACTCTGAGGGTGCCTATAGCCCTGTTTACTCCACCACTGCCAATGTCGAGATCGACGATAACGGTATCGCAACCCTCGACCTGAGTGGTGCTTATCCCTACTACCTGTATGAGGGCCGTACCTATTACATCGTTGTTTGGTCGCCTTACTTCACTGGTAGCTATGATTGGAACTGGTTCCTTGGCCAGCCCGTGCCCTTCACCGTTGGTGATTGGGTAACTCCTCCCGAGCCCGAGGTTACCGAGAAGCCCGTCATCACTTCGGTGGTTGATGAGGATGCCCAGACCGTAACCGTAACCGCTACCGGCGCTGGCACCGTTATCCTCTACAACGACGACGTTGAGGTCGCTCGTGGCGAGGGTGAGGCCGTTTACGTTGTTAACTTCACCGAGGATCCCGAGGGTGAAGAGATGGGCTTCAGCGCTACCGCTCAGGAAGAGGGCAAGGAAGTCAGCGAGCCCGCTGTGGCTACCGTCGAGATTCCCGGCAAGCCCGTGCTGATTGCTATCTCCGAGGTTTACGTCAATGGTTATGAGTCACCCGTTGGTGGCGAGAACGCTGCCGACCACCTGAACATCACTATTCCCGAGGGAGCCAACTACGTTATCGACAATAGCGAGTATTCACTCAAATGGAGGGACAATGACGCTAATGAGGACTTCTTTGGTGTATTCGTTGCTGGTACCCGCTACTCGATGGGCATGACCCTGGCTGCTAACGAGGGTTACTACTTCGCCGAGAACTGCAAGTTCTATGTTAACGGTAGCAATGAGCTCGTTGACAATGAGGCTAGCTATGTTACCGTTGGTTCCGACAGGTTCGCTTATCTGTGGACACTTCCCGAGGTCGCTGCACAGGGTACTCAGTTCATCCTGGGTGATGTGAACAATGACGGCGAGGTGAACATCTCTGACGTTACCGACCTGATCGACTACCTGTTGAACAGCGCAATGGAGATCAATCTGGATGCTGCCGATATCGATGGCAGCGGCGAGGTGAACATCTCTGACGTTACCGACCTGATCGACATGCTCCTGAGGCCTGCCGAGTAAATTGAGGCATCGATACTGAGAATCGATAACAGATAAAATGTGTCGAGGGCATTGCGCTCTCGGCACATTTTTTTGCTTACAACGTGAAAATGACCAAAATCTGTGGTCTTATCAAATAATTTCGTTATCTTTGCGCCAATCAACTAATAATCATTCACATTTGTCATTATGTTAAGGAAAATCCGCATTACACTGGCTGCCATCATGATGGTCATGGTCACGCTGCTGTTTCTTGACGTGAGCGGCGTGCTGCATCACTATCTGGCATGGACGGCACGCATCCAGTTCCTGCCTGCCTTGCTGGCACTCAATGTGGTCGTCATCGTAGCACTGGTGCTGCTCACCCTCATCTTTGGCCGCATCTATTGTTCGGTCATCTGCCCGCTGGGCATCTTCCAGGACATCGTCTCGTGGATACACGGCCGCAGCAAGAAAAACCGGTTCACCGCCAGCCCCGAGCGACGCTGGCTGCGATATGGTGTGCTGGCTGTGTTTGTTGTCGCCCTCATTGCTGGCGTCCACTCGCTGGTGGCCCTGTTGGCCCCCTACAGCAGCTATGGCCGCATGGTGACCAATCTGCT
>Ga0247608_10006128_pt1 | contig 12752 bp, 17 predicted proteins | sample 176DNAGHGlowgp2_FD_193490 | JGI IMG/M metagenome (GOLD analysis project Ga0247608, IMG submission 193490) | Sheep rumen microbial communities from Palmerston North, Manawatu-Wanganui, New Zealand - 1766 DNA GHGlow gp2 | ecosystem: Host-associated > Mammals > Digestive system > Stomach > Rumen ... | reverse complement strand
CTTATGGTGTCAATATTCCTGGCAACTTCACCTATTACAACGAGGCCGTCAACAGTCATATTCTCCCATTGCCTGAGCCTTCTGCCCCCGACTATGCAGAGCGCCAGCAGAAATTTATCGAGGGTTATCGCAAGGCGCTGCCAGAGGCTGAGAAATGGGCACGTGCCTGTCAGGATTGTGAGGAATGTCTCTCGAAGTGCCCACAACAGATACGTATTCCCAACCAGTTGAGCCGTATCGTTCAGACCCTCAGAGTCAGGAGGAGATCATGATTTGTTACGCTGGGAGAATTCGCAACCACAGTATTGCTGGTTGTAGAAATTGAATTCTCTTAGAAGTTGATTACGACGTTCATAAAGACCACCTTTTCGCCAGTTCTGGGCCCAGAAGGTGGTTTCTTTTACGGTCTGTTCTGCCAGATGGCCAGCACGTTCGATTTGCTCTATGCTCTTCCAACGGGAAGAGGCCAGAGTGGTCGTGAAATATCGGATACCCAGTTCCTGCGCTTTTTGGGCAGCAGCGGTCAGACGAAGCGTAAAGCATAGTTCGCATCGCTTCCCTCTTTCAGGCTCACTCTCAAGTCCACAGACATCCTGTTGCCATTGTTCATGGTCGTAGTCGCCATCAATCCATCTGAGGCCCAAGCTCTCAGCATGTCGCTTACTTTCGTTCTTACGGATCTCGTATTCTTCGCGAGGGAAGATATTGGGATTATAATAGAAGATGGTTGGCTTAATATCATGCTGCACCAGCCACTCGACAATCGCCGAGGAACAAGGTGCACAACAGGCATGCAGCAATACCTCCCTGCACCCTTCCGGAACAACAATCGCCTCCCTTTTCATTGTTCAATGATCAATGGTCAATGTTCCAAGTTACATGATCAAAGTCCTCGGGCTTTCCAGATGCGATCCTTCGCAGCATTGATCTCCTGGAACTTCTTTTCTGCTGCCTTGCGCACATCCTCTCCCAAGGCGGCCACCTTGTCAGGATGGTGTTCGAGAGCCAGTTTGCGGTAGGCTTTCTTTACTTCGTCGTCAGATGCATTCGGGCTGACACCCAGCACTTTATAGGCGTCTTCTAAAGTGTCACCGGAAAGATGCAGCATCGAATCGACCTCGCTACTACGGAGTCCCATCCATTGGGCACATTCTTTCAGAGCTGAGATTTCGCTCTGAGGTACAGAGCCGTCGGCCTTCGCCACCATCACGAGATAATTCAGCAACTGCAAACGCTGTGAATAGTCCATCTGCTGATTGATCTGTCCACAACATTGACGAACCGTCGACTTGAACTGCGTCCAACCCTCACGCTTCTGTTCATCGAAGAGCTTATTCAGAATCTCATTACCCTGAGAAACGGCATTCTCTCCAAAGTTCTGACGGAGCATCTGGCGCACCAGTTCCATCTCCGAGTGCATCGCCTTGCCATCGGCCTTGATAATATAAGACGAGAGCACGAGCAGCGAGAACAAGAAACTGTTTCGCTGGCCCTGTTGCTGACGCTGACGATAAGCCTGCTGATAAGCCTGATTATAGTCCTGATACGACCCCTGCTGCCAATTGCCAGTATCACGTTCTGAACCAGCGCCCCATGTACCAGAATTATGAGGCGAATTAACCCCGTCGAGCATAGAGTCGAACAACGAGCCAAACAAATAGCCCGCTATCGCTCCCAACGGTCCTCCAGCCATCCATCCGATGAATCCTCCAATCCACTTTCCTGCTGCCATAATTACTTATTTATCTATAAAGGAATAGCCACCATCAAGTTGATACATCCTGGCCTGCAACCGTTTTACCTCGTCGGATGCAGTCTTCTGAGCGCTGGCATTCAGCACTGTCAGACACAGCTGCAGAACCATCGGAAGTCTTTTCATTCAGCTTTGATGACTGTTAACAAGTCTTGTTGAATCACGCCGTTCGTGGCGACGACACTATTGCCCTCAGTGAAATCATCCGATCCTGCGTAGTCCGTCACGATACCGCCAGCCTCCTTGACTATCAGACTGCCTGCCATATAGTCCCACTGTCCGATATACTGCTCTGCATAGCCGTCGAGCCTGCCAGCAGCCACATAACAGAGTGCCATCGCAGCAGAGCCACACATCCGGATGCTACCCACATTGCCATACAACTGGTCAATCAAACGTTTGACGACAGGCTTATAGGCCTCGCTGTTGTAAGGCAACTGCAGACAGAGCAGCGCATCCTGCATTTGATGATGGCTGACGTGCAGACGCAATCCATCAACAAAAGCGCCCCCGCCCTTCCAGGCAAAGAAACACTCATCGGCGCAAATCTCATAGACCACACCTATCAGAATCTCTTTTCCTTTCAGCAAAGCGATGCTCACAGCATAAGGCGCATACTGATGGATAAAGTTCGTCGTACCATCCAGTGGGTCCACCACCCAAAGCATCTGCTCAGAATCATGTCCTGCAAGCCCCTCCTCCGTGATAAATCCTGCCTCTGGCAACAGCTTTCGCAACTCACTGACAATCAGTTGTTCCGAGCCCTTATCCACATAAGAGACATAATCGTGGGCATGTTTCCGTTCCACACGCTCAAGAGAGAACTTTCTGCGCTCCTCCCTGATATAATCACCAGCCTGCTGTGCTATATCACAGACAGCCAGCGCACATTCATGTAAATCAATCATCAGCTTACTGCCAACAAATTAGTTCTTTAAACAGATCTGCGTGTTTCCGAGGTCCTTAGGAGGTTGTTCTCGAAACCGGATGGCCTGTGTCTCGTAGTCCATCTCCTCGATAATGGCTATCGACTCCAGATGATATCCCTCTTCACGAAGTATTCTGCCACCCTTCTGATGACCTTTTTCCACAGCGATGCCTACACCAACCACTTCACCACCCGCCTGATGCACCAGATCGGCCAGCGCATGAACGGCCTCACCGTCAGCGAGGAAATCATCCACAATCAACACCTTATCCGTCGGGTGCAGATAGGGTTTTGAGACAAAAACATTGGTAACCGTCTTGTGTGTGAACGAATAGGCCTGCGACATATACTTGTCGTCAGTAGAATTAGCCGTCTCATCCTTCTTGGCAAACACGACGGGCACATCATAGAGATTGCCTAGCATCGTGGCAATGGCAATGCCGCTGGCCTCGATGGTCAGCACCTTGTTGATCTCAACACCACGGAACCTACGTTGCAGCTCGTAGGCTATCTGGCGCATGATGTCGATGTCAATCTGATGATTCAGGAAATTGTCAATCTTCAGAATATTGCCTTGCCTGATCTCACCATCGCGCAAGATCTTTTCTTCAAGGAAATTCATATGGCAGTACGAATCCTATTTCTTGAAGAACGAGGCAATCCAAAGGATAGCGACAGCACCGATAATGGCAGTACCAAGCTGGCCTAAGAGGCCACCCCACTCGATGCCGAGCATGTCAAACAACCAGCCACCGAGGGCTCCACCAAAGAGGCCCAATACACAATTCATGATGAGGCCGAAGCCACCACCCTTCATCAACTTGCCTGCACAAAAGCCAGCCAAACAACCTAAAAGAAGTGAAATAATAATACCCATAATCTTTCCGTTAAATTGGTTTAATGGTGCAAAAATACGCAAAATAATCGGAACATCCAAAAAACGAACCGATTATTTTGCGTATTTGTATGAGAACAGGCTTTAAGACTATTTTTTAATCTCTATATCGCGCTTCACATTATTGCGAATCTTCGTCAGATAACCTTTCATACCCTCGGCATTCTTGTTGTCGATGATTTCCAAAAGTTCTTTCAGCTCTGTACGAATCTGAGACACCTGATCGTGGGTATAGGGATTGAAAAGGATTTCCTGCAACAGATAGTCATCCTCATTCAGCACACCCTTGGCAATCCTCATGTGGCGCTTAAAAGTGGTGCCTGGTGCATCCTGATGCTTCATCACAGCAGCAAAGACAAAGGTCGAGACGAAGGGAATCGACAGCGAATAGGCCACCGTCTTATCGTGTTCCTCGAAGGTGTACTCATAGATATTGAGTCCCAGCTTCTGATAGAGATCCTTGAAGAAGATACGACCCATATAGTCGCCCTCGCTGATGATGATGGCATTCTCCTCTGAGAGTTGCTGGAGATTGGCAAAAGTAGGTCCGAACATCGGGTGCGTACTTACGTATCGCATGCCCGACTGCTCATAAAACTCCTTCAGATCGGTCTTCACCGAGGCGATATCGCTGATGATACACTCCTTGGGCAGATAGGGAATCACCTCCTTAAATACAGGAATGGTATATTTCAGCGTTACTGCATTGATCAGCAGTTCGGGCTTGAAGGCCTGAATCTCCTCGTAGCTGGTAAAACGCTGGCAGTTATAGGTGAACCTCATGCGTTTAGGGTCTCTCTCAAACACCGCCACCTCATGCTCAAAACTCAACAGGTCGATGAAGAAACTCCCCATCTTTCCTGCACCCATTACTAATATTTTCATTGTATTCTTTTTTTTGTTTATAGTTTAGAGTTTATAGTTTATAGCTGATTACTTCTCTAGACATCATGATACGCCAGGTAATCATCTCTAAACACTAAACTATAAACTCTAAACTATAAACTATAAACTCTAAACTACTTATTAATAATCTCAATCTGCTGCCTGACGGATTCCTCGTGGATATTCTCGAAGACATGAGCCACGAACTCAGGATCCATGCCACAGAGGGCACCCTGTGCACCTCGCTTGTTCAGGATCTCGTTGTAACGGTTGGCTTGCAGCACCGTCATATTATGCTCTTTCTTATACTGGCCGATCTCACGGCATACACGCATACGCTTCGACAACAGCTCCATCAGCTGGTTGTCGAGTTCGTCAATCTGCTTACGCAACTGTGAGATGCCTTCGGTGGTAGTGTTCTCGTCGCGGATTACGAGCAGCGAGAGGATATAGTCGAGCACATCGGGTGTCACCTGCTGCTTGGCATCGCTCCACGCCTTATCAGGATCGCAGTGACTCTCAATAATCAGTCCGTCGAAACCCAGGTCCATCGCCTGCTGACAGAGCGGAGCCACCAGTTCACGACGACCACCGATATGACTGGGGTCACTGATAATCGGCAGTTCCGGAATCCTACGACGCAGTTCGATGGGGATCTGCCACATCGGGGCATTACGGTAGATTTTCTGCTCATAGGAAGAGAAGCCGCGATGAATCGCTCCCAGACGCTTGATACCTGCCTGGTTGATACGCTCGAGGGCACCAATCCAAAGCTCGAGGTCGGGATTCACAGGGTTCTTCACAAACACAGGGACGTCCACTCCCTTCAGGGCATCGGCTATCGCCTGCATGGCGAAAGGATTGGCCGACGTACGGGCACCAATCCAGAGGATATCGACACCATACTTCAGGGCGAGTTCCACATGCTCAGCCGTTGCCACCTCGGTGGAGACGAGCATCTTCGTTTCCTTCTTCACCTCAGCGAGCCATACGAGAGCGGGCTCACCATGCCCCTCAAAGCCACCTGGCTTCGTACGGGGCTTCCACACGCCTGCACGGAAATTGTGGCAGCCTTTCATCGCCAGCTCACGGGCAGTGGTCATCACTTGTTCCTCAGTCTCTGCAGAGCAAGGGCCTGCAATCACGAAGGGACGTTCATTGTCACTCGGTAAATTCAGTGGTGCTAATTCCAGTTCCATATCATTATGTTTTTATGTTCTTATGTTCTTATGTCTAAAAAATCTGCTTAATTCTGTCCAATGCCAGTTGGATTTTCTCCTCTTTGGCGCAAAGAGAGATCCTGATGTACCTCTGCCCGTTTGAACCGAAGATAAAGCCTGGGGTGATGAACACACGCGCCTCATGCAGAACCTTCTCCGTCAGGTCCTCTACGTCAGCATACTTCTCGGGAATCTTTCCCCAGAGGAACATACCCACCTGGTTCTTGTCGTAAGTACAGCCTAACACATCCATGATCTTCTCCGCCCACTGACGACGACGCTGGTAAATCTCGATATTATACTCCCGATGCCAAGCCTCATCATTCTTATACGCCTCAGCAGCAGCCAGTTGGATACCTCGGAAAGTGCCGCTCTCAATGTTCGACTGCACCTTCAGGATCCACTGAATAAACTGGGCATTCGTAGCACAGAGTCCCACACGCCAACCTGGCATATTGTGGCTCTTCGACATCGAGTTGAACTCAATGCAGCAGTCCTTTGCCCCTGGCACCTGAAGAATCGAAAGGCGCTCCTCGCTGAGGATAAATGAATAGGGGTTATCATTGACCACCACGATGCCGTGCGCTTTGGCAAACGCGACCAACCGCTCATACGTCTTACGCTGTGCACGACCACCAGTAGGCATATTGGGATAGTTGGTCCACATCAGTTTGATACGGCTGTTGGGTGTTTGGTGATGGGTGTTGGCTATTTCTTCCAGCTCATCGAAATCAGGCTGCCAGCCATTGTCCTCGCGAAGGTTATAGTTCACAATCTTCGCACCCAGGATCTTCGAGAGCGACGTGTAGGTGGGATAGCCAGGATTAGGCACCAGCACCTCATCGCCTGGGTTCACGAAGGCAAGCGTCACATGCAGGATACCCTCCTTCGAACCAATCAGTGGCAGGATCTCCGTCTTGGGATCGAGGCTCACGTCATACCAGCGCTGGTAGAACCCGGCCATCGCTTCACGCAACTCAGGTGTTCCCATCGTGGGCTGATAACCGTGGGCATTGGGCTGATGAGCCACCTCGCACAGCTTATCGATAGTCTGCTCCGATGGCGGCATATCCGGACTGCCGATAGCCAGGCTGATGATATCCTTGCCCTCAGCATTCAACTGGGCCACCTCCTTCAACTTGCGGCTGAAATAGTACTCCTGTACTAAACTTAATCTCTCTGCAGGCTTAACATCAGTAATCATAACTCTTATCTCTTAATTCTTAACTCTTAATTCGTCTGTTTCCCGTCTTTATACTCGCCCAATATCTTCAGATCTTTCGTCAGGGGGATAATGGCATCTATCGACTGCCGGTAGCGAGTAAGGTCGTCGTACATCACGTCGACATAGAACAGATACTCCCACTCCCTTCCGATAATCGGCAACGACTGAATCTTCGTCAGATTGATCTTGTAAAACGAGAGAATGGCCAGCACGTGACTCAGCGAGCCCTCCTCGTGAGGCAGCGAGAACACGATGCTCGACTTGTTGGCCTCCGTCAGCGGTCTCAGCAGATCGGCCTTGTTTGGATTCGACACCACAAGGAATCTCGTGAAGTTGTGCTTGTTGTCCTCGATATGATCCTCGAGCACCTTCAGCCCGTAGAGCCGTGCAGCCTCCGCATGACAGATAGCCGCCCACCCCTTCTTCTGACTTTCCGCAATCATCTTCGCCGATCCTGCCGTATCCTCAGCCTCCACATTCTTCAGCTGCGGGTGCTGGGCCAGAAACTCCCGGCACTGCATCAGGGCCACAGGATGAGAGTGCACCTCAGTGATGGTGTCCCAGTCATCGTCAGGCAGACAGCAGATACAGTGCGTGATATGCAGTTTGTGTTCTCCCACCACCGTCGTGCCTGAGTCGCGCAATAGCTCATAGTTGTGCAGCAACGAACCGGCGATGGTATTTTCGATAGCCAGCATACCGATGGCTGTAGGATCCTGTTTGATCTGGGCAAATACCTGCTCAAAGGTCGAACAACAGATCAGCTGTATCTGTTCCCCCTCGAAATACAGGTGTGCCGCGATATCGTGGAACGACCCGATCAGTCCTTGTATGGCAATTCTCTTCATCTTAACTATTATCTTTTGTCTATTCACTTAAAAACAAATCCCGCATTCACTTGTGTGAAGCGGGACCTTGTTTTTATCTACCTAAGTCATAAGTTGAATTATACGCAACTTCCCGCTTCACAATTGCTTGCAAAGTAAAAGTAATAGCCGTAAAAATACACATTCAACAGTGACATAATTCTCGTTTTTGTTGTTATCGGCTGCAAAATTATTACTTTTCTGCGAAACTAACAAATAATTTGCAAGAAAATTTTCATTTCCGCTTACTTTTTTTATTCAGCAATTCCACTGACGTCGGATTTCGTCGCGGTCCACCTCGTCAATCAGAATCTCTGCCAGCGCCGTGATGGCCTCAAATGGTATCTGTTTGCGCGGATCGTCAGTGTCAGAAATGAGAGCAGGCAGGAATACACCCATCTCACTCTTATATACCTCCCTCATCCTATGACCATCCCTGCCGCTGTCAATCGAACAGCTGTAGGTCACGTTAGCCAGACGGTCGCAGAGCTTCACAAACGGTGCATAAGGCGTCTCGCGAATACCTTTATAATACTTCTCACCAGCCCGCTCATGTCTTGTACGCCCCTTCTCATTGGTCAAGGCATAGACAATCTCCGCTGCCATCAACGCCTGCTCCTCCGTCATCCACTTCTTAGCCGTCCGCAACACATCGTTGTAACTCTGCCGGGCATCCTCAATACTGTCGTGGAAATAACCGCCAAAGAACAAGGGCAACACATCCTCCTCGCGCGCACAGACCAGATAACCATAACAAATCACGCCCTCCACCACCATATCCAGATGGAAACCATACGGGAGGTCGTCGCCATAAGTCTGGTTCACACTCTGATGCAACTCGTGGGCAGCATGCCTGATCTGTTCAATCTGCTTGGCATATTTATCCCTATACCCGTCAAATTCTTCCTTCGTCATAAACGGTTGATTCTATTTTCGGGTACAAAATTACAAAATAATTATGAATTATGCATTATGAATTATGATTTATTTGTAACTTTGCAGCCACAAAAACAATTATTACACAACATCAGAATATGAACAAGACCGTATTCATCACAGGCGCAACGAGCGGTATCGGACTCGGCTGTGCCCGCAAATTCGCCGATAATGGCGACCGTATCATCCTTAATGGCCGTAACGTTAAGAAGTTGGAAACCATCCGTCAGGAGCTTGAATCCAAGGGCACCCAGATCCTCGTCCTCCCCTTCGACGTCAGAGATCGTGAGGCTGCCCGCAAAGCCATCGAGCGCCTGCCTGAGGAGTGGCTGCAAATCGACGTGCTCGTCAATAATGCCGGCCTCGCCTTGGGACTCGAGCCTGAATACGAGGGCGACCTCGACGACTGGGAGACCATGATCGACACCAATATCAAGGGCCTGCTCACCATGACGCGCCTCATCGTGCCCCAGATGATTACCCGTAACAGCGGACACATTATTAATATAGGAAGTGTGGCAGGTGATGCAGCCTACGCAGGCGGAAATGTCTACTGTGCCACGAAGGCAGCCGTAAAAGCCCTCTCCGACGGCCTCCGCATCGATGTGGCCAACACCGCCGTGCGCGTCACCAATCTCAAGCCTGGTCTTGTAGAGACCAACTTCAGCAACATCCGCTTTCATGGCGATACCGAGCGTGCTGCCAAACTCTATCAGGGCATCAAGCCTCTCACGGGCGACGACATCGCCGATGTGGCCGTCTACGCTGCCAACGCCCCAGCCCATGTGCAGATAGCCGAAGTGCTGATTCTGGCCACCCATCAGGCCAGTGGCAGTGTAATCGTGCGCAAATAACCACGAAATTGATAAAAAATATTAATTTAAACGACACATTATCTATATTATTTGTATCTTTGCAGCAGAAATCAACAAACGTTTGTATAAAAAAAACTAAATTATGAAGAAATTATTGATGACTGCTGCCCTGATGGTAGCTACACTGAGTGCCAGTGCACAAGGTCTGTTCCTCAAACCCATGGCTGGTGGAACCCTAACCACCTTCACAGGCAGCAATATTGACGATCTCAAGATGAAGTTCGGCTTCACAGGCGGTGCTGAGCTGGGATACCAGTTCGGTAAGCGTTTCGCACTGACAGCCGGGTGCCTCTACTCCATGCAGGGCGCACGTATCAAGAACGATTACACCAAATACAACATCAACTTCGACTACATCAACGTGCCCATCATGGCCGCTTTCTACCCCGTCGACGGTTTCGGCATCAAGGCTGGTGCACAGTTCGGTTTCCTGACGAGAGCCAAGTGGGGAGATAACGATTTCAAGGATTTCTGCCAGAAGAACGATTTCTCTATTCCTGTGGGCATCTCCTACGAGTTTGATGAAACGGCCATCGATCTCCGTTACAACATTGGCCTTTCCAATCTCCTGAAGGATGAGGTCAACATAGAACAAAGCGGCTATTATGGTGCTAAAACCGACAACAAAATGCGCAACTGCGTCATCATGCTCACCATCGGCTATAAGATTCCGCTTTATTAAGCGATTACGACACGTCCGAAACCATCTTACAAGGCCCGCACGATTTGTGAAGAATCGTGCGGGTCTTTGCTTCTTATCCTTACCGACAGTCAAAAACACACTCATCTGACACATTATATTAAAAATTTTCGCTTTTTTCTTGGAACTTATTAAAAAAAGCACTATCTTTGCAAAGTTATTAACACTAAAAAATATAAATTATGAAAAAAATTATGATGATTGCCGCCCTGATGCTCATGAGTGTCGGCGCGTTTGCACAAGAAGCAGGTAAATTTGCAATTGGAGCTAATGCAGGTATTGCTGCATATGGTAATGAGTACAATCCTTTCGGTGTTGGTGCTAAGGCTCAGTACTCCTTAACTGAGAATTTCCGTGCTGAAGCTGCTTTCAACTACTGGTTCCCAAAGGACAAAGCTGGCGTGATGGATATTAACCTGAACTTACAATATCTGATTCCTATTGTCGACAAGCTCTACGTTTATCCACTCGTTGGCGCAAACCTCGCCATGACTCATGGAGATGCCATTAAAGCCATCTTTGATAAACAACAAACCATCTTTGGTTTCCAGGGTGGTGCAGGTATAGAGTATTTCCTGACCGACAATGTCAAGGCTAACTTCGACATCAAATATCAGTACAACAAGAAGACAAAGACCTACGAAACTATACGTAATGGGAATACATATTCAACCGATTTAGAGATGAAATACGATGGCCCCGTATTCCAGATCGGTATTGCCTACGTATTCTGATTGAAAATACCATTTAGTGCTGGGGTCAGGCCCCTGTCTTAAGTTACTTAGTGCTGGGGCCTGACCCCAGCACTACAAAGGTAATCAAAACATTTTAATTATCCAAGTAAAAATGATGAAATAACTATTCACTATTCATCATTTATAATAATATGCAGATAATCAGAAGGTTAAGCAATGAATAGTGCCTATGAATAGTGATGTGACTATTCATTATTTTGCTTTTTCCGATGAAAATCATTCTATTCTTTATCAAGCAGAAATATTGTCACCGGACTATAATCACATTGGTAACACTTTGTCACAATTGCTGTGACACTTTGTAACAAGGCTTGTTACAAAATGTTACGATTTTTGTTACTATAGCGTAACTAACTAGTTTTTAACAGGTTAACTATATCTCTTACTAAAATGTACGTTATAAAATTAGCAAATAATGAATAGTCAATGAATAGTTGCATATTACCATTCATTAAGTAACTTACTAATTATAAGTAAATTATATATAAAAATGAATAAATGAATAGAGAAATGAAAGAATTTGCAGGATAGTCTTTGTTGTATCACATATTTTCAATACAAGATGAAGGATTCTCTCGACGTGGTGATGGAAGCCCTTCATCAGGATATGTTTTTCCAGACTACCTATATCGCTAACCAAGAGTACTATCTCTCCGCTGTGCTCTATCAATTAGGCAATGACCAATTAGACACTCTGGGTAAATTCCTCTATGAAGACGGTCTGATACCCATGGGGAAGCATATCGTGTTCGATGCCATTATCATGACAGCCCTCCATCAGCCACAACAAAGACTCACCGCCCTGCATATCGCATCGGATTAACAAAAAGAGCAAGACCATCCGCTATAACATCAAGAAAAGCAAGAAGACGATCTTGTGGAGTCACGTCATAACCTTCCAGAAAAGTGGGAAATACGGTCCAAACAATGAGCATCAGATTGCCCTGGTTGACGCTCGTGGCACTTATCCACTCAAGTCAATGAAAAGTATGGCCGAATATGTCGACCGCCTGAAAGAAGGTAAAATCCGTCAACCGAACTTCAGCACCGTCCGTAACAACATCCGACAATTCGAGGAGGACAACGAACTACCGTTCTGACGACAGATTGAGATTGTAGTACCTGGCATCGCTCTCCGTGAAGCAGCAGACGATGATCTCGCCCTGATAACCGTTCTGCAGATGCTCCGTCAGGACGCGTGTGGCGATGCGGGCCGCCTCGTCCTTTGGGAAGCCATAGACGCCAGTGCTGATGCAGGAGAAGGCGATGCTCTGCAGATGGTGCTCCTCAGCCAGTCGCATGGCTGTATCGTAGCAGGAGGCCAGCAGTTCGCGCTCGTTATTCCCGCCACCGTACCAAACTGGGCCTACGGTATGAATCACCTTCTTACAAGGCAGGTCGTAGGCTTCGGTCATCTTGCTCTGCCCAGTCTCGCAGCCTCCCAGCGTCCTGCACTCCTGAAGCAGTCCGATACCAGCAGCGCGATGGATGGCGCCATCAACGCCTCCCCCACCCAACAGCGACCGATTGGCCGCATTCACAATCGCATCCACCTTCAATGTGGTGATGTCACCCACTACAATCTTTATTCCTTCCATACCATCTATATAGTTATTATTCGGTGCAGATTATTGATTTTAAGATTTACTTTCCCAATTCAGCAATAAAATAACAAATGGCACTGCAAAGATAGAAATAATTTGCTAATGTTCCA
>Ga0247608_10006127_pt1 | contig 12753 bp, 11 predicted proteins | sample 176DNAGHGlowgp2_FD_193490 | JGI IMG/M metagenome (GOLD analysis project Ga0247608, IMG submission 193490) | Sheep rumen microbial communities from Palmerston North, Manawatu-Wanganui, New Zealand - 1766 DNA GHGlow gp2 | ecosystem: Host-associated > Mammals > Digestive system > Stomach > Rumen ... | reverse complement strand
CGGCGTGTGGGAATGGTGTAGCAACGACTATCAGTATTATGTCACAGACCATACTGGAGCGCTGGCTCGCCTGTTCCGCCGCAACTTCAAGGTCATCAGAGGCGGTTCGTTCAACAACAAACCTTCGAATGCCCGTGTGACCAATCGTTTCATGTATGTCATTACTCGCCGTAAGCCTACCGTAGGACTACGGTTAGCCCTGTAATTATATTAATAAATAGGTATAGCAATGAAGATAGTACTGTTCTGTGAGAATAAATATGCCATTGACATACTTTACCCACTTCAGGTTGAGGCCGACCGCGAAGGAAACAACGAAGTGCTGTGGTATGTTCACCAGAAGAAGATTCAAGTTTTCCCCTTGAGGGATGAGGTGCGCTGGACACACTCCATTCAGGAAGTCTACGATTTCCAGCCCGAGGCGGTCTTCGTTCCAGGTAATATTGTGCCTTATTATCTTCCAGGTGTGAAGATTCAGGTATTTCACGGCTATGCTGCCGAGAAGAAAGACCATTGGGTAATTCGCCGCTACTTCGACACCTATTTCACGCAAGGTCCCTTCTTTACCCGTGGCTTCCAGCGACTGGCTGAGCAATACAAGGACTTCGAGGTGTTGGAGACAGGCTGGCCACGCCAGGACTGGATCTTCCACCACCTGCATGCCTACGACGACAAGCGCCGCCAGCTGCTCGATGAGAACGGCCGCAGCAAGCTGGTGCTCTATGCACCTACGTTCTCGCCCAGCCTGACCTCGCTGCCCTATATGCAGGAAGCCCTGCAGCAGCTGGTCCGCGAGCGCGATGTGCTGCTGCTGCTCAAGTTCCATCCGCTGACCAAGCCGGAGATTATGGACGAATACCGCGAGCTGGCCCGCAAGACCGAGGGTATGCTGTGGATAGACGACTATACCGTCACCAAATACATGCTCATGGCCGATGCGATGATTAGCGACACCTCGTCGACCATCTATGAGTTCTTACTGCTGGACAAGCCCGTCATCACCCTGCGGGCAGCCGCCAAGGACCTCTACTGGCGCGATATGCAGGAGCCTGGCGAGCTGTGTACGGCATACGACGAGGTGATGACCGACGACCTGTGGCGCGAAAAACGCCAGTGGGTGATACAGAACTACGACCCCTATCTGGACGGCCAGGTGGCCCACCGCATGCTGGAGGGAGCCCGCGACTACATCCGCCGTCACGGTGTGCCTACCCACCGACGGCTGAACATCTGGCGTAAGTACACCAGCATCAAGACCTTTGGCTTCATACATAAAAGATAACGACGATGAGACAGCTTTATTACCTCCTGCACAACGGCAAGAACAACAACCTGACCTATTTTGCCCGCAACTACCTGCGCGAGATGACACCCAACTGCCTCTATCGCATGCAGCTCAAGCACTGGCTCGACAAGCTGGAGCAACGCCCCGACAAGGACTACATCCTGAAGCGCGTGGACTACTACTGCCGGCTGACACCAGAGACAGCCTACGACCACAGCAAGTGGATGGAGGAGTCAGTAGAGCTGCGCCATCAGCAGGTGGCACCTAAGAAGGTGTATTATTTCGATGCCAAGGAGATAGCCCGCTACTTTCCGGACCGTCTGCGGTGGATACTGCTCAAGGGCGACATCACCCATGTACCCGACGTGCCTGTGGTGGTGAAGAGCCGCCCGCTGGGCGTGGATGTGGCCAACAGCACCATCCTGAAGCTGGAGAAGGTGCGCCACTTCCTGTTTGTCGACGACCCCAAGCCCTGGCGCCAGAAGAACAACAAGGCGGTATTCCTGGGCGATATAGGTTATCGCAAGCCCAACCGCGAGGTGTTCATGAACCGCTGGTTCGGCCATCCCATGATTGATGCCGGAACCACCAACCTCGTAGAGTCGCATCCGGAGTGGCAGAAAGACAAGCTCACCATCAGCGAGCACTTCGACTATAAGTTCATCATGTCGCTCGAGGGCAACGATGTGGCCTCCAACCTGAAGTGGGTGATGTCCAGCAACTCGATTGCCGTCACACCCCGCCATACGGTGGAGACGTGGTTCATGGAGGGTACGCTGCAACCCAACTACCATTATATCGCGGTGAAGGACGACTTCTCCGACTTGGAGGAACGTCTCAACTATTATATCGAGCACCCTGACGAGGCGGAGGCCATCATACAGCATGCCCATGAGTATGTAGACCAGTTCCGTGATGAAGAACGTGAGAAACTCATCCAGATACTGGTGCTGAAGCGCTATCTGGAAATCACCAACCACCAAACACTGTAGTCCGCGATGAGCCTCAAGACCATCAAGTTCACCCCCTACCGCCGTGAGCTCGGCACCATCTATGAGCGCCAGACCAAAGGAAAGCGGCTGTTGTCACTGGACGGGCGCTATCAGTTCCTGCTGGGCGACGAGGTGGAGGAGGCCGACTTCTGGGTGGTGCAGGGCAAGGGCATCCGCCGCCCCACCTCCTGTCGGGTGGCACCGCAGAACACCATCATGCTGACCACCGAGCCACGCTCCGTACTGGTGTATCCACAGAAGTACCTGCGACAGTTCGGCATGGTGTGCACCTGTCAGGAACAGACCCGCCATCCTAACCTACATTTCGGACCGGCCATCCTGCCTTGGTTCGTGGGGTTCAGCGAGCGCGAGGATGGAACGTGCGACTATACGCTCGACTATGACACGCTGCACCGCCCCTCCAACCCACAAGAGAAGACGAAGCTCCTTTCCGTCATCACCAGCAACAAGGCCTTCACCCGCGGTCATCTGGACCGCATCAAGTTTGTAGAGAAGCTGAAGGCGCACTATGGTGACCAGATAGACATCTTCGGACGCGGCTTTCGCGACTTTGCTGACAAGTGGGATGTGCTGCGACCCTACCAGTATCATATCGCTATCGAGAACTCCTCGCAGCGCTACTACTGGACGGAGAAAATCTCCGACTGCTATCTGGCAGAGACCTTCCCTTTCTACTACGGTTGCACCAATCTGGCAGACTATTTCCCCCAGCAGTCCTTCATCCCCATCGACATCCGGCAGCCCGAGCAGGCCATCTCCATCATCGACACAGCAATAGCCGCACATCGCTACCAGCAGTCCATCAACCTGTTGGAACAATGCAAACTGAAGGTGCTCGACGAATATAACATGTTCGAGTATGCAGCCCGCCTGTGCGACACGCTGGATGCCTCTTCGCCTAAGCAGCAAGTCACTATCCATCCCTGCCGTACCGGGACAGAACCGGAGAATCTCTTCAACTACAACATCAAGCGCCATTATTACGAACTGCTGGCCAAGCTGCACTGTCTCGCCAGCGGTAATCAGCTAAGAGCTAGATAATACGGCGGAACCAATAGTCGAACCGTCTGAAAGACTCTAAAGTCATCATATCCTCATCCGTCTCGTCCATACGATAGAGCGGGATGTCCCTGTACATGGCCGCTACCAGCGAGTAGGTGCTGGGCGGACCTATCAGATAGTCGCACTCGGAGAGCATAAACAAGTCCTCGGGCGAGCTGCCCCCAAGACAATGGACATGAGCCCCCGGGCATTGCTCCTGATATGACGACTCCTTGACCTCAGGGTCGTTGGTGGCTATATAGACATGAATCGCCTTTCCTGGATGCAGCATCATAAAGCGACGGATGTGCCGCTGGTACACCTCGTCGTCATAGAGATACTTGCCATCATGGAAGATACGGTAGTCGCCCCTGCGAATATGCACCCCAAGTCGGACAATACTTCCCGTTGATCCCTGTTCTGCCTCCTGCATCTTAGCCTTCACAGGTTCTGTATATTGGCTGTCGAGGGTGAAGAGGTCGGTGATTTCATCGCGATATTTCTGGAACAGGTCGTACCAACGGGCATGCCAGCCGCTCACCACGATATGCCGATGACGCAGCATCTTTCGTTCCAAGGCTTCACGGTCACAATCTTCGTGTTTGAAGCTGGCTGTTGGCAGCAGGCGTAAGGCCGCTAAGTATTTGGCCAGCAGATACCAGCCGAAGCCTGTCAGCGAGGTGTGGCATATCTTGAAGTACTGATACTTGTAGCTGAAGCGCATTGATATAACCTTGCGGCCATGCTCGCGCCCCCAGGCATAGACATGGGCATACTGCAACAAGTTGTTGCACATCTGGCTCTTGTCGCGGGCAAACATCATAGGCTGTTTCCCTCCTCTTTCAGCATCTGCTGGTTCTGCCGCATATAGTCAGGGAAGGTCAGCGACCAGCGCGAGCCGCTCCATCTCTGACGCAGCGTCTCGTAGTCGGCCAGTTTCTTGTAGGGCAACCTCTTCTGCAGCCAGGGACGGCGCACCTTGTCCTTCACGAAATTACCGTAGATCTCAAACTCCGAGAAGGCAGAAGGAGTAGCCAGGCTACGGTCGTAGCTCTCGATGGCAGCTTCCAGCCAGGGCTTGCCTGTCTGTCGGCTGATGACCTCATGCAACTGCTTTAGCTGTTCCTTGTCAAAGAGCATCTTATGGTCGACATACGACAGATTGTCCAGCTCCAAATCAGGCAGGAACCTGTGCAAATGGTCAATGATGGGCTGATGGTATTCGTAAGTCAGGTAAAAGACGGTCTTTCTGTCTTCTGTAAGGAATACATGCGGACGGATGAGCACATGGTCGGCATCTATGCACAGGTAATACCTGCAGGTGCCCACATTGCCGCTGAGCTTCAGCAGCTGCTGGAAGAACCATCCGCTACGGTCTTTGACACTGCCGTCCGACCAGTTCACCTTCAGGTTGATCTCCTTGGGATTAAAGCCGAATACCGTTGACTCGTCTACGAATACGAGTCCGTTGTCCTGGCAGAACTTGACGACCTCCTCTTGCGGGGGAGCTACGATATAGATGTCCTTGATAGGATGTGGAACACAATGACGAATACCCTCCAGGCACAAAGGGAAGATACGCAGGTCTTTGGCCACTAAGGGTATCACGACGTCGATGGGTTCCTGAGCAGGTTTCAGTTCTGGGAAATGACGCCATGCAAATAGGCGGTAGCGGATTTTACGTATTTGTGACATATTAGTGATGATTATATGATTTCTGATAAAACGTGATATAGCTCTCCGGGCTTGTTTCTCTCTATCTTGATGCTGTCGCTCAGTCCTGCATTGCGGCCTGCTTCCACATCGTTGTCGCTGTCGCCTATCATATAGGACTGCGAAAGGTCAATGTTGAAGTCGGCTGCCGCCTGTAGGAACAGTCCAGCTTTAGGTTTCCGGCATTCACACGTCACCTTGTATTCAGGACGTTCGCCAGCAAACCCTTTGTCTGGATGATGAGGACACACGTAGATGCCATCCAGATAGGCACCACATTTTCCTAACTCCGTCTCCATCTTCTGATGGATATGCTGCAGTTCATCCCATGTGCATTCTCCACGGGCTATCACGGGCTGGTTGGTGACGACGATGGCCAGATAGCCCGACTGGTTGATTAATCTAATGGCATCGGCCACCTGTGGAATCAGTTCAAGCTGTTGGGCAGTAGTCAGGAAACCCACATACTGGTTGATGGTGCCGTCCCTGTCCAAGAAGACCGCTTTCTGCTTGTGTCTTAAGTTGCGGGCCTTCACCTTGCCCTGCTTCATGTCTTTCTCCACTTCATAATACCTGTCGGGAGTGCCCATGTCCTTGATATATTCTGGTGTGCAATAAGAGAAAATATGTCCACTCTCGACGTATGGTTTCAGTACGTCCCTATCCAGGTCTATTTTGTCTGGTGTCTCTGGATGCCTAGGCACATAGTGACGGCGTACCTCCTGGAGCAATCGGGGAGAGATGATTTCAATACCGGCATTCACCAAATTGCTGTAGCAGTTGCGTTCGTCCTCCTTATTCATCCACCTGACCACCCGATGGGTATCCACAGGCAGCCCTCCCTCTGTCTGTGGCAGAAGGGTCTCTGTCACCAATAGTGAACTATCGAACGGATGATTGTTGGGATGCGTCATCAGTGTGACCCAGGCATGATGGGCCTGATGGAAGGCTATGAAACGGCGGAAGTCCACATCGAGCACCACATCGCCGCACATCAGTAGGAAGTCATCGGTCAACTCTGGCATCTTAAACAATGCACCGGCGGTTCCCAAGGGTTCTGTCTCGGCAAAATAGCTGATGCGCACATCCCAGCGCGATCCATCGCCGAAATACTCCTGTATGACATGGCCCAGATGTCCCGTCACCAAGGTGATGTCCGTCAGGCCACAGGCTTTGAGGTTTTCTATCTGCCACTCCAGAATGGGCTTCCCGCACACGGTTATCATGGGTTTGGGCACCTCGCTGTTGATGCTGGCTATGCGCGTCCCTTTACCGCCAGCCATAATCACTACCTTCATCATTTGCCAAAGAATTTGTCTTCCAACATCATACACAAGCAGTGATACACCGGCAGATGGAGCTCCTGCACTTTGTAAGTGTCCACCTCTGGCACACAGATACAGACGTCAGCAAAGTTCATCAGGCGGTTTTTTCGCTGTCCAGTCAGTCCTATCACCTTCAGTCCGTTAGCCTTCGCAGTGATGGCGGCATAAATAACGTTTTGGCTATTGCCCGATGTCGATATGCCTAAAAAGGCATCTCCCCGCTGTCCATAGCCATTTACCTGCTGCGCAAACACCAGTTCGGGCAGGGCGTCGTTCATAAAGGCTGTGGTGAGCGATGAGTGTCCCGTCAGCGAGATGGCAGGCAGTGCTCCTTGAAGATTCTCAGCCAGGATGGTGCCCATCTCTTTGTCTATTGACTTCAATATCTCCGCATGGTTAGTATATATCTTACGCTTCAGCCTGAACTCCTTCATCAGCTCGCCTACTATATGCTCGGCATCCGACGCTGAGCCGCCATTGCCGCAGACAAGCAGTTTGCCACCATCGCGGAAGGTGTCTTCCAGGAGTTCGTAAGCTTCGGTCATAGCCTGCCAGCACACCTGCAACTGGGGGTATCTGTCCGTCAGCTGCCGTAGCTGCATTTCCTGTCTTTTGTCCATAGCGTCTATCTGCCGTTCTGAATCAATTGGTTTATATATCGTTTCATTTTCTCCGCATTACCCGCTGTCTTCTCCGAAATCAGTCTTGGCTGTCCCTCTGCGAAGGTGTGGAACTGGAACTTCTGCCTCAGCTCCTCGGGCATGTCTATCAGCTGGATATAGTCTGAAACGGCTCCCGTCTCCACGATGCCAGCTTCCATCATGGTCTCCACTACTATTTCCGCCACCTGCCGGTGCGAAATGGGATGGTTGCCGCCAAGGTTGTAGATGCCATTTGCAAAATGGTCGGACATCATGGCATCATACAGCACCTCAGCCACATCGTCAGCATAGACATGGTCGCGTACTATTTCGTCCTTGAAGAGGTCTATCCGTCCCTGCTCCTTCATCATGCGGTAGAAGCGGTAGACGATGTTAGCATTCTTGTCCTTGTGGAACTCGCCCCATCCGAACACGTTGAAGAACCGGAATCCTATTGCCTTTTGCCCTTGCTGCTTGTCTCTGTTGGCTTCCGTGTACTTATCGAAGAGCCACTTCGACCATGCATAGATATTATGCGGCAGCAGATGGTCCAGCCCACCCGTCTGGTGGGTCTCGTTGCCATATACTGCCGATGACGAGGCATAGACGAATGGCACCTGGTGCTGACGCGCAAAGTTGTAATACATCTTGGAGAACTCGTAGTTCATCACCATCATCACCTTGGGATTCTGCTCCAGCACGTCAGCATTGGCACCAATGTGGAACACGCCCTCTATGTCCCCCAGATTTTCCAACGCCCGTCTGGCACTGGCCAGACCGTCGGAATAGTCTATATAGTCGATAAACTGCAGCCCCATCAGGTTCTGCATCTTGGTCTCTTCGTAGTTGTCTATGATGATTACGTCATCTATTCCCTTCTCATTGAGTTTCCTGACCATATTTGAGCCGACGAAACCGGCTCCGCCTGTTACTATATAACTCATGCTGATTATATTTTAATGTCTTTTCTGGGTATGTAAACGATGGGGCTGTAGTGTATGACGGTGGTACCTTCCGTCTCGAAGCAGAAGGGCACATGCATCAGCTCTTCCAGCTCTTTGAGCACCTGCTGCTGCTTGTCTTTCTCCACGTAGAACAACAGAAATCCTCCGCCGCCTGCCCCTAAGAGTTTTCCTCCTAAGGCCCCAGCCTTCAGGCCCCTTTCGTAGAGGGTATCTATCATGGTATTGCTAATTCTGCCGCCAGAACTTCGTTTTAGTCTCCAGGTATAGTCTAAGAGCCTGCCAAAGTCATTCATGTCGGCATGTGTGTCCTCCAGCACCTTCTGTGCATCGTCCACCAGGCTAAGCATCTCCTTCAGCTGTGCCGTCTTGTCGTGCTGGTGATTGATGGTGTCCTGCTGTATCTCGGCCGACAGGCGCGAGACACCTGTATAAAAGAGAATCAGGTTGTCGTTCAACAGTTTCTTGCGGTCTGGATGTATGATGACTGGAGTCACTCTGAAATCGTTATCCTGAAAGTCTATCCTGTTCATGCCGCCGTATGCCGCTGCTATCTGGTCCTGCCAGCCGCCGGCCTCATGGCACAGCTCTCGTTCCAGCCGGATGGCATCCTCAGCCAGTTTCCTCTTCCCCACATGTTTACCCTTCAGCGCATAGAAGGCATTCAACATACCAACAGCAAAAGTGCTGCTCGTGCCCAGACCGGTACGGGCAGGCAGGTCGCCTTCGTAGGTGAGCCTGATTTCGTGAATATCAAGCATCCTCATAGCCTCACGAATGGCCGGATGCTCAATGTCGTCAATGCGGTTCACCCGCTCGAAGCGGCTGTACACCAATTCCGAGTAGTAGGGCATGAACGGTGGCAGATGTCTTACGTTCACATAGCAGTATTTGTCGAACGTCGTCGATATAACAGCACCGCCATGCTCCTTGAAGAAAGAGGGGATATCTGTACCTCCTCCAAAAAAGGACATGCGAAATGGAGTCTTTGTGATAATCATAACTCTTTCATTTAAGCCCCAAAGGTACATAAAAACATGTGAATAACAAAATAACGAAACGAATATTTGCACAAATACGGAATATTTACTACTTTTGCAGCACTATACCCATTGTGTTTCGCGATATGAAGGCTCTCTACTTTATCCTATATGGCACGTGGTACGTGCTCTCATTGTTGCCACTATGGGTGCACTATCTGTTTAGTGATGTGCTTTACCTCCTCATTTATTATCTGTTGCGTTATCGCCGTCGAGTGGTCAGAAGCAATCTGGCGACATCATTTCCAGAGAAGTCTATCGAAGAACTGAAGCGGATTGAGCGGGGCTTTTACCACTTTTTCTGCGACTATCTGGTGGAGAGCGTCAAGCTGCTGACCATCAGCCGCGAGGAACTGATGCGGCATCTGGTATTCAAGGGCACAGAGACGATAAACGAGGTAGTGGAGAGCGGACAGTCGTGTGCCGTCTATCTGGGCCACTACTGCAACTGGGAGTGGATAACGTCGCTGCCGCTGTGGGTAACGCCCAAGGCGCAGTGCGGACAGATTTACCACCCTATAGAAAACAAAGACTTCGACCGTCTGTTCCTGCGCCTGCGTCAGAGGATGGGGGCGGTCTGTATACCCATGCAGGACACGCTACGGAAGATTCTGGAGTTCCGCCGCCAAGGGCAGCCCGTAGTCATCGGGTACATCAGCGACCAGAAGCCGCATTGGGTGAACATCCATCACTGGGTGGACTTTCTGCACCACGACACCCCCGTGCTGACGGGTACCGAGCGCATAGCGCGCAAGGTAGGGCATGCCGTGTTCTACATGGACGTAAGGCGCATCAGAAGGGGGTACTACGAGGCCGAGTTCAAACTTATTACGCGTACACCGGACAAGGAGGCAGAGTACGCACTGACAGACCGTTACTACGAGCTCTTAGAGGCCAGCATCCGGCGCGCGCCGGAATTCTGGCTATGGAGCCACAATCGCTGGAGCCGCACTCGTGAGGAGTTCAATGAGCGCTTCGAAGTCATCGACGGCAAGGTGATAGCGAAGGAAAAAAGTTGAACCAAATTATTTATTATGGTTAATTAGGGCTTCAACCTATCCTGCGTCATGCGCTCCATATACTGCTGGATGATGGCCTTGAGTTCGGTCTCCATAGTTTGAAGTGATGAGTGATGAGTGATGAGTGAAGAATCGGCTTCAGCCTTCGACTTCAATAGCAGGTTGTGCTGCATCAACGAGTCTTGCAGCGAGTAGAGAGCTTTCGTCTTTTGTCCGTCAAACTGAAGCACATGGCCATGCTTCACATACTGGTAGGTGCCAAAGAGGTAGTTGACCGCCCAGGTGTCCTCCGCAGGGGTGTTCAGCACATCGATACCAAAGGCAAAATAGGGCTTCTGGTAATGCAGCATCCCCAGCACGGTGGGCAATATGTCTATCTGCTGTGCTATTTTGTCCTGCATCTCGGGTTGCCGTCCGGGTTCATAGATAATAATAGGTGAGCAGTAGCCTCCGAGGTCGGTCTGGTAGTAGGCATGATCCGTGAGATTTGTATGATCGCTGGTCAGTACGAAGATGGTGTTTTTGAACCACGGTTGCCGACGGGCGGTCTCAAAAAAACGTCCGATAGCCATTTCGGTATAGCGTATACACTTGTGTATCTCTATGCCCTCTTCGGGATAGCGTTCCTTGTATTTTTCCGGTACCTTATAAGGATGGTGGCTTGACGCAGTGAAGACGGCGGTCATAAAGGGCTCTTTCATCTCAGACATCTTTGTGGCGTAATACTGCAGGAAGGGTTCGTCCCAAATGGCCCACATGCCGTCGAAGTCGTCGTCGCCGCCAAAGCGGGGGTCGTCGTTATAGTCTTCGCGTCCATAATAGTGCTGGAAACCTGTGTGACGTGCAAAAGCCATGAATCCCATGGAGCCGCGCTGAGCACCGTGGAAAAAGGCTGTCTGATAGCCCTCGGCGCCTAAGAGCGAGGCAAAGCCGTCGACATGGTTCATCGAAGCGGGAGTCAGGAAGAACGGTTCGACAAACATGGGGATGCTCGACAGAATACTGGGCATCCCATCGATACTCTTCCGGCCATTGCAGTAGGAACGTGTGAAAGTAATACTGTGGGCTATGAGTGAGTCGACATGGGGGGTATAGCCCTTATAGGTGCCGTGTTCCAAGGTTTTATTCAGTGCACCGATATACTCTCGACCGAAGCTCTCGACTATCAGTATCACGACATTTTTCTTCTGCATCGGCATACTGTCCTGGGGAATGTGCACAGGCGAGAAGACGGTCTCGAGCTGCTTCTGGTCGGCAAAGAAATGAGGCACCTCGAAGGTATTCTTGCCAATGGTGCGTATAAGGGCGAAGGGTGTATTAAGCACGAGGGCAGCATCTGTCGGACGGCTGGCATACTGGTTGGCATTCGAGATAGTGATGGGTCGCACGGCGGTGGTGAATCCGCCACGCATACCCGCCACACAGAACGGGGTAAAGAGCAGCAGCGAGAATAGGCAAACAAGGCTGTAGCGCCACCATGGCCGTAGCGTCCTTTGGTCCAACTGGGGTTTGGCATAGCCTTTCCATAGCAGGACGACCACAAGAGCAAAGAGCAGTACGAGATACCAGTGGCGCAGTAGCTCTGTGAGAAAGATGCCACCCAAGTTGTGCTCATTGGAGAACTCGTCGAACACCGTCGTCGTAGTACGCCGCATAGTGAAGCGGAAGTAGACGGAGTCCATCAGATTAAAAGCCAGCGTAAGGGCATTGACAATGACGAATAACCATTGGCACACCCGTTGATAGACGGCATTCTCCTTCAGGTGCAGGGGGAAGAGCATCAGAACGACGTAGAGCGCATTGGTATAAAGAATAGCAGAGGTATCGAACAGCAGTCCACCCTGCCATACCTCAACGGTATAGTTTAGTAGGTCGGTATTCTCCAAATAATACTCCAGCCGAGCTATCTGATAGACTACATAGACCAACAGCAGGTTCCACAGCACTGCCAGTAAGGGACTATAAATTCTGTTTAGAGGTAATACATTCTTCATCTTTTGTCTAAATCTTTAGATGCAACTTGTAAGATTGCCTTTGCACGATGCAACAAGGAGTCGCATCTCGGACCTTTCTGAGTTACCATCTTGTTGCTGATAAAATCGTAGTTAATAAACGAGGTGCTGTCAATCATCGTGACACCATCGTCGTAGGTATGGATGGCAAACGGCTTGGTATAGCTCTTACTCAATATGTCGCGGCTATAGGTAAAGTCTTCGTGCGAAATACCTAACTGTCCAAGTAATGTAGCAGGCAGGTCGGTCTGGTTGCACAGCGTCTCAATACGTCGAGGTTGTTTGACGGCCCCGCCAGTCCAAAGCATGGGAATCTGGTTGAGCAAGGGGTCCGACTCTGTCAGACCCTGATAGAGAATACCGTGGTCAGGCAGCATCACCACCAGCGTACTCTTCCAAAGTGGCGACTGTCTCAGTTGCTGAATAAAGCGCCCTATGCACTGGTCGAGATAGTAGAACGCATTCAGTTTCTCATCGTCAAAATGGTGGATGGGCACATCCCAAGGCTGGTGACTGCTCAGGGTGGAATAGCCGATAAGGAAGGGCTGTGGAGCTATCAAGGTCTGTTCGAAGAGCGTCTTGAAAGTGATGTCATCTCGCACGCCCCACTGGGCGCTACGCTGTTCTGCGACACTATAGTCGTCTTTCCATATCAGCTGCTCGAAGCCACATCCTACCAGATAGCCTCGCATATTGGTGAAG
>Ga0247608_10006126_pt1 | contig 12753 bp, 12 predicted proteins | sample 176DNAGHGlowgp2_FD_193490 | JGI IMG/M metagenome (GOLD analysis project Ga0247608, IMG submission 193490) | Sheep rumen microbial communities from Palmerston North, Manawatu-Wanganui, New Zealand - 1766 DNA GHGlow gp2 | ecosystem: Host-associated > Mammals > Digestive system > Stomach > Rumen ... | reverse complement strand
AAATCGGATTTTTTGTGGTAGTTAACCCGCTTCTTTGTACCTTTGCAGCCAGCTTTTCGACATAATCGAAGCAAATGTGGACAATCATATTACAGACCCCACCCCTGTCCCTCCCCTTGAGGGGAGGGGAGTGCCTCAAGGCATCGCTACGGCGGACAAGGCGGTAGCCATTACTCCCCTTGAGGGGAGTGCGGCTGTGAGAGGGGCTGTAATCTACTTATATAATAGATGTATCGAAGCAAAATAGAGAACTAACAATGAAAAAACTTGCTTTCTTGCTGTTGATGCTCAGCCTGGGCTCACTCTGTGAGCCAGCTTGCAGCCAGACGGTGAAGGTGGGCGTGATGCTGCCTTTGCACGACGACAACGGCGACGGTCGCCGCATGGTGGAATACTACCGTGGCGTGCTCATGGGCTGCGACAGCCTAAGGAAAACGGGCCTCAACATCGACCTTCACGCCTGGAACATGGCCGAGGGTGCCGACGTGGCTGCCATACTCAAGGACCCGGCAGCGGCTAAGTGCGACGTCATCATAGGTCCGCTCTATTCAAGGCAGATGGCACTGCTCTCCGACTTCGTGAACAAGCACGACATCAAGCTCTTCATACCCTTCTCCATCTATGCGCCACAGCTGTCGAGCAACAAGCACATCTACCAGGTGTACCAGTCGCCCGAATTGCAGAATGCGGCTTTCATCAGCCGCTTCATGGAGCAGTTTGCTGGCTACCACCCCGTGTTCATCGACTGCAACGACTCAACGAGCAAGAAAGGCCCGTTTACGGCAGCGCTGCGCTCATGGCTCGACAGCAAGGGCGTGGCCTACAACCTGACCAGCCTGAAGTCGTCGGAGAGCAGCTTCCAGAAAGCCTTTAGCCGACAGGAGCCAAACGTGGTGATACTCAACACGGGACGCGCCCCCGAACTCAACGTGGCTTTCGCCAAGATTAACGGCATGGTGACCACCTATCCCGATGTGAAGGTGTCGATGTTTGGCTACACCGAGTGGCTCATGTACACGCGCCAGCAGCTCGACAACTTCTACCGCTTCAACACCTACATCCCCTCCACCTTCTTCTACAACCCCCTCTACTCGCTCACCGCCCGCATAGAGCAGAAATATCGCTGGAACTTCCATCAGGACATGCAGAAGGCCCTGCCGCGCTTTGCCATCACGGGCTTCGACCACGCCATGTTCCTGCTCAAGGGGCTGGCCCGACAGCGTAAGAACTTCACGGGCATGGCCGGTACGGTGGACTATACGCCGGCACAGACTCCCCTGCGCTTCGAGCGTGAGGGCAGCGGCGGATGGCAGAACCACTCAGTGATGTTTGTACACTACATGCCCGAGCAGCGTGTGGAAACCATTAAGTTCTGAACCACCCATGACAAGCAAGCAAATAGCAACGACTCTGGGCTGCCGCAGGGCATTGGCGGGCATCGTGTCGGCATGGGTGCTGAGCGTGGCCACGGCCACGGCACAGGTGGGTGAGTACCGACGCGACTTCGCCGTCGGCGTGAACGGGGGCTACGCCATGAGCAGCGTGCGCTTCCTCCCCAGGATTCCACAGAGCCAGCAGGGCGGCCTCACCGCCGGCCTCACCTGGCGCTATACCTGCGAAAAATACTTCAAGAGCATCTGCGCCATCGTGGGCGAGGTGAACTTCGTGCAGTCGGGCTGGAAAGAAAACATACTCAACTCGCGCGACGAGCCAGTGGCCATCATCGACCCCGAATCTGGCAAGCCCATAGAGGGCACCACCGAGGAATACTCTCGCCGCATGAACTACGTTCAGATACCCGTCTTCGCCCGACTGGGCTGGGGGAGAGAGCGCAAGGGGGTGCAGTTCTTCTTCCAGGTAGGTCCCCAGATAAGCTACAACTTGAGCGACAGCCAGAAGGCCAACTTCAACCTCGACCATCCTAACACCCTCATCGGCGGACGCTCCTCGAAGGTGGTGCGCCAGTACCACATGCCCATAGAAAACCGCTTCGACTACGGCATTGCCGGAGGCCTGGGCCTGGAGGTGTCGCTGAACAAGGTGGGGCACATCCTGCTCGAGGGGCGCTACTACTACGGCTTGGGCAACATCTACGGCAACTCCAAGCGCGACTATTTTGCCGCCTCCAACTTCCAGAACATCATAGTAAAGATGAGCTATCTCTTCGACATCACACGCACCAACAACCCGAAGATAAAGTAGCTGCTGCCATTCCGCCGCCGACTACACGCTGCCCGGCGGCCTTGCCTCGGCCGCCACTGTGCCCGGCGGTTTTGCCGCCGGGAGGCCACCGCCCCTCACAAGCAACCCTCTATGCCCGTGGTCAGCGCCTTTGCCGACACCCCAGTAAACATGGCCGGACTCTACCTACACATACCCTTCTGCAAGAGCCGCTGCATCTACTGCGGCTTCTATTCCACCACAGCCCTGTCGCTCCGGCAGCGCTATGTTGACGCGCTCTGCGGCGAGATGGCCCTCAGACGCGACAGTTGGCGCCCCATCTTCACCGATGGCCCAGACACCATCTACTTTGGAGGCGGCACGCCCTCCATGCTCACCATGCCGCAGCTGCAACAGCTCTTCGAGGCCGTAGCTCGCCACTTCTACCCCGACGGACAAGCCATTACGGCACGCGAAGTGACCATGGAGTGCAACCCCGACGACGTGAGCCACGAATTCGTGGCTCAGCTGTGCCAACTGCCCGTCAACCGCGTGAGCATGGGCGTCCAGACCTTCAGCGACGAGCTTCTGCGCTTCCTTGGACGCCGCCACACGGCACGCCAGGCCGTGGAGGCAGTGAGCCTGTTGCGCCAGGGCGGCATAGCCAACATCAGCATCGACCTGATGTACGGCCTGCCCGGCACGTCGCTCGACGGCTTCCGCCACGACATAGACCAGGCACTCGCCATCGCCCCCGACCACCTGTCGGCCTACTGCCTGAGCTACGAGCCGTCGACGCCGCTCCACCGTATGCTCGACCAAGGCAGGGTGGAAGAGGTGGACGAGGAGCTGGAGCGCGCCATGTACTACGAACTCGTAGACCGGCTGACGGCCAACGGCTATGAGCACTACGAAATCAGCAACTTTGCCCGTCCGGGCTACCGCTCGCTCCACAACAGCAGCTACTGGGCCGATGTGCCCTACCTCGGCATTGGGGCTGCCGCCCACAGCTACGACCAAAGGTCGCGCCAGTGGAACACCGACGACATGGACTGCTACATACAAGCCATAGCCTCGGGGCATACCTGCGAGGAAAGCGAACAGATGGACCAGGACACGCGCTACAACGACCGACTCACTACGGCCTTGCGAACGCGCGAAGGGCTCAGCCTCGACTGTCTCACCACAGCGCAGCGACACTACTGCCTCTGCCAGGCCAAAAAGCTGATTGACGGTGGCCTGCTCATAAACGAAGCAGACCGCCTCCGGCTAAGCAGAAGCGGTCTGTTTGTGAGCGACATGGTCATCAGTTCGCTCATGCTGGTTTGATGGTCACTTCACCACCACCTTCTCGCCACCAACGACATAAACGCCGCTGGACAGGCCCTTGAGGGCATCGGCACCCTGTGCCTGCCTCTTCACGACGCGGCCATTGAGGTCGAACACGTCGACAGGCTCGCCAGTGCCCACGACTGCCTTGATGGCAGTGGCATCGCCAAGCTCGGAGAGGTCGCTGATGTGCTTGATGACCAGGTTGGAGGCTGTGGGCGACTGCTGCTCCCAGGCAAAGCCGCAGCGGGTGGGCAGGAAGGTCTTGTCGCCAGTGGTGCGCACCAGCACGCTCTGCAGGGGCGTGGTGGGCTGCTGGGCGGGAATGCCGTACAGGCCGTCTTGCTGGCGGCTCTCCCAGCTGCTGGCAAAGGCCACGCGGTTGCCCTGGCTGTCGCTCATGCGCACGGTGGTGAGCGCGGTGGAGAGGCCATTGGTGCCGTCGCTCTTCACGCGCATGTACTGTGTCTTGGGCGAGTAGATGAGGTAGGGCTGCCCGGCCTTAATGCCCTCGGCGGTGCAGTCGACGAAGTACATGGCGACGGTGGCACCCTCCTGGCTCACGGCGGCCAGGCGCTCAAGCCTAACCTCGCCAGCGGCCTGCCTCATCTGCTCGGCGTCAACGTCCATGGGCAGGCAGATGGTGTTGTAGCCGGCGAAGAGGTAGCGGCTCAGCTGCACGGGCTTCACGGCATCCTGCAACTGCTCAATGGGCAGCACAGAGGCCGACGTGCTCAGGTTCAACACTTTGCTTTGAGCGGCAGCAGGAACCGACATCACGGCAGCCGCCATCAGTGTAAGTACAAATTGCTTCATAGTCTTTCTGTTTTAAATGAGTAATAGCTTTCCAAATGCAATATTACGAAAAATTACTTAGCCAGCTGCCATAGCAACTTTATATTTAACTTTTTTTATCCTGCTGAGAACATAGGCGCGCTGAATATGTTAAAAAAAGCAAGCCAGCAGCAGATTATTCCAGCAAATGCTCTTGTATTGGGCTACATTTTCGTAACTTTGCATCACCATTGCCAGTGCAAGATGTATGTCACGGTAGTGGAAGACTACTCTAAAACCAAAAGAATCATTAACCCATAATTAACCAAAGTCCGTGGTCAGCGGTTTTCCCGCTGACACCCAAAAAGAAAAACAGATGAAAACAGTCAAGATTACTCAGTCGGCCAGAGCCGCAGCCCTGGCACTTGTCATTGGTCAGCTCCCAGCCATCAGTGCCAAGGCACAGTCGATGGACTTCGACCTTACCCAGCCGCAACCTGTCTACAGCGCTGAAAAGGGCTATGGCTACGACCTGCTGCCCGCCCCTACAAAAAAAACTCCCTCGGAGCCGTTCTATTTCTCTGTCAGCGTGCCCGACGGCAACTACCTGGTGCGCGTGGTGCTGGGGTCTAAGAAGCGGGCAGGCGAAACTACCGTGCGCGCCGAGGGCCGCCGCCTGATGGTGGACAACGCCGTGACCAAGAAGGGCAAGACGGCCACCTTCGAGTTTGTGGTCAACAAGCGCACGCCGCAGATTGACAACAAGAACCGCGTGAAGATAAAGGATCGCGAGAAGGACTACCTGACTTGGGACGACAAGCTCACCCTGGAGTTTAACGGCTCGATGCCCGTGGTGCAGTCGCTCCACATAGAGCGTGCCGACCAGGTGCCCACCATCTACCTCTGCGGCAACTCCACGGTGGTAGACCAGAACAACGAGCCCTGGGCCTCGTGGGGGCAGATGATTACCCGCTGGTTTGGGCCAGGCGTGGCTGTGAGCAACCATGCCGAGAGCGGCCTCACCTGCCGCACGTTTATTGCTTCGGGACGCTTAGACAAAATACTTTCCACGCTCAAGGGCGGCGACCTGGTGGTGGTGGAGTTCGGCCACAACGACGAGAAGGAGAAGCGCCCTGGCGACGGTGCGTGGTATCACTATGTGTACCAGCTGAAGGTGTTTGTCGACCAGGTGCGCGCCAAGGGGGCCGACATCGTGTTTTGCACGCCTACGCAGCGTCGCGCTTTCGAGAGCGACCAGAAGACCATCAGCAACACCCACGGCGATTTCCCCGCCGCTATGAAGAGCGTGGCTGAGCGAGAGAAGGTGCCCGTCATCGACCTTAACCAGATGACCAAGACGCTCTTTGAGACCCTGGGCTTCGAGAACTCCAAGCGTGCCCTGGTACACTATCCAGCCAACAGCTTCCCCGGACAGGACAAGCCGCTGGCCGACAACACACACTTCAATCCCTATGGGGCCTACGAGGTGGCTAAGTGTGTGGTCATGGGCATGAAGCAGCTCGGGCTGCCCGTGGTGAAGTACCTACGCCAAGATTGGCGCGACTTCAACCCCGCGCAGCCCGACGACTGGGCCACTTTCAAATGGGCACCGGCACGCAATGCCGACCTCGTGAAGCCCGACGGCAACTAATGGTGCCGTCTCGGGCGGCATGGGCGCGCCTCGGCTGTCAGAAGGCCGATGGCCCTTGCCGCCGCAGGTTCTCTATGAACTTGTCTATCTTTGCCAATTCACGCGGTATGCGTATACTCTGCGGGCAGTGTGGCGAGCACTGCCCGCACTGTATGCAGTGGTCGGGCTGGCGGCTGCGCGGCACGGCACGCTCCAGGCTGATGAGATACTCGCGTCGCTGCCGACGGTAGTTGGCGTCGCCGGCATCGACGGGCAGCAAGCCCTCGTTCTTACACTTGTTGTAGTGTACGAAAATGGCTGGGATGTCGATGCCGTATGGGCAGGGCATGCAGTAGTTGCAGTCGTTGCAGGGAATATTCTCCAGTCCAACGATCTTGCGGGCTATGTCGCCGTGCAGGAACTCCATCTCCTCGTGGCTTAGCGGCTTGAGCGGGCAGTAGCTCAGCAGGTTGTCCTTCAGGTGTTCCATGTAGGTCATGCCTGAGAGCACGGTGAGCACGCCCTCGGGCGTGCCGGCATAGCGGAAGGCCCACGAGGCGACACTGCGCTGCGGGTCGCGCTGCTTAAGCTCGGTGGCTAAGTACTGTGGCAGGTTGGCCAGCCGCCCGCCGAGCAGCGGTTCCATCACCACGGCGGGAATGTTGCGCTTGCTAAGCTCGTCGTACAGGTAGCGGGCATCGGTGTTGGTGTCGTTGATCTCGTTGGCGAAGTCCCAGTCCAGGTAGTTCAGCTCTATCTGCACGAAGTCCCAGCGGTACTTCTCGTGCTGTGCGAGGAGCCAGTCGAACACCTTCACGTCGCCGTGGTAGGAGAATCCCAGGTTGCGTATGCGTCCGGCCTGGCGCTCCTTGACGAGGTAGTCCAAGATGCCGTTGTCTATGTAGCGTGCGCTGAACTCCTCCATGCCACCTCCGCCCACGCTGTGGAGTAGGTAGTAGTCGATGTAGTCCACCTGTAGCTCGCGCATGGAGTTGTGGTACATCTCCACCGACTTGCTGAACGACCAGTAGTCGCGGTTGAAGTTGGAGAGCTTCGTGGCCACAAAGTAGTCCTTGCGCGGATGGCGACTGAGGGCAATGCCCGTGCAGCGCTCCGACAGCCCCTGACAGTAGACGGGACTCGTGTCGTAGTAGTTCAGCCCGTGGGCCAGGCCGTAGTCCACCTGGCGGTTGATCATCTCCTGGTCGTACTCCTCAGGCTTGTCCACCTTGGTTGGCAGGCGCATCATGCCGTAGCCCAACAGCGACACCTTGTCGCCCGTGGTGGGCGTGGTGCGGTAGGTCATCTGCCCTGTAGGCGGCTCCACTTGGTTCTTGTATTCGCTGGCAGCCTGTTTCTGCTGGCTGTCCGTCTGCTTGCATCCGGCCAGCGTGGCCACCGTGGCTGCCGTGCCCGCTCCGAAGAGTTTCAGGAACGAGCGTCGTGTCATCTCCTTATTCTTGTTGGTCATATCGCTCATGCTGTGTTAAATGGTTCTGTGTACTTCGTGGCCTTCGACGATGATGGCCGAGAAGGGGCGTGCCGGACATACGTATTCGCAAGCGCCACAGCCTATGCAGGCCGCCTCGTTGATGGCGGGCACCATGGGCGACAGCTCGTCGTCCTTGTCGCTGGCCACCATTTCGATGGCTCCCGTGGGGCAGTGGCGCGCGCAGTTGCCGCACTCCACGCCGTCGGACAGGGGCACGCAGTTCTTTTCCACCCACACGGCGTGGCCTATCTGCGTCGACGACTTGGCAGACACGTCGATGGGCCTGATGGCACCGGCCGGACACACCTCGGAGCAGCGCGTACACTCCGGCCGACAGTAGCCACGCTCATAGCTCATCACAGGCTGCATGAGGTTCAACAGCTCGCCCGAGGGGCGAAGCACGTCGTTGGGGCACTGCGACACGCAGAGCTGGCAGCCAGTGCAGTGGTTGGCCATGTGCTGGGCCGAGAGCGCACCCGGAGGGGTGAGCGCTGTCTGGCGGTGTGGAGCCACCTTGTCGGCCAGCTCGGCCAGGCCGCCGTCGACAAACTTCTCCTTCTTCTGGGCCATGGCCGCCGTGGCGGTCAGTGCCGTGGCGAGCAGGAACGAGCGACGCGAGCCGTCGGCAGGCATCGCCGTGTCAGCCGGAGTGGCGACCGTCTTCTTGTGAGCCGGGGCGTAGCGCAAAGCGCCAAACTTGCACTTGTCTATGCAGTTGCCGCAGACCACGCAGCGCGAGTAGTCCACGCTGTGGGTCTTGTAGTCTATGCACGAGGCCTTACAGTTCTTTGAGCACAGCGAGCAGGCCTTACACTTGTCGGCATCGAAGCGTACCTTCAGCCATGAGTAGCGGGCCAGTAGCGAGAGCACCGTGCCCACGGGGCAGATGGTGTTGCAATAGGTGCGACCGCCGCGCCACGACAGCACGGCCACCACGACGAGCGTGGCCACGGCCACGAAGAGCACGGGCGCTGAGCGCAGCCACACGTCGACGGAGTAGAAAGCGTAGCTGTCGGCGCGCTCGGCAAGGGCAGCCAGCAGGTTGTTGCCAGTCATCCAGAGTGGTTGCAGGAGCATGGTGGCCATGCGCCCGAAGGCGCTGTAGGGAGCCAGTAGCTCGATGGCCGAGCCTATGCCAGCCAGGCAGGCTACCACGAAGAGCACCGCCACACCGTAGCGCAGCCATCGCAGCTCGGGCGAGTAGCTGTACTTGTTTTTCTTGCGGCGCAGCCGTGCCAGCAGGTCTTGCATCACGCCCAGCGGGCAGATGACGGAGCAGTAGATGCGACCAAAGACAAGCGTGGCCACGGCCAGCCCCACGATGACCACCACGTTGAGTGCCAGCACCGCCTCCAAGGCTTGTATCTTGGTGGTCCAGCTGAGCCAGGCATGTAGTGTGCCCGTGAAGTCGAGGAAGAGCAGGGTGATGAGTGTAAGCATCAGCGCTGCCAGCAGGGTTCTGATTTTTCTTAGCATATTGTCAATAGGTTTTCATTCTTGGTTCTTTGTCTTGGCTGTCGATGGAGTGGGCTTGTCACTCACCAGGAGTATGCTTAGCTCGTAGAGCAGCCAGATGGGCATGGCCACGATGAGCAGGGTGAAGGCATCGGTGGTGGGGGTGATGATGGCGGCCACCATGAGTATGGCTACCACGGCGTGGCGCCGCCACTGGCGCATCATGGCGCGGCTGACGAGGCCCATGCGGCCCAGGAGCCAGCTCACCACAGGCAGCTCAAACACCAGCCCCATCAGTAGGCTCATGGAGAGCATGGTGTCGATGTATGACTGCAGGGTGAGCATGTTGGCCACGTCGGGGCTTACCTGGTAGGTGCCCAGGAACCTGACCGTGAGCGGGAACACGAGCAGGTAGTTGACCATTGTGCCAGCGATGAACATGGCGTAGGCGCTGGCAACGATGGCCGTGGCGTGGCGGCGCTCGCTGTCGTAGAGTGCCGGGGCCACAAAGCCGAACAAGGCGTAGATGATGTAGGGCGAGGCCACGAGCAGACCGGCGTAGGCCGAGGTACGCAGGTGGATCATAAACTGCTCGGTAAGGCCCGTGTTCATCAGTTGTATGCTGAAGTGGGCGGTGCCCAGCAGGCGGAAGGTGACGAAGTCGCTTGTGCGTGGCGCGAGCACGAGGGCAAACAACTCGTCCTTGAGCAAAAACGCAGCTACTGCGGCCACCGCCGTAAGGGCGATGACGCGCAGTAGCACCGTGCGTAGCTCGTCAAGATGATCCCAGAAGGTCATCACTGCACCGCCGTCCGCGGCGGTCTGCCTGCCTTGGTCAGGGTGGGGCAGTGCACTATCCATTGCTCTTTGGCTTCTGCTGGTCTTCGGCTGCCGGGGAACTATCGTTCATTCCCTCCTTGAAGCTTCTGATGCCCTTGCCCAGGCCGTTCATCAGTTCGGGAATCTTCTTGCCGCCGAAAAGCAGTAGGAAGATGATGGCTATGACCAGTATCTCTTGCATTCCAAGTCCAAACATGTCTTGTCTGTGATGTTATAGTCTTTGTCTTATTGTCTTCAACGCTTAGAAGGTGTAGCCCAGTGTGAGCAGCAGCTGGTGGCGCCTGAACTTAGTGATTGCCCCAGTGCCTATGTTGCGCTCGGTGAAGTCGTCGCCGTTGAAGGTCACCGACGACTGGAAGGGATAGAACGTTCCCTCGGTCTGGTTGAATTGGTAGGCCAGGTCTACGGTGAAGCCGCCGCTCTTGTAGCCCACGCCGGCGGTGACGCGGTTGGTCTCCTGCCAGTTGGTGTAGTCAGCGGTCGAGGCATACATCACGCCGGGCGAGTTGAGCGTCATGTCGCGCTCGCCGTTCTTGTTCATCATGGGCGTCACGTAGTTGTAGCCCAAGCGGAGGGCCAGCGCATCAATGGGCTTGAGCTCCATGCCGACGCGTATGGTCGACACGCCCTTGAGCACGTCCTCGGTGTTGCGCTTCATTGGCGTATCGGTGTACGAACTCTTGTCGCCATAGTAGTTGTAGCCGTCGTTGATGCGGTTCTGCGACGCTCCATAGTCGGCAAACTCATAGCACAGGCCCACGGCCAGGTAGTTGCCAAAGGTATGGCCGGCGCTCAAGCCGAAGGTCCAGGGCGTGTAGTACTTGAAGTCGTAGCGCTCGGCGTTGTGCCCCTCGTCGTAGCTGCCCTGCGAGCTGTTGTTGAACAGCTGGGTCTGGTTCTCCGACTTCAGGTCGTACCATGTGGGCGTGGCCACCGACAGGCCGAAGCGCAGGGGAAGCTGCTCTACGGGCCTGATGATGACTCCACCCTTGAGGCCGAAGCCCGTGCCGCTGATTCGGCGCTCATCGGCCAGGGTCACGGTGCCCGCGTCGGTGCCGTCGACGAGCCTCAGTCCTTCGGTGTACTCGCTGTAGCCTTTGTAGTTCACGTTGCTCAGACCCACGGTGACGCCCCAGTACACACGGTCGTTGGCGTTGCCGCTGATGTTGAAGTCGTAGTTGGCTATCCATCCCCGGTGTGCGCGGTCGAAGGTGTAGGCATCGGCCTCTGTGTAGTAGAAGTTATGGTCGTTGGGGTCTTCGAGCAGTGCGTTGGTCTGCAGGTAGTCGAGCTGACTGTAGGTCTGCGCGCGAAGGTCGCTCTCGCTGTTCTCGTAGCCCATCCAGTCGCCCTGGCTGTTGCGACCCAGGTCGAAGCCACCGCTGTTCACGTTGCCCTTGGTGGCCTTGGCGTAGGTGAGCTTGTTGAGCGAGCCGTGGCTCAGGGCGTTGCTTGCCTGGAGCAGCTGGTCGAAGTTGCGGCTCTTGTGGTAGTTGAAGGCGAAGTTTAGGTACGACCTCTTCGACATGCGCGAGGAATACACGAAGCCTATCTGGTCGAAGCTCACGCAGGTCTTGCTCAGGCCGTCGAACTTCCTGGCATCCTGCTGTATCACCAGCCCCATGGAGGCACTGATGGCGTGGTGGCGGAATAGGCCCACGCCGGCCGGATTGGTGGCTATGGTCGAGATGTCGGCGCCCAGGGCGTCGAGTGCGCCGCCCATGCCCACGTAGCGTGCCGTGCCGTTGAGGTCGCTGCCCAGCAGTCGTCCGCTCTCGTATGTGTCTTGGGCTGTGGCAGAGAGTGCGGCTGCCACGGCTATGGAGGTTAGAAAGAGTCTGTTCATGGTGTGTAGTTGTTTTGTTGTTAAGTAACTGCTGTCGTAAACGAAGTAAATTCTATTATAGGACGGTGGTGGCCTATAAGGCCGAACAACTGACGAAAGAGACTATGGCGTCCACTATATATAAATAAGGTGTAGCCTTGCCTACCGTCGTCCGCCGAAGCCACCGCCACCGCTACGGCCGCCGCCGCTGAAGCCGCCGCCACCGCTGCGGCCTCCGCCGCTGAAGCCACCGCCGCCGAAGCTGCCGCTGCTGCGCGAGGGCGTGTAGGTAGAGCTGCTGCTACGCGTGGGCGTAGTGGTTCGTGTTGCTGTCGACGATGCGCTCCTGGCTCCTCCAAAGTTGCCGCTGCGGCTGGTGGCCGTCGACGACTGGCGAGTAGGGCTGCTGTAGTTGGTGTGGCCGTCGATGGTGCGCTGCCGGGCGCTGCTGAAACGACCACTGCTGGACGTGGCTCGATTGCCAGAAAAGCTGCCATGGGTGCGGCCGCGACGGTCTATCGTACCCGAGTTGCCGTTGCGGTAGGTCACGTAGTGGCGAGGGCCAGCGCTCCATCCGTAGTGGTAGTAGTAGGGCCTGTAACCCCATCCCCAGCTGTAGTGTCCGTACCAGGCGTAGTCGTAGTACCAGGGATCCCAGTAGCGATAGGGATAGTGCCAGCTGTAGTAGCCGTAAGGATAGTACCAAGGATCGTACCAGGGATAGAACGAGGAGAAGTACCACGGCGAGTGCCAGGTGTTCCAGGCATCGTCGCGTCCGGCCCGGTATCCCGCCCAGAAGCTCTCGCCCGGCTCATAGCCCTCCCAGCGGCTCATCAGGCGTGTGTATTTGTAGTCGTCGGCAGGCACGGTCGTTGTCGAGTCAGGATAGACTCCCTGCTCGGCCGAGAAGTTAATCACATCGACCATGGTCGAGTCTGACGGGAGAAGCTGATAGTAGCTTCCACCGTGGCGGTTGTATTCGTCAACATCGCGGTTGCTACCACTATAATATACATCGCGCGAAGGAGAATAGTACCGGGTAGACTCAGAGGCCTGCTCTGACTGGGTCTTTGACTTCTTCGAGGGCACGAAGTACATGTCGTCTTCTTGTGCCATGGCGCTCCAGGGAAGTAGCCCGAAGGCCATTGATAATAGTAACCACTTTTTCATATTCGTTTCTCGGTTTTAATGGTGAACAGTGCAAAATTACTGCTATTTTCACTGCAAAATTACGGAAAAACCCTAAAC
>Ga0247608_10006122_pt1 | contig 12760 bp, 9 predicted proteins | sample 176DNAGHGlowgp2_FD_193490 | JGI IMG/M metagenome (GOLD analysis project Ga0247608, IMG submission 193490) | Sheep rumen microbial communities from Palmerston North, Manawatu-Wanganui, New Zealand - 1766 DNA GHGlow gp2 | ecosystem: Host-associated > Mammals > Digestive system > Stomach > Rumen ... | reverse complement strand
TCGCCCTGAGCCCGATCTCATTACTCGTAACATGGGCTGGGTAAATGTTCTTTGGAATTCGCTTAAGCGTACCCCGTTCTCTCGCATCAAGTCTGTTGCCGCTAACCTGAAGCCTGATGCTGCTCGTGCGAAGGGTTACGTTAAGGGTAACCGTAAGGTCGATCAGGTCATCTCGCTGCTCAGCCGTGAGACCACCCCGCAGACCATTTACAAGAAGCAGACGCTTGACCGTGACGACACCATTGATATTGTCGACATCGATGTCATTGCATGGCTCAAGCAGGAGCTTCGTGTAATGCTCAATGAGGAAATTTGTCGTGCAGTTCTTGTTGGCGATGGTCGTAACATTAACGATCAGGACAAGATTAAGCCTGACAAGATTCGCCCGGTTTATGGTGATGACGATGTCTTCACTATTTACTATGAGGTTAAGTTCGGCGCTAATGATACTGATGACCAGAAGTCTTCTCGTATTATTGACGCTGCTGTTCGTGCTCGTAAGGATTATAAGGGCACTGGCAATCCGAAGATGTTTGCGACTAATGAGGTCATTTCTGACCTGCTTCTGGCCAAGGACGGCATCGGACGTCGTCTGTACAAGGACATGAATGAGCTTGCGACCGCTATGCGTGTCTCTGAGATCATTGAGGTTCCTATCATGGAGGATATTACTCGTAATCGTGCTGCTGATGCTGATACTGGTGTCACGGCTGCAACGATGAACCTCCTTGCTCTTATCTTCAATCCGGCCGACTACAGCATCGGCGCTGATAAGGGTGGTGCGGTGTCACTGTTCGACGACTTCGACATCGATTACAACCAGATGAAGTACCTGATCGAGACTAGGTGCTCTGGCGCTTTGACACTTCCGTTCTCTGCTATTGCTCTTGAGGTTGATGCTTCTACCGTAAACCCTTAAGCGCCCTCACCATTAAGGCAGTCTCGGGTGAGGAGACACTGTTCGAGACGGATGTGACTGACATCCAAGAGGACCTTCTTATTGGCGATACCTCAATCAAGGGTAAGTTGAAGTATCTTGATACCGGTGCCATTGCTGAGCATTGGGGCTCTGGATATTTCATGGCACTTGATTTGTCTGATAATGACTTTGCTGAGCTTACCAGTGTTAAGATTGGTATGAGTCCGTCTGCTGGTAGTGGACTTGTTGAGATTATTAATGACCCGGATAAGAACGGCGTATTCAAGGTCAGCAACAGGTTCAACCAGAAGTTCGTGATTACTCTGTCTGATGGTACTAATACTAGGACTCAGACCTACGACCTGTCTCAGCTTGAAATGGTGAAGTCGTAAAAAATTCAAAATGGAAGTTTTGAAAGGGGGTCGGCTACATGGCTAGATTCTATGGTCCAATAGGATTTGTTACTACAAAAGAAGAGCCTGAAGGTTCTGGCATTTGGAGTGAAATTCCTGTTGAAAAAAATTACCGGGGGGATATTTCCAAAAATTCTCGCCGGTGGGATAATGGTGAGCATCTAAACAAGAATCTCAACATTAACAATACGATTTCGATAGTAGCCGACCCCTATATTTCGAATCACCTTATGGAGCTTCGGTATGTCAAATGGCTAGGTGGTTATTGGGAAGTTACAAACGTTGACGTTCAAACGCCTAGACTTGTCTTGAGTATTGGAGGTGTATACAATGGACCGACGGTTGGAATTACAGCACATACTGACGAACATCCTAGGGTCAAGTAATGTATATTTTCAGCCTCCAGCTACTATCAAATTAAAGTATCCATGTATCATCTATCAGCGATCTAAGATAGAACAAAAGTATGCTGACAATAGAACTTATAGTAGTAGAGTTAGATATTCATTGCTTTTGATAAGCAGGACTCATGAGACTGAAATCATTAACAAACTACTAGAATTACAATATTGTTCGTATGATAGGTTCTATACAGCTGATAGTTTAAATCATGATTCGTTTACTATCTACTATTAAGGAGTTGAACATGGCAGGTGAAAGGGCTTTCGCTCTTGAATGGGATCGACCCGGTGAACGTCTGTACGAGACTGGTGTAGATCGTGTTGTGCTATATCCTATTCGGGATACTATTACTGATCAAACTGACCCCTATGATACTGGTGTCGCGTGGAATGGTATTACTGGTATTAGTCAGTCTGCATCTGGTGGTGAGGCATCTCCTCTGTGGGCTGATAACATTAAATACCTAAACCTGGTTTCTGCCGAGGAGGCTAGTCTCTCAATCGAGGCTTATACCTATCCAGAGGAGTTCGAGGCCTGTGACGGTACTCGCGAGCTTGTTGCTGGTGCTACCATTAGTCAGCAGCCGCGTAAGATGTTTGGTCTTAGTTATCGTACTCTTATTGGTAACGACCAGCAGCAGACCGATCATGGCTACAAGATTCATCTTGTATATGGTTGTCTGGCCTCGCCTTCTGATCGTAGCTATGCTACCGTTAATGACTCTCCCGAAGCTATTAGTTTCAGTTGGTCTGTTACTACTACGCCAGTTGAAGTTACTGGCTTCAAGCCCACTTCGGTCATTATTGTCGATACCACTAAGACCACTGCACAGAAGATTGCTGCTCTTGAGAACATTCTTTATGGTACTGCTGGCTCTTCTAATTCTAATCCTAGGCTTCCTCTTCCGGCAGCTGTTGTTACTGCACTTACTTAATCTAACTAATATTTATAGTAAGGTTTAAAAAGGAGACTCGTACATGTATAAGAAGACTGTTACCTATGAAGACTACAATGGCGTTACGCATACTGAAGATTTCTACTTCAATCTAAACAAAGTTGAGCTAGCAGAGCTCGAATTTAGCGTTGGACCTGGTGAGAGTCTTAGTAATTCTATTGAATCAATCATGAAGAATAATGATTACGGTAGTATTATTGCTACTATTAAGCGTATGCTTCTTATGGCTTATGGTGAGAAGAGCGCTGATGGTAAGCGATTTATTAAGAATGACAATCTCCGTGAACAGTTCGAGCAATCGCCCGCATTCGAAACTATATTTTGGGAGTTTGGAACTAATGGCGAGGCATTTGCAGAATTCATAGCGTCTGTAATTCCTACTTCTATGCGTAATGAGCTTGGTCCTGATCCAAAGAAGACACTTATGAGTCGAGCGGATAAGATGTCTCAGCTTAGGACTACTCAGAATTAAGTTTGATATTTAGCTTTTGGAGGAGAGAATGCTTCGAATAACAGTTCCCGGTACTGAGATGTTTGATGAAAAGAACGAGCGTTTCATTCAGACTAAAGATACTTTACTGAAATTGGAGCATTCTCTCCTTTCTATTTCAAAATGGGAGTCAAAGTGGTGTAAACCCTTTTTGGGAAAGACTAAAGAGGATGTTCTTACTAGTGAAGAGATGCGTGATTACATTCGATGCATGACATTGAACGACGTTCCGAAAAGTGTTTACAATGCTTTAACACCTCAGAACCTGACCGACATAAAGGACTATATTTTTCACCCAATGACTGCTACAACTGTTAGCAATCTTGAGAAAAGTAATAGGCGCGAAATAGTAACTTCTGAACTTATTTACTATTGGATGATAGCCTATCAAATCCCCTTCGAATGCGAAAAGTGGCACATAAATCGTTTACTCATGCTGATTAAAGTATGTAATGCTATGAATAATCCGAAAAAGATGAGTAAGAAAGATTTGGCGACACAAAATAGGGCTTTGAATGCTGCTCGTAGAAAAGCTCTTCATACAAAGGGGTAACTACCATGAGCGTTATATTTAAGCACGATAAGGACATGTTTGTCGAAGCTGAAGATTACTTAAAGAATGCTGTTAGTAAACGAAAGATGCTTAGTTTATTGACGGAGTATGGAGATAAAGCCATCGACATGCTATCTGATGCGACACCTGTTGATACTGGATTGACCGCCGATTCATGGAATTATGAAATTGAAGAAGAGCGTAAAGATTCTTACAAGCTATATTTTTACAATGACAACGTAGTAGATGGAGTAAGTGTTGCAATATTGTTACAATACGGACATGGAACCAGGAATGGCGGCTATGTGGTCGGCGACGATTTCATTAATCCAGTATTAAGTCAGATAGCTGAAGAGTTATCTGAAGCAGTAGCTGAGGAGGCTCGATACTAATGGCTGTTGAAATTAGCAAAGAAGTCATCCAGATGGTACTGGATGTTTCTGGATTTCAGGATGCTGCTGATGAAGCATTAAATGTTCTTGACGAGTTGAGAGAATCTATTGATTTTAGTGGACTATCCGATAACATAGCTCAATTAGGAGAATCTACTAAAAATCTTGGTATGGATACCTTGTACGATCAATTGTTCAAGGTACAAGATGGCTTTAATGCGCTAGATTTACTAGCATTAAAAGTTTTAAGCCGAATCGAAGATAAAGTTATTGATGTTGCTACAGCTTTAGGAAAAGCAATAACTATTGACCCTGTTAAATCGGGTTTGGAAGAGTATGAAACGCAGATTAACTCGGTTCAGACGATTCTTGCAAACACAAATGATGCCTTGAAAGAAAAGGGTCTAACTACAGAACACGAGCGAATCGAGAAGATTAATGGCGTATTGGACGAGCTGAACCATTACGCCGACATGACGATTTATAATTTCACCGAGATGACTCGAAACATCGGTACGTTTACAGCGGCTGGTGTTGAGTTGGATACGGCTGCAACCGCAATTCAGGGTATTGCTAACTTGGCCGCTATGTCAGGTTCAAATTCCCAGCAAGCTAGTACAGCGATGTATCAGCTTTCTCAGGCATTGGCTTCTGGTACAGTCAAATTGCAGGACTGGAACTCAGTTGTTAATGCTGGTATGGGTGGTAAGCTATTCCAAAATGAGCTTATCGAAACTGCTAAAGCCATGCATACCGCCGACGAAACGATGGCAGAACTTACTAATGGTACGCTAACGTTTCGAGATTCATTGCAAGAAGGCTGGCTAACTTCTGATGTTCTGATTAATACTCTTGAGAAGTTTACAGCTGGTACAGAGGGCTACACTCATGCTCAGGTTGAGAGCATGAAAGAGCTCTGGAGAGCTCGTGGATATTCTGAAGAGCAGATTAAAGACTTAACTAGCAGTCTTCATGAGCTTAATGATGAGGAAGAAAAAGAACTTAGAAAGAAATGGGAAGACAAGGGCTTTAGTCCCGAACAAGTTGACCATATTCTTGAAATGGGTGCAGCTGCAACAGATGCTGCTACTAAGGTTAAAACGTTACATCAGCTTATTGATACTTTAAAGGAAGCTCTGCAATCTGGATGGACTCAAAGTTGGGAATACGTATTCGGCGACTTTGAGCAAGCTAAAGCCTTCTGGACTGAGATTTCTGATATTATGAACGTCTACATCGGTAAATCTGCCGATGCTAGAAACGAAATCCTTGAAGCATGGTCAAAAGCTACATATGCCTATAACGAAGATGGCAAGTTAATATTGGCCGAGAGTGGAGAGCTTGTTGAAGACCAGCGTATGATATCTGAGATCATGGGCGGTCGAGAGCTTGTTATTCAAGGTCTTCGTAACGCATTTCAAGGTGTATTTGAAGTAGTTCTTAAGCTGGGTGAAGCGTGGGATCAATCATTCTTAGGTAAAGGCGGAGATAATGATATTTCGATAACTGCAAAACAGTTAATCGATTTGAGTTATCGATTTGAAGAGTTTACAAAACGCTTTAAAGAATCATTAGTTGATGCTGAGGGTAATGCTACACCAAGGTTGCAGGCGCTTCAAGCAGTATTTAATACAGTATTTTCTGCTCTTCGCAAGGCATTCGATGGCACAACTAATATTTTCACGGGCATAGTTAATATTGGCGATGCATTTTTCCATTCGGAATTCTTTAAAATTGATTTCCTTAATAGCCTAGCTGCTGCTGTAACATGTGTTGCAGATGGATTTTCAGCGTTTGGAACCGCATTTAACAAACACTTCGGTCCAGACAATGCAGCAAATCGTGAAGGTTTGATGATATTCTTTGGCGCTTTGCAAGGCGTGCTAGAATCTGCAATTTGGACCAAACTAACTTGGATAGAAAGTGCATGGATGGCACTTGGTTCGGTCTTTGATAAACTAGTCGAACCTTTTGGAACCTTCTCTAATTTGCTTGGTGTAGTCGGTAACTATATTAGCATATTTGTGCAAGCATTTGATAGAATGACTCACACTGCTGATGGCGGTTCTCGAATAGCCGTTATGTTCCAAAACATTGCTTCAAGTATTAATGGCTTTATCGATACCATTAGAAATAGTATTGATTTTAGTGGATTCAAAGACTTGTTTGCATCCGTCATTAATACTATGACTAGTGATAAAGTTGATTTGTTTGGCTCATTTGAAAACATTATCATGAGTGTTGTGAATGTTTTCAAAGCTTTGTTTGCGGTTGTAACGCCAGTCGCTACTGCATTTGCTGAAGTAATGGCACCAGCAGTTGAGAAAATTGGTCTATTCATCAAAGATGTCACTACTCGTTTTAGAGGTTTTACCGAATCTCTCATCGCTAACGAGCCTGTAATGAGAGGTATTCATGACCTATTCACAGGTGTATTTAAAGTTATTTCTGCAATTGGCGAAGTTCTTGGCGATGTATTTTTGGGACTTTGGGATGGCTTTGCTAAACTAATAAGCTCATTCCTTCCCGATGGACAAGAATTTGGTAATATTCTAACCGATATTGGAAAAGGTCTTGGCGACTTTTCTGAGATTATTAAATCTATGGTTAGCGGAGAAGATGGTGTACCAAAATTCTCTGATATTATTGGTAGCATTACTGATCGTTTAAAGGGATTCTTCGAAGTCCTTAAAAGTTTAGACTTACTAGAAAAGTTAAAAGGATTAATCGACGCCATATTTAAGGGCATCAAGCACGCTCTTGGCGGAACTGATGACATGTCAATGCTGGACACTATAATCGAGAAAGTTAAATCTTTCATGTCTCGATTGAAGGACTTGTTTAGCAATGACGATGGTGAATTAGATTTTGAGAAGATTTTTACTGGCGGCGGAATAATAGCTATTGTTGATCGACTTATCGGATTCTTTAAAGATTTTAGTACTAATACTAGTGGATTTTCTAATATTGTTAGCATATTTAAGACGTTTGCTGATGGTATTGCAGAAGCACTAGAAGCTCTTAAGAATCGAATGAAAGTCGATACTATCAAAATGATAGCAGATTCATTACTTGAAATCGCTGCTGCATTGTTTGTTATTGCATTGATCGATCCAACAGCATTGGCAACGTCACTTGGCGTTGTTGGGCTTATATTTGAAGCAATTAGTAAACTTTTGGAGAAGATTGCCGGCTTTAAAGGTGGTGCTGCTGCTCAATTAGCTGCCGCAGCAGGTTCTATAGCAGCTATTGGTACCTCTATACTGTTGATTAGTATTGCTATGGCCATTATGGGCAACATGGAATTTGATGCTCTTGTACGAGGTTTAGGCGCAGTAGTTGTATTAATGGAAGAATTAACTCGCGTAGCTAGAAAATTCTCAGAGTTTGAGAATACAGATGGCTTTGCTGGTGCTGCGTCTATGATATTTTTAGCAGTTGCTTTGGATTTGCTGATAGTACCGGTTAAGATGTTTGGAGAAATGGACCTAGGTCAATTAGCACAAGGAATGATTGCTACTGCCATAGCATTACAAGGTCTTGTTAAAGCTGCTCAAGAACTCGGAAAAGCGGAAGGCTTTGGCGTAAAAGATGCCATTGGATTGATATTAATGGCCGAGGCTATTAAAATCATTGGCAAAGTAGTACTTATGCTAAAAGACGTGCCGTGGCCAGACATGGCTAAAGGTATGTCAGTATTTGCTGCTGCATTAGTTGGTATGGTTGGAGCCGCTGCCATTATTAGTCATGGCGGTAAAAAGGGTGAAGATGGTGCACGTGGTGGTCTTTCTGATGAATTAATCGCATTGGGCGGAGCATTAATGATGCTAGGTGCTGCCATGTTGATGTTTGCTGGAGCATTACATGGCATATCTGCATTGGAATGGCCTGAATTGGGTAAAGGTCTTGCAGTATTTGCAGTTGCATTAATTGGATTAGGCATTGCTTCATATGCGATTGATGGTCAAAACCTTCTTATGATAGGCGCGGCCATATTCTTAGTAGCAACAGCATTTACTGAACTCTCAGTTGCTATTAATCTTGCTCAAATACTCGGACCTCTTTGCCAAAGTTTAGCCGCTGGTATGAATGCAATAAAAGATTCAATGGTTCAATTTGCCAATAACGCTGCATTTGAGTCATTTTTGGGTATGCTTCAGCGTCTTATAATGTTCTTACCTGAATTAGTAACTGCGTTGGCAGCTGCATTTATTCAGTTTATTGCAACTATTGCAAGCAAGGGTGCTGAATTAGTAACTTCATTGGTTACTCTTGGCGGTGCTATTCTTTCTGGATTAGCTACACTTCTACCACAAGTATTCGAATTCCTTGGTACGTTCCTTACTCAACTATGGACTTTCTTGCAGGAGCAAACGCCGCAATTGTTTGAAACATTGACTGTGATATTTAGCGAATTGTGGCCTTTCTTGCAAGAACAAACTCCTCAACTATTTGATTTTCTTGGTACGGTTCTTAGTGAAGTTATTCAATTCTTTGCTGAGCATTCGATTGAATTGGTTCAAGCCGCTGCATCTGTACTTGATACCGTTCTGCAAGCTATCATAACCGAAGCTCCAAAGATTGGCGAAGCTGTAAAAGCTATTATTAATACTGTTCTTGATGTTATTCGTACCGAAATTCCTAACATTACTCTAACTTTATTGACGTTGTTAACTAGTCTTTTAGGGCAACTAGCCTTGTTCGTACCGCTAATGGCTAACATGGCACTTCAAATCATTCTTGGTTTCTTACAAGCTGTAGCGAACAACATAGAAAAGATTGTTAAAGCTGGTATTGATATTGCTCTTGGGTTCATCAAAGGCGTTACCGATAAGATGGATGAAATCGTCGATGCTGCTTTTAAGATGCTTATCGGATTTATTGACGGTCTAGCAAAAGCAATTGACGAAAACCATCAAGCATTGTATGAAGCTATCGGTCATTTGATTACCGCTATATTTAATGCTATTGTTGATGGCGTTGTGACGATTGCAAAGGGTGCCAAAGAACTAATAAAGGGTTTCATGGATGAGTTCGATGGCGAGCAATTGATGAAAGACCTTGCTGATATTGGCGGTAATCTCGTTCAAGGTGTAATAAATGGTATTGCAAATTTTGGCGGTTTTCTTTGGGATGCTGCTGGAAATCTAGCTGAAGGAGCACTCAATGCTCTTGCTGACACTTTTAGAATTGAATCTCCTTCAAAAGAGGGTTTCGCAATAGGTGGATATTTGGTTCAGGGCTTGACGAATGGTGTTAATGAAAACTCGGAGGAGTTCATTAATGCTACCGGAGACATGGCTTATGGCGCATTGGAGTCATTAAGTGCTCTTGAAGATGCACCAGCCGTTGAACCAGTTATTGCGCCAGTTCTCGATGACACCAACCTTCAAAATGGAATAAGCGGGTATGAGATAAATGGCGACATGTTACAAAAGATTGATGTGAATCTTTCGTATCTAATTGACAATCAGAACGCATTACTTGAGCATCTATTTGATGACTGGAAAGCCTTTACAGACCAACGTATAATGGCATTGTCTGGGCAGTTTGCTGATATTAACAATTCCATGAAGCAAGGATTCAATGATGTGTCTAACATGAGAGTTGTTCTCGATAGTGGAACTCTTGTTGGCGAACTTACTCCAGGAATTGATGAAAATTTGGGTTCGGCAGCGGCATTGTATAGAAGGGGTGTCGTGTAAATGTATCATTCATTAAGCTTTCAGACATTGGACGCAAACGATACTCCGATTAGAGTGTTCAACACATACCGAGATCTGCTTTTAGTTCCTACTTCTCGGCCAATGATCTCAACACCGAGCGTAAAAACACATTATGTGGATATTCCAGGTGCTTATGGCTCTTTGGATTTGACAGAATCTCTTGCTGGACGAGTACTTTATGGTAACTGTACTGGTTCAATAGAGTTCGCTATCTATTCAGATGCAATTGAGTGGATAATATTGTACAATAGAATGCTTGATTACATTCATGGTAAAAAAGCATACATGGTGTTAGAAGACGCAAAGACTTTGGTTTACGAAGGCAGATGGGCAATGGATGGTTGGTCTCCTAATGAAGGTTTGCTTCCGCATGTAACATTGAGTTATACTCTTGAGCCTTTTGCGAAATCTATTAACGACGTTTCTGGTTTAGCCAATGCCATAGCTAATAGTTGGTGATGACAAATGTATAGAGTATACGCAGACGGTGTTCTGATTCATGACGATAATGCTTACAACCGTGTAACTAATCGTTTAATCTCACCATCGCTATCACTTAAAGACAATTCTTCTGGAGCATTTACAGCTACAATTCCTGTCGGAAACGTTTGCTACGATTCGATACGATGTTTCGATACAACAATAGACGTCTTCCGCCACAATCAAAATGGAAGTGATACGTGGATTTGGTCAGGACGTCCGCTAAAGATTAGTAAAGACTTTTACAATCAAAAGAAGCTAACGGCTGAGGGCGTATTGTCGTTTCTTAATGATATTGTTGTGCCATTGGGAAAGTTGTATCGTCTAGACCTTCCTCAATACGTTCGCTTTTTGTTGGATATTTACAACATGCACGTCGCTAGTAATCGTCGAATTACTGCTGGTGGTGTGTCGACAATAAGCTCTACTGGTAAGGGAACAGGATTCCATGATTATGAGTTTGATGGCGACAATGTTCTTTCATATTTGAGTAAAGCTCTCGAAGATTGGGGTCTACACGCTCGAATTAGACGAACTGGTAATTCATATTCATCACCTGGTTACGTTTTAGACCTTGTTACGGACTCTCAACTTCCAATGTCAAGGCAGACTGTTAACTTTGGTAAAAACTTGCTAGATTATACTAGTGATGATGACTGGTCAGAACTAGTTACAGCTATATTACCATATGGTGCAACGATTGAAGAAGAGTCTTCCGAAGGTGGAGAAGAGAGTGGTGTAGAATACGACGAGAATGATAGTGCTCAGCAAAGTCAGCAGCAAGAGGAAGACGATGCTCCGAAGCCAAAGTATACAATATTTGGTTTACAACCTTCCAATCCTAAGTTCTATGCAGATGGAGCGTATCTTGTTAACCGCGTCATGGAAAACATACACGGTCGAATAGAACAGACAGTTGAATGGTCAGATATTAAAGATCCAGTTGAATTGCTAGCTCTTGCTGAAGCATATCTAAATGACTACACATACATGACTCAAAAGCTTACAGTTAAGGTAATAGACTTGCATTACCTTACTGGCTCAAATGAGATAGCTTTTGATTTTCTGTCACAGATTAACTGCTTTTCATCAATACATGGCTTGAATGATACTTTCATCGTTAAAGAGATGACTATACCATTTGACAATCCAGAGAATACCTCATTCACTATGAATAGAGAAACTCGTGGATATTATGGTGCAGATAGAAAATCTGGTGGCGGATACAGTAGCAAAATCTCAGCTACCTCTTGGCATATTCCTGCACGTGAGGGAATTCTAAGAGTTGCTCGTGAGAATGCTGAGGCTCTTATTAACATGATGACTAATGGATACGTCACACTTGTACCCACTGAAGATGGCGATCATGTCTGGGCATTGACTGTTACGAATGGTATCGACGAGGCTTCTTCGACTCAGATGTGGAAGTGGACTCTTGGTGGATTGATGTTTCAAGAGCGATCATCAGTTAGCGCTGAGTGGGGTCTTCCAAATCTTGCTTTGACAATGGACGGTCAGATTGTTGCTACTAGGATTACCACAGGAACGCTTGCTATTGATGATGGTCAGGGTGGATATTTGATTCTGGCCAACATGGATACTGGTACATTGCAAATAGGTTCATTTGATGTAACTGGAACAAGTATTTACAATACGAAACGTTACTTAGATGACGATAATACAAAAGGTATTTATATCGGCTTTGATGGCATCGCTATCGGTGAACTGAATAGCGGCTTGTTTAAAGTTGATGTGTATAATGATATCGCATTGATTGCTGGATTCAATTTTAACGGTTACTCAATTTACAAAGACAAGACTTCGTTGGATGATGACTCTGTTGCTGGTGTTTATATTAGCACGGATGGAGTTTCTATTGGTGATGAAAATAATGGTCTATTTAAAGTAAATACTAGTAACAACACGGCTTTTATTGCTGGATTCAATTTCGATGATTGCTCATTCTATACAAATGATCGAGCGTCGTTAGAGGGAAGTGGCAATGGAGTCTATCTCGGAACAGACGGAATTTCAACTGGTGATGCTAATGGATTGTATACAGTATTAGCTAATGGATATTTAACAGGTGGCAGTAGTTCTGAATCCGGTTACGTGGCCTTTAATACTATTAACACTACAAACAATCAAAATGGAATTAGAGTAGCAGGCAAGGGTTGCGTAGCTATTCTTACAGATGGCGCATTTGGAGTCGGAGCTTATAGCGATGTTGATGGTGCAGCTAATATTTATGAAGGTGCTACAACATCGATAAGTATTCCGAGCATTAGTGGCGGATACAAGTATTATACGTACAAGCTTGATGTTACTTGGAAAGATTATACAATTAGTGGTACATCGTTTAAAGTTCCCACAGAGATAAAACTCACTCCGACTGAAGCAACTGGTACATTTGATGGTATTACTTCCTAT
>Ga0247608_10006118_pt1 | contig 12765 bp, 7 predicted proteins | sample 176DNAGHGlowgp2_FD_193490 | JGI IMG/M metagenome (GOLD analysis project Ga0247608, IMG submission 193490) | Sheep rumen microbial communities from Palmerston North, Manawatu-Wanganui, New Zealand - 1766 DNA GHGlow gp2 | ecosystem: Host-associated > Mammals > Digestive system > Stomach > Rumen ... | reverse complement strand
CACCCGATTCCATCGAGAACTGTCAGCCAAGGGAATGGTCATCAACGCCAACCTGCACTATGTCGACCAATACCGTAAACAGCTTCAGCAGCAGTACACCAGCTTTGCCGACTTCCGTCAGCACTTTGACATTCCCCAGCACGTCCTCGACAGTATCTTTGCTGAGGGCGAAAAACAAAACGTTCGTCCCAAAGATGAGGACGAACGTCTGAAAACCTTGCCTTTCCTGCGTTTGCAGCTCAAGGCCCTTGTTGCTCGCGACTTGTGGAGCATGAATGAGTATTTCGCCATTATCAACCAGGCGAATAACGTCTATCAGCGCGGCTTAGAGCTGCTTTAGACGCGCTGCCATGGCACGGCCCAAAGCTTCGCACTGTGCCTTGGTCTCAGCCGTCAGCGACTGCTTGATTTCCACGGGCTCACCCACAGCCTCATAGTGCAGATGCTCATCGTTCCACTTCTGTATCTCGCTTACTGCCTTCGATGCCCAGCCGTAGCTGCCAAACCATCCCAGCAGGTGGTTCTTGATGTCCTTGCCTGCCAGCTCCGACAGCAGCACGTCCATCTCGTGGTACAGGGCTGTGTTATAGGTAGGAGCACCTACGATAAGGCCTTTGTAGCGGAACACGTCACGTATGATATACGAATGGTGCGTCTTTGAAACGTTGTACATCACGATGTTCTTCACACCAGCCTCCGATGCAGCACGCGCTATCACCTCGGCAGCACGCTCCGTGTTGCCATACATCGTGCCATAGCATATCACCAGACCTGCCTCGGTCTCGTATTTCGACATGCGGTCGTACTCGGCCACCACCTTGTCGATATACTGGTGCCACACCGGGCCGTGCGTAGCACAGATATAGTCCAGCTTAACCCCTGCCAGCTTCTTCAGCGCGTTCTGCACGGGTGTGCCGTATTTACCTACGATGTTCGAGTAGTAGCGTACCATCTCCAACCAGAAGGTGTCGCAGTTTATCTGCTCGTCAATCACACCGCCGTTCAGGGCTCCGAAGCATCCAAAGGCATCGCCGCTGAACAGTACCGTGCGTTGCGCTTCTGTCGCAACAGTTTCTGTGCACAGCGTCACCATCGTCTCGGGCCAGTGCACCATCGGCGTCAGCACGAAGTTCAGCGTCTGCTGGCCTAAGACCAGCGTGTCGCCATTCTTCACCTCCAGCGTGCCCTCATTGATGCCATAGAAGCCCTCCATCATCTGGAACGTCTTCTTGTTGCCTACTATCTGTATGTTGGGATAGTACTTCTTAATCAGCGCTATGCTCCCGCTATGGTCCGGCTCCATGTGGTTAATCACCATGTAATCTATCGGACGCTCTCCAATAACCTCCTGGATATGCTCCAGGAACTGGGTGAAGAAGTCCACCTCAACGGTATCAATCAGACATACCTTCTCGTCGTTAATGAGATACGAGTTGTAGCTAACGCCATTGGGCAGGGGCCACAATCCCTCAAACAACGACTTGTTACGGTCGTTAACACCTACGTAGTAAATGTTCTCAGTAATCTTCTGCATAGTAGTTTTTATTTTATTCTTTGTTATCTAAGTAAATCTTTCTTCACAACTGCGTCCTACACCTTCATCTCTTCGCCAAACTCCCGCGAGATGTAGTTGTACAGGCTCTTGCATGTTTCCTTCGAGAATTGCTGTGCGCACCGCATCACCTCGTCCCACTGCTCCTCCTGCAGTCCGGATTCTATCTCCCGTCGTGTAATGCCATAGCGTATCAGTCCGTAGATGAAGCCGGCGTTGAAGTTGTCGCCTGCTCCTACCGTACTTACTGTCTCTATCGGCTCCACGGGGTACTGTTTCTTCAGACCGCCGTCGGCACGCAGCTCTACAGGCTGTGCAGCCTGCGTATAGATGAACTTCTTGGTATAGAACATAATCTGCGAGCGGTACACCACATCGGGGTCGTCCTTCTTAAACAGTATCTGGAAGTCCTCCGACGAGCCACGCACAATGTCGGCCAGCTCGAAGTTCTCCAGCAGGTTAGGCGTCAGCTTCATCACCTCATGCTGGTGCGAGGCACGGAAGTTCACATCGTAGTACAGTATGGCGCCCCTCTCCTTGGCATAGTCCAGAAATCCCTTTACCTGAGGGCGTATGACCGGATTCAGCGCATAGTACGAGCCATAAAGTACGATATCATCAGCGTTTACCTCGGGGAAAGTAAAGTCCAGACGGTCATTGGGGTGGTCCTTATAGAATATGTACTCTGCATCGTTCCGCTCATTCAGGAACGCCAGCGACAGTGGTGACTTCGAGTCAGGGTACACATTCACACAGTCCGTATCGCAGCCATTGTCCTTCAAGAACTTGATAATCATTCTCCCTACGCGGTCATTGCCCGTCTCGCCTATGAAACTGGTCTTCATGCCAGCGCGGCTCAGCGATATGATGGCGTTAAACGTTGAACCGCCGGGCAAGGCATGTATGGGCTGTTCGTCCCTGAAGATGATGTCAAGCACCGTCTCTCCTATTCCAATGACTTTCCTCATAGCTTTTTGTCTTTTGGCTGCAAAGATACAAATAAAATAAGAAATAAGAATTAAGAATTAAGAATTATTTCGTACTTTTGCACCCGATTATGGCCAAATACAATACAACCACACTCCCCAATGGGCTTCGAGTCATCCATCTGCCCAGTTCTTCCCCTGTCGTCTATTGTGGCATAGGCTTGCGGGTAGGTTCCCGTCAGGAAGCTGCCGGCCAGGAAGGCCTGGCCCATTTCTGTGAGCATACCACCTTCAAGGGCACCCAGCGCCGCACCGCACTCCAAATCCTTAACTGTCTGGAGAGTGTCGGTGGCGACCTGAATGCCTTTACCAACAAGGAGGACACCGTCTTCTATGCTGCCATCCAGCGCGAGCATTTCCCAAGGGCCGTAGACCTCCTCACCGATATTGTCTTCCACAGCCAATACCCCCAGCACCAGATAGACCACGAGATAGACGTCATCTGCGACGAGATAGAGAGCTATAACGACTCCCCGGCTGAGCTCATCTACGACGAGTTCGAGAACATGCTCTTCCAAGGTCATCCTCTGGGCCATAACATCTTAGGTTCCCCACAGCGTGTGCAATCGTTCACCAGCATCGATGCCCTGCGGTTCACCCGTCGTTACTACCGTCCTGATAATGCCGTCTTTTTTGTCTATGGCGACATCAATTTCCCGCGCCTCGTTTCCTCTCCCAAGCTGGTCGGGCTTCAGAGCGATGGCCGTGTGTCGGCCGCCGAAACCTCGTACAGCGTTCCCCAGACCCCTCCAAGGTCAGAAAGAGAGAACCCCCACCATCAGGCTCATGTCATGCTCGGTAGTCAGGCCTATTCCTGGGACGACGAACATCGCATGCCCCTCTATCTGCTCAACAATATCCTTGGTGGTCCAGGCATGAACGCCCGCCTTAACCTTAGCCTTCGCGAACGTCACGGCCTCGTCTATACCGTCGAGAGTTCCGCGGTCACCTACAGCGACACCGGCTGCTGGAGCGTCTACTTCGGCTGTGACCATCACGACGTAGACCACTGCCTCCGCCTTGTCCATCGCGAGCTGGACCGCGTCATGCAGCACCCCCTCACCGACCGTCAGCTGGCTGCCGCCAAGCGACAGCTGAAAGGTCAGCTGACCATCGCCTGCGACAACCGTGAGCAGTTTGCCCTCGACTTTGCACGCCATTACCTCCACGGCGGTCAGCTGCGCGACATAGACATCCTGCTGCAGCGCATCGATGCCGTCACCGCTCCCCAACTGCAGGACGTCGCCCAGCACGTCTTCAGTCCACAGCGCCTGAAGCTCCTCAGACTCTAATGATGACAAATCCCTTCTACATGAGTCTTTTTAATAGCATGCTATTAACATAAAAACAATGAGAAACTACCTTTTCGCTGCCCTCTTGGCAGCCTCGTCCGTGGCCACTGCCCAGACCTTTGAGACTCACTACGAACGCCCCGTGCACAACCTTATGCAGGATGTAGCACAGCGCTTCGGTGTCAGGTTCAAGTTCGACGGGAATGTCGATACCATCGGCAAGCGGCTCCCCTATGCCGACTTCCGTGTACGGCCCTATTCCCTTGAGACCACCCTCGACAATATCTGCAAGTACTTCGACTGGAACTGGTGGAAACAGTCGGGCAACCTCTATAAAATCAAGCGTTACGAATATCCCCGCCGCCATGAGCAGGAGGGACGTCTGATGCTTGACTACCTGTCCTCCCTCTATGCCGACAAGGCGCAGTGGGAGGCGCGTCGCGACACTCTTCGCCGCGAGGTGCGCCAGCGCCTTGAGCTCGATGCCTTTCTCGACTCCTGTGTCCTCGGCAAACCGCTACTCTCCAAGGTTCGCAAACACGACGGCTACACCACCCAGAACATCTGCATCGAGCTGACCCCCGGCCAGCATCTCTTTGGCACTATCTACGCCTCTACCAAGAAAGGTCAGCATGCCCTCATCGTATGTCCCGACGGTCACTGGCCCATGCGCTACCGTAAGGACGAGCAACAGCGGCTGGGCACCTTGGCCCGTATGGGTGCGGTCTGCGTCGACTTCGACCTCTATGGCTGGGGCGAGAGCGAGTGCGAGGTAGGTGCTGAGGCCCATCACACCAGCCGAGCCCATGTCTATCAGGCCGCCTGCGGCTACATCCTCCTTGACTATATGCTCAAGAACCGCAAAGACATCGACCCGGCGCGCGTCGGTGTCATGGGCGGCTCAGGCGGAGGCACCCATACCGTACTGCTCTCCCTGCTCGACGACCGCGTCACAGCCTCGGCACCCGTCGTCCATCTGGCTTCCCACTTCGATGGGGGCTGCCCCTGCGAAAGTGGCAAGCCCGTGCAGCTTGCGGCCGGTGGCACCTGCGAACCCGAGCTCGCCGCCATCATGGCACCCAAGCCCATGCTCATCGTCTCTGACGGGGGCGACTGGACATCCTCTGTGCCTACCCTTGAGTACCCTTATCTGCAACGCATCTACGGCTTCTATGGCGCCACCGACAAGGTGCGCAACGTCCACCTGCCCAAAGAGCGTCACGACTTTGGCAAGAACAAGCGTCAGGCCGTTTACGACTTCTTCATAGACGTCTTCCACCTCGACCGTGCCATGCTCGACGAAAGCAAGGTACAGATAGAACCCGACGAAGCACTTAAATCTCTATACAAATGAAAAAAATCCTCCTTTCCCTCATCACCCTCCTGCTCTTTACGCTGAGCCTTCAGGCTCGCGAGTACAAACTGTGGTACAACCGCCCTGCCATGACCTGGACTCAGGCGCTCCCCGTGGGCAATGGCGTCATCGGCGCCATGGTATATGGCATCCCGGCTGTCGAGCATCTTCAGCTCAACGAAGAAACGCTCTGGGCCGGTCAGCCCAACAACGTCGTCAACCCCAGTGCCAAGGAGTACCTCCCTAAAGTGCGTGAACTTATCTTTCTGGGCAAGTACCGCGAGGCCGAGCAGCTGGCCAACGACAAGGTAATGCCCGTCGGGGCCGGCAAGAACATGGGCATGCCCTTCCAGTCGTTCGGCGACCTCTACATAGCCATGCCCGGTCATGCAGCGTACAGCGACTACGAGCGCCTGCTCGACCTTGACAACGGGCGTACCCTGACGCGCTATACGGTCGACGGCGTGCGCTACGAGCGCGAGGTCATTGCCCCCCTCGGCGGCCACCACGTGCTCTGTGTCCACCTCACGGCCAGCCAGCCAGGCCGTATCACCTTCACCGCCAATATGTTGTCTCCTCACGACAACGTACTCATCGGCAGCGAGGGTCTTGAAGCCATCCTGCATGGTGTTTCCGGCAAGCACGAAGGACTGAAGGGCAAGGTGCGCTTCCAAGGGCGTGTGGGCGTCGAGACCCAGGGCGGTCAGGTCACCTGTAGCAACGGCAATCTGAGCGTCGTCGGCGCTGACGAGGCCACCCTCTACTTCACCGTCGGCACCAGCGTCAAGGCTTATAACGACATCAGTGGCGACGAGGTGGCGCAGTCCAGAGAGCGTCTCCGCGGAGCAATGAAACTGGGCTATCAGGCCCTCAAGCGTCTGCACCACGACGTGTACCATCGTTACTACGACCGTCTTTCCATCGACCTCGGTCCCGACCAGTACCCCGGGGTACCTACCGACAAGCGCATCGAGCGTTTTTCTGCCGCCCCGGCTCCATCTGCCGGACAGCCGGCCGACAACTACCTCGTGGCCACCTATTTCCAGTTCGGCCGCTATCTGCTTATCTCCTCCTCCCAGCCGGACAATATCAATCCCGCCAACCTGCAGGGACTTTGGAACAACAGCCTCTTCCCTGCCTGGGACTCCAAGTACACTACCAACATCAACCTCGAAATGAACTACTGGCCCTCCGAGGTCTGCAACCTCACGGAACTCAACGAGCCTCTTTTCAAGCTCATCCGCGAAGTCAGTCAGCAGGGCCGCCAGACCGCACGCGACATGTATGGTGCCGAAGGCTGGGTACTTCATCATAATACCGACCAGTGGCGCATTACCGGCCCCGTCGACCATGCCGCCACCGGTCTTTGGCCCACGGGCTCGGCCTGGCTGTGCCGCCATCTCTGGGAGCACTATCTTTACACCGGCGACAAGGACTTCCTGGCCCGGCATTTCCCCGTCATGCTGGAGGCGGCACGCTTCTATACCCAGGTGCTCGTCGAGGACCCCCACCACCGTTCCCCCCTTACCGGCAAGCCCTATCTGGTCATCTGTCCGGGCGAATCGCCCGAGCATGGCGGCTCCGGACGGCCTTCTACCCTCGATGCCGGTGTGACCATGGACAACCAGCTTGTAACCGAACTCTATACCAACGTGCTTTCAGCAGCCAAGGTGCTGGGCAACAGCGACCCCCTGCTTACCACCATAGCCCGTCAGCTGCCGCTGCTGGCTCCTATGCAGATAGGACGCTGGGGCCAGTTGCAGGAGTGGCTCGACGACCTCGACGACCCGAAGGACGACCATCGCCATTTCTCCCACCTCTACGGGCTCTTCCCTGCCAGTCAGATATCGCCTTTCCGTACCCCAGACCTTTGGCAGGCTGCCCGCGTCTCCCTGGAGGCTCGTGGCGACGTCTCCACAGGGTGGAGCATGGGCTGGAAGGTATGTTGTTGGGCGCGCCTGCTCGATGGTGAGCATGCCTACAAGCTCATCCGCGACCAGCTCACGCTGACCGCCGACACCTTCCTCATCTTTGGCACCGTCAAGCAGCGCGGTGGTACCTATCCCAATATGTTCGATGCCCACCCGCCCTTCCAGATTGACGGCAACTTCGGCTGCACGGCGGGCATAGCCGAGATGCTCCTGCAGAGCCACGACGGCTGCCTCTATCTGCTCCCCGCCCTGCCGTCGGCATGGCCTACGGGCAGCATCAGGGGCTTGGTGGCCCGCGGTGGCTACGAGGTCGACCTACAGTGGGCCGACGGCCGTCTCTCGAAGGCTGTCCTCCGCTCACGGCAAGGTGGTAAATGCAAAATCCGCTCCCTTCTCCCTCTCAAGGGCAAAGGCCTCAAGAAGTCGAAGGAAGCGGATGTCTATGAACTCGCTACCGTTAAGGGAGCCGAGTATGTGCTGACTCCTCGTTGAAGAGGAACTGCGGCTGGTAGCCACCGGCGTCTACCACAATCTTTTCAAATACAATAGCCGGGTCGTCAGGGCAGAGCACCAGCTGGTGTTCTGCCTTGCTGTTGTCTATGGGCAGTGTCACCACCGACTCTACCACCCGTCGGGCCACGGTGGGGTAGAACACGGTATAGATGTTCTCCTTCTCTTCGTTCAGGTTGTAGTTGAAGTTCACGCGCTGCGCCTCGCCGCCGTCTAGGGCCACCGTATAGGTCAGACCGCCCTTGTTCAGGTAGTCCAGCGTCGACTTTACCACCACGTGCACCTTCACCTCGACGCTCTGCTTGTTGCTGCCCTGCGGCGTCGTCCAGCGGTAGCAGAGCGAAGCACCGTCTACAGCCTCTGTATAGGGCATCAGCGTCATGCCGCTCAGCGTTCTTCCTATGTAGGGCAGCACCGTCCATTCGGCTTTCTTGGCCGGTGTGGCCTGCCAGTAGTGCTCGGCCTCCATGGCCACCACGCCCTGCTTCATCTCGAACACGTAGCGCCCGGCGCCCTCGGCCACCGTCTGCAGTGACGGCAGACGGTCGGCAGGGAAGTCGTCGTTCCACGTGGTATATCCTATATGCTTCTGCGTCATCATGCCACGCCACTTGCCTCCGGCAAGGTCGGTGTTATATGCAGCACACAGCAGCGAGTCGCGTCGGAAGGCTTTCCTTGCCTTCTCGGCCCACTGGTTGGCAGCAGGGTCGTTACGCTGGGCCAGGAGTCGGTTCATGGCCACGGCGTAGTACATCTGGTACAGGTTCGACATGGCCTGCACGGGAAACAGTATCAGTTCCTGGTATGCGTCCTTCTGGTCAGGGCGCAGCGTGACGTACTGTCTGAGGGCCTCGGCCTCCAGGCGCATGTACTCGTCGGCCACCTGGCGCCACTCGCCCGTCTCCACATTGTACGTCGAGGCGTCCATCATCTCTGCCGTCGTACGTCCCGCATATTTGCAGGCCAGGTTCAGAATGCGCGCGGCCTCTTCGGCCTGCTCCTGGCCAAACACCTGGCGGCAGAAGGGCTCGGTATGGGTCTTGACCACATCGCGGCTCACCGACGCAGGGTTCCAGGCCATGTCCATGAACAGCGTGATGGGGTACTCCATCGGCTTCAGGTCGCCCACGTTCAGTATCCACATACGGTCCAGACCGTAGTCGGCAGCCAGCGTCAGCTGTTCCCACATGTTCTGCGACGGCGTCACGTTCAGCCATTTCGAGTTGCGCGGTGCACCCACGTAGTCCACGTGGTAGTACAGTCCCCAGCCTCCCGGGTGCTGGCGCTCCTTGGCCGTCGGCACGCGGCGCAGGTTGCCCCAGTTGTCGTCGCACAGCAGTATCAGCACGTCGTCAGGCACGCGCATACCCTTGTCGTAATAGTCCAGCACCTCCTTGTACAGCGCCCACATCTGGGGGGTCTCCTTGGCCGGACGCCCCGTCACCTCCTTGATGATGCGGCGCTGGTTCTCCACGATGCGCTGCAACAGTCTGGTGTCGGCATCCTCGCTCATGGCTTCGTCGCCGTCGCCGCGCATGCCGATGGTCACGATGTCGTCGGTGCCCTTCATGCGTTCGATGCCCTCACGGAAGAAGCGGTCCAGCTGCTGCTGGTTCTTCTGGTAGTTCCACGGCCCCCACTCCTTGCGCTTACGGGCGTACTCCTGATGGTTGCGCGCCATGGGCTCGTGGTGCGAGGTACCCATGATGACGCCCATGTCGTCGGCCGTCTTCGAGTTCAGCGGGTCGTCGGCATAGAAAGCCCACTGCCACATGGCCGGCCACAGGTAGTTGCCCTTCAGGCGCAGTATGAGCTCGAAGACCTTCGCGTAGAAGCGGTGGTCGCCATAGTTAGTACCCCAGGTGTTCTTCACCCAGCCCGTCAGGCAGGGCGCCTCGTCGTTCAGAAACAGTCCGCGGTAGCGCACCCTGGGTTCGCCGTCCGTGTACTCGCCGGGCTTTACATACAGCGCCTCATGTCTGGCCACGGGCACGTCGGCCCACCAGTACCAGGGCGACACACCCATCTGCCGGCTCAGCTCGTAGATGCCGAAGACGGTGCCGCGTTTGTCGCTGCCTGCAATGACCAGCTGCTGCCCGACGGTCTTAATGACATATTTCTCCGTCCTGCCCTTCAGGTCGCGCAGCACGCCCTGCTTCACCCATTGGTCTATCTGCTTGTTACAGCCCACGGTGCCAATCAGTACGGTGGGCTGTCCGCTGCCGGCACCGTTCGGGTCGTCGCTGCCCAAAGCGGCCCTCCGGCCCGTCACACGTTCAAAGTCGTCTGCCAGGCTGGCTGCAGCCAGCTGCACACAGCGGTGCTCACGCTGGTCGTAGCCTATCTGCGCTCCCTGCAGCGACAGCGTCCCCGTGGTGGGTTGAAATACTACAAAGGGCTCAGCGGCCCATGCCAGACAGGCAATCCAAGCCCCCAGCAATGTCCATATACTTCTCTTCATACCTAACGATTTTAAGTTTCTATGGTGCAAAGGTACTAAGAAATGCCCGAACGGTATTTCCCCTGTGTATCATAAACCTTTTTGAATGTAGCAATGCCGCGCGCTGCACTTTCTGAAGAGGCTTCAGGGCTCGTCGTGCAGGATGACAGCTGACTGCGGGCTGACGACGGTCTCGGTGCCCTGGATGGTGCCGAGTCCGGCTTCGTTGATGACTCCGTCGCAGCAAACCTCCTGGTAGACGCCCTTAGGTATGACGACGGTCTGTGGCTGTCGCGAGGCGTTGAGCACCACGATGATGTTACGCCAGTCATCGCGTCCGGCATAGTTCTTGAGCCGGAAGGCTACGACGTGCCTTGGTGCTGGCAGGAACTCCAGGTGCTTGCGCACGAGGTCAGCAGACCCTAATCGGAATGCCGGGTGGTGCTGTCGGAGCCGGATAAGGTTCTTGTAGTACTCCATCACCTGCGGATAGCGCCTGAGGTTGTTCCAGTCCAGGTGGTTGACGCTGTCGGGCGACTCGAACGAGTTGTGCACGCCTTTCTTGTCGCGCAGCATCTCTTCGCCACTTAGCATGAATGGTACGCCCTGCGAGGTGAAGACGGCGGTCTGTGCCAGCAGGTCCAGGCGTATCAGCTCCTCGGTGGTCAGTCCCGGTATGCTGGCCCTCAGGCGGTCGGTGAGGCACATGTCGTCGTGGCACGAGACGTAGCTAATCATCTGTACGGGCTCCGTGGCCCACGGCTGCTGGGCGTAGTTGACGCGTGTCATGTCTACCTGCGGGTGGCTGACGGCCCCCACGATGCCGTATTTTAGGCTCTCTTCGAGCATGGCGTTGTCGGCATCGTCGTCGGTAGCGGCGGCCAGGAAGCCTCCCTTGGTGTCGTCGCTGAAGGGTCCGCGCAGTGCGTCGCGCAGCTCGTCGCTGAAGGCCGCTATGCCAGGCATCCGGCTTACGTTGGCCTTCATGCCCAGCCGTTCGGCGGGCAGTGCGCAGTTGCCGGCGCTCCACCCCTCGCCGTAGATGAAGACGGTGGGATCGGTCTCGTTCACCATGGTACGGATGGCGTTCATGGTCTCTATGTCGTGACAGCCCATCAGGTCGAAGCGGAAGCCGTCGATATGGTACTCCTGCATCCAGTAGCGCACGCTTTCGAGCATGAAGAGTCGCATCATGGGCTGTTCGGAAGCCGTCTCATTGCCGCACCCCGAGCCGTTGCTGTAGCTGCCGTCGGCCGTCTTGCGGTAGAAGTAGTCCGGGTAGGTGCGCTGGAAGTTAGAGTGTTCGATGTCGTAGGTGTGGTTATATACTACGTCCAGTATGACGCGTATGCCTGCCTTATGCAGCGCCTGCACCATCTTCTTGAACTCCCTGATGCGCACCTCGGGCCGGTAGGGGTCGGTGCTGTAGCCACCCTCGGGCACGTTGTAGTTCACCGGGTCGTACCCCCAGTTGTACTTGTTATCCTTCAACCGTGTCTCGTCCACCGAGCCATAGTCGTACGAGGGCAGGATGTGCACTGCGTTGACGCCCAGCTCCTTCAGGTGGCTGATGGCCCACGGCTCTGTCAGTGCGAGGAATTTGCCCGGGTAGCGGGCGTCCTGCCGGGCAATGGAGAAGTCGCGGTGGTGCATCTCATAGATGACGAGGTCGGCGGGCGACTTCGTGACGGGCCGCTTGTCGTCGGCCCACCCCTCGGGGTCGGTGTCCTTCAGTGTGACGATGGCTCCCCGTCGTCCGTTCACTCCCACGGCCTTGGCGAAGACGCCCGGCGTCTCTCCGTGTCCGGTATCGAAGGTATAGAATCGTCCGCGCAGGTCGCCCTTGACCGTGGCGCGCCAGCGTCCGTCGCGGTACTCCATCTTGACCGTCTGGAGGGCCTTGCCGCCCTGTCCTTCGCGGTATATGCGCAGCTTCACCGCCTTGGCGTCCTCGGGGGCGAAGAGGGCGAATCGGGTCTGCTCGGGCGAGTACTGTACTTCGTTAAAGAACTGTGCCATTGCCGTTGTCGTAGTCAGTAGCACCACAGTCAGTGCTGTCAGTAAGCGTTGCTTCATAGTTATTCTCTTTTAGTGCGGTAATATATCTCCATAACTGTCGGTAGAACGGGTTGTGCGCCAGCGTCTGGCGGTCGCCCAGGATGATGACTTTCATCCTTGCGCGAGTGATGGCCACATTCATGCGTCGCAGGTCGCGCAGGAATCCTATCTGTCCCTCGTCGTTCGAGCGCACCAGCGAGATGAGTATGACGTCGCGCTCCTGCCCCTGGAAACCGTCTACCGTGTTGACGCTGATCATGCGCCGGAAGGGCTTCAGCCCGGCGCTCTTCTGTACCAGCCGGCGCAGGTACTGTACCTGTGCGCGGTAGGGCGAGATGATGCCCACGTCGATGCGCTCGTCCAGAAGGCGCTGTTTTCCGATGCGCTCAAAGTACCGTTCCAGCACCAGCAGCGTCAGCATGGCCTCGCTCTTGTTGATGCGGCCGTAGCTCTCGCCCACGAACTCCTCTCTAAGTGAAGAGTGAAGAGTGAAGAGCGAAGAATTTGCTTCCGCAGTCCCAATTCCTGCGGCAGCAAGCTTTCCCAGCTCGCTATGGGTGTCTATCCACTCCATGGGCGTGTCGAGGTCCAGTATGCCGCGGAACCTTACCTCCGGGGCGCTCTCCACCTGTCCGCCGTAGA
>Ga0247608_10006117_pt1 | contig 12766 bp, 10 predicted proteins | sample 176DNAGHGlowgp2_FD_193490 | JGI IMG/M metagenome (GOLD analysis project Ga0247608, IMG submission 193490) | Sheep rumen microbial communities from Palmerston North, Manawatu-Wanganui, New Zealand - 1766 DNA GHGlow gp2 | ecosystem: Host-associated > Mammals > Digestive system > Stomach > Rumen ... | reverse complement strand
TTTTTACAATCCTTCAATTAAACAATATGCTTCAACATTAAATGAAATCTTAAAAGAATGTTTAGCACAATTGAATGGTGGATATAAAGAAGAAGATTTATTTGAAGAATATAAAAATGGTAAAGTTGATTATTCTAAAGAATTAAATGCTTTACAAGAAAAAACAGGAATTAAACATCCTGGTTTGAAATATATTGCTATGAAAGAAGCAAGAGAAAATCAAGTTAAAGAACATCATAAAACTTTAGATAAAATTAAAGATGAAAATGTTTTGAAAGAAGGTTTCATGGCAATCACATCATTATCAAATGCTAGAAAAATTGCAAAATCTATTGTTAATACAAAGATTACAGCAATCAAACCATTAGCAGAAAGTGATGGAATTGAATTACCAAAATCAATGATTGATAATGTATTCAGTACAGATGAAAATGTTAAAGAAGCATTAAATGAATGTTTATTCTATTTGGTATCAAATCCTGCTAAATACGAAAGCAAGAAAGAATTTGTTTCTACATTAAAGAAATACGTTTTATAATTAAATATCTTATGGAAGTTTAGTTAAAACTTTTGGTTTAATTTTTAGATTATCTAAAACAGTATCTATTTGTGCTGATGTTAAATGGTCATTACTTATAATAGCATTTCTAATCTTATTACTAAATCTATTTCTTGATACTAATGATTTAATAAGATTTTCTAAAAAATGATTATACATTTTATAACCAGAAGATAATAAATTTATTATATCTTCATCTGACATAAGACCAACTTTTCCTGTCAATCCCATGAATAATTCTGATATTGTATTTTGTTCATTACCTCTACCAAAAATTCTTTGATGTTCTTGAACCATATCTTTTATAGGTAATAATTTTTCAGAATGAGCATCGATAAGGTCATCTCTTGCATCTGGACTAGAGAATGCATATATTTTAGCAAACAATTTTTCAGGAATATCATTATAATATCTTAAATGAGCTAATAATCTAGTAAAGAAAGTTTCGGATATATCTTCTGATCTCATAATTTTTAATAATACTTTATCTAATTTTGATGAAGGAATTTTATCTATATTTTTAAGAGCTTTCTTATCTAAATCATATATTCTCTTAAAGATATTATCATCACCTTTTGTTGTTTTATCTTTGAATAAATTCTCTTTATTAGCATATGATTTAATCATTTCTAATAAATTGTTTCTATCTAAATCACAATCTTCCAAAAAGTTTTCATCTAATGCGTCAATCATCCATCTAACAAACTGATGTAATTGTAAGAAGAAAGATTTAATATAATTTGTTGAAACATCTTCATCTAAAAATCCTCTTGGTGCTCTCCATTCCATTGTTCCTTGAGGATGAATTCTTAAAGCTCTATATTTTTCATTTGTAAGTAAAGAAGCAACCTTTTCATAATTTTTATCAGTAATAGCAGATGATAATTTTTCTAAATATTCACTTGAAGCAAATCTATTGGAATAATCTATTGGTTCATACTCTTCTGCTGCTGGGTCTGTATATAATACTAATTCTGTTATTTCATTTCTTTCATCTTCATCCATAGCAAGTTTTAATTCTAACCACATTGCATCATCTGGTGTAATACCATTAAATGCTATATGAGTATGAAAACCACATTGGTTATCTATAATAAATGTATTCTTAATATCTTGTAAGAAACCAATACATTCTATAATACAATCAGGAGTAAATTTTAATACAGGACTTCTCCATTCAAATCCTTCTGAATCCAAACTCCCATCATATGTAAATCCTTTAGATGGTGCTACAACATACTTTTTATTTTTAAAATAATCATTAAAGTTAAATTGCTTTTTTGCTATTTCTTTAACATCTTCAAAAGATAATACTTTTTCCATTACTTCTGTAAATGTGTCATCATCCATATCTTCATTATCAAATACAAAATCTGATAATATATCTTTCAATTCACCGTAGGTTTTTAATTTTCTATAATCAAAAGGTATATTTTCTGTTTCACAAAACTTTGTAAAAAATGCCCAACCATCAGATTTTTTATCAATTAGTGTTTTATATGGATCTAATTTTGCTTCTAGTTCAAAACCAAAAGTGAATTCTGATGCTAATAATTTTTCTAAAAGAGCTTGCTTCATTTTACCTACTCAATACCTATATAGAATTATTTATTATAATGAATTTACGCATAAATAATTTATATACTAGGATTATTAAATGAAATTACAATTAAATGAATCTGGTTTAAGAAATATTAGAGAACTTTCCAAACAATATAAAGATGCGTGGATATACGGACACATCGATTTAGATGGTGTTACTTCATCTCTAATCATGAAATATTATCTAGCACAATATGGAATTAGAACAACAAATTGGATACCAACTCAATACGGAGCGCAAGAATATGCTGTTGCAAAATGTCCAGAAGGAACATTAGCAGTATTGGTTGATTTCTCTCATGGTAAAACACAATTTAAAATTCATACAGACCACCATTCTTCACAAATTCAATATCCAGGTCAATCAAAACAATTTAGACATTCCAAATCAAATGCTGATACAATTTCATCAGTAATTTCATCAAGCGATATTATGTCTCCAGAAGATATCAGAGTCATCAATATGGTTGATAGTGCTGGATATGCTGAAGAAGGTATAGATGTAAAAGATATTAAAAATTATGTTTATAATTATAAAAAAGATTCTTCAAATAAAGAAAATCAATTAAAGTTTGGTATGGTTGTCAATAAACTTTTATTAGCATATAAAAATCAACCAAATTATTTAAAAACAATTGTATTAGAATCTAAACCATCATTACTTTCAATGTATAATGTTATGATGAATATGATTAATTCTGGTATTAAAGCAGGCGATAAGAGTTGGAAATCACCAGAAACATTACAAAAGAATGCTGAATGGTATAGACAATCTCAAAAAGAAAATATCATTAAAAATGGTTCAGTAGAAAAAATTAAAGATTTACATAGAGGACAAAATACTGTTATTGGCAATTGTATTGTTCAAGTTGGTGGCGGTCAGATGAATAAAAAAGGTTCATATGACAGATATACAGCAATTGAATTACATCCAGAATCACAATATTTCATTATGATTTGGGATACAATTGGTATGATGCAAGTTTCCAAAAATAATTGGAACTTAAATGATAAATCAAAAGAAATTGATTTAGGCCAAGTTGTTCTTAAAGATATTTTTGAAACAAAATATAAACCATTATTAGATAAACCAAAATATAATATTTCATTATTGTCTATTAAAAAACTTTATGAAAGCAATATCAACAAAGAAAATGAATTAGAAGCATTAGGATTTGATTTAAATGAATTGAAAGCATTATTACAAGAAGATTTTGATTTATCAGATAAACAACAAAAATGGTTAGATAAAATTATGTCTTATAAACCATCTCAACTAACTCCTAATGAAAAAGATAGTGATAAGCAAAAAGAATATAAGTTTAAATGTGTTAAATTTTTAAATACTATTAAATTACCATTATCAGAAATTGTTTTAAAAACTTCTGGTGGGCATCCTGGTATAACCAATCTTAATGGATTTGGTTTCTTACAAGAACAAAAGAGAAATAATTATAAAATTTCTAATGGTATAAATCCATATAGCACTGAAGAAGTTCCTAAAAAAGATAATGATAAACCATTTGATAAATCAAAATATGAATCAACATCATTAAAGATTTTAAAAAGCATTGCTGAAGATGTTGTGAAATATCTTAATGGACAAAAAATTACAGAATCTGTTGAAGATATTGATGACGATATAAAAATTGGAGACAAATTTTTATGGAAAGGCAAATCTGCTAATCCTTCTGGTACTATAGTAACTTGTACAGAAACAAGAAAATATCTTTCTTTTTCCAGTTATGAACCAAAAATAGCATATGTATTAGAATCTGATGATGGACTCAAATTAATATTGTTTATGTCAGATATAAAAAGATTCATAGATACAGGTTATCTAAAACCAATCTCATCAAACATAAAAACTGGTGGGGAAGAATACGATTATTTCTATTAAACAATACTAATTCTTAAAAGATAATCGAAAATCAAAGAACTTTGATCTGATTTAAATACAGGTGAGAAACACAAGTGTGTTAATAATGAACCATCACCAGAAATCAAACCAATTTCACTAAATGATTGTTCTGAAACAATTGAATTGTTATTACCAACGCTTCCTAAAACACTATTTAATTCATCTTTTTTCAATGTTGCTCTAACCATAATGTCAGAATATTCGTTACCTGTAGCATGTGTCACTACCATATAATTATCTTCATCTGAATTTGTTTCAAAATCTCTTCTACAAGCAATAATTTCATTATATAAACTTGCTGCTCTACCGACTATTTGAGGAACAGAATAAATGTATTTGTTAGATGATGTTGCTCTAGCACCACCATTACCAAATGCCATATATTTAATAAATCCATCTTTTTTACCACATAATGATAAAGCAATAGCGTATGACATATTTTCTGGATGAATATCATTATGGCAATCAAACAAGATTTTACCAGTTTCTTTTTCAGTAATTCTTAAATGACCTTGTGCCTTAACTCTAATTGTATCTTGTGACATTATAATTTCCTTTAATGATTATAAAATTATTTATTACTTAAAAACTAGTTTTCTATAATGGTTATACCATCATCTGAAAAATCATCATCGACATCAACTTCTTTTGGTTTAGATGCCAACTCAAACTTCTTTTGATCTAATTCCATTTTCATCTTTTTTAATTTAAGTTCTGTTTTGGACATCTTTGCCTGCATTTTTATATTAAGAAATTGCTGAGCAGCAGAGGCTATATCGCCACATGCTTTACCAGTTGTATTAACCGCAATATCCATTAAATCATAAAATGCTGAATCTGCTTGGTCAGCAATTCTATCTAATTCGACATCATTTTGCTTATCTTCTGGAAGATTTTCCAATTCTTTTTTTAAATCTTCATTAGATTTTACAATAAAATCCTTCTTTACCAATGCTTTTGCTTCAGGAATCACTTGTTCCTTATTAATTAAATCCAATGCTTTTTGAATATCAGAGCATTGTTCGATTTCTTCATTAGTAATTAGATTTAATTCTTCATCTATAGTATCTTTTTTAGACATGTTTTATCCATAAATAATTTATAGAACTATTTATATAAGGATTTTAATAAAAATGGGTGTTATCACTAATTTAATAACAGGAACTCAAGGGGAAAATATAAGTAATGGTTGGTTTGATACACCTTATGGTGGTAATACAATTGCTGAGCCAACATTAACTAAAGCTCAAAAAACATTTTCATCACAAGATATTACACCAAATTTACCAAAACCAAAAACATTATATTTTGTTTATTTTCATTTAAATCCAGCATTAGAGAGTAGAATTGAATATAAAAATAAATTCATTGAAACTATTATCGCTGCAAATGGAAATGGTTTAGATACTGGTGGATATAAACAAGAAACTACATATAAAAATGTTTCAGATAAAATTCAAAATTCTATAAAAGAAACACTCAAAGGGCATTTTAATACTGGATATCTTAATCATATTTTAAAAGAATCTCCAACATCTGATTTGGCAGATAAAATTTACGGTGGTTTTAAAGAAAATAGTTCAAATGCTATATTGGATTATATACCTACAAAAGATATGTTTAATAAATTATCATTTGAAATATCAAAAATGGTTAAATCATATGATAAACCTGGTATTTCTTCATTAGATGCTACAGAATTTAATGAATATAATAGAAAAAGGTATGTTTATACTGGAATTAAATATAAAGATGTTAAAATTTCATTTTATGATGTAAAAGAAAGTCCAGTTCAACAATTCTTTATTGCATATTTAAAATTTATTAATGGAGATTCTTTTTGTAAAGATGCATCAACATGGGAAAAACCTATAGATAATTGTCATTGGCAAAATGCTAAAGGATATAAAACTGTTGATGGACAATCAATTAATGGAACATATTATGGAAATTTAAATTCATTTGGTCTTAATATTGATTCTAATTTTAGATTAATAGATAGAATATCATTCTGTGAATATTATATGAATAAAATGACTGTCTATACTATAGAAAATCCTGTTGTAACATCAATAGATTTTGGATCAGGAATTATGGGTGATTTTCAATCAAATGATATTACAGTAACATTTAAATATGAAGGTATTACAAACGATTTAATTGTTGATGAGATAGAGAATATAGAAAATTATAAGGGAGTGACTGGTGGTTTAGCAAAATGGTGGGATAATCTTACACATAATAAAAAAATGCATTCAGCATCAAATCCTTTACAATTAAAATGTATGGTTAACCATTCTATACAAAGTAATGTTGCTAATTTTATGCAAACTAGATATTCAACAATAAGTGGAAAAATCGTTTCTGATATAGCTTCTACATTAAAAGCATATATGAATGGTGATGTTAAATTTAGTTGGAATACTTTAAAAAATCAAGCATTAGATACTATGAGAAAGTATAATATGGCAGGTGCAGCCAATACTATTGCTCAAGCTGAACAAACAATTAAAAATTATAATTCAAAAGATGGTAAGGGTAAAATGAAATATTTAGTAAATATGACAACAGATCCAACATCATTAATAGGAAAAGCAACTATTAGCAGTGGGGCTGGTCGTGGTTAATTTTATTTAAAAATTAATTACCAATTATCATTTTCATCAGAACTATATTTAAAATTATGTATATTAATTAAAAGATTATCATTTTTATTTAAATCTTCATTAATAGTAATCTGTGTCAATACTTGAACCAATTTATTTCCTTCAATTTTACCATAAACTGTTCCATCATCTTTATAAAGGATTTTATCTTTTCCTATATTTCCGAAGAATATTTCATCTTGATAAAATTCATTAGAAACATCATTCTTTGCTGTACAATATACATTAACAATATTACCTAATTCAATTATTTCTCCATTTGAAACATCAGACCCAACAATTCTAAAAACTTTTTCACCACTTTCTGTTTCAACATATGTTTCATCATTTTCTACGACAATATTATAAGAATAATCCCCTTCAACCATTTGAACTGTAAAATCATTTATAAATTTTGTTATAGATCCAGAAATAATAGAATCTTTAGATGAATAAATTACAGAATTTCCATAACTAATATATTCTTCTGGTAAAGTAAAGTTTTCTATACAATATCCTTCAGATATTGGATTTTTATAAATTAATTCAAATGGAACAGAATCTCCATTAATTTTTAAATACCAATTTCCTTCTACCGTTTGTCCTTCCATTAATTTTTCATATGATTCTGGATCAATTACTGCGCCATCAGATATTTTTATTGTTGTTGTATTTAAAGTAACATCTTCCAATAAATTTATTTTATTTAATTTCTTAACTCTAACAGTAGATGATTTCTTTAAACCAGATGGGCATTCATATACTTTTTGATATGGAGATTTAACAACATATGTTTTATAAACATTATTACGTTTTTCTTCTTCCCATTCATCTTCATGTATAGGATAAACTTTATCTCCTACTTTATGTGTTAATTTACGTGAAGATGTATTTACATTAACACCATCTATATAGAAAAATGATCCATCACAAGATCTTTTTAATTCAGAAATTTTATTATTTTCTTTATCTAAATCATTATATAAAATAATTTCAGAATTAACTAAAATTTTTCCAGGGACTTCTTCCATACCATTAACATCATTCAATGTAATACTTTTTATAGTTCCATTTTCACCTGTCTCAATATTTGTTATCTCTTTATAAGTTGATGATAAAAATTGTGTTTGTAATTGTTTATTTTTAAAGTCATTAAAGAAAACATTCTTTTTACTCTCATCATCATTATAAACAAATAATGTATTAAGAGGATTTGATACAACTAACTCACTTGGTCTATCTTCTTCATATCTTGCTCTATAAAAATTATTACCATTCAAATAAACAACATTGTTTGAACGACCATATTTGTCTTCCCACGTATAAATTTTATCATACAAATATTTAAAATCAAATGATACCATAGAAATATGTTCATAAGCATCTATGTTTATCATTGACTGAATTAAATTACCATTCTCAATATTTGGAGATAATACTGGTGTTCTAGTTCCTCTATATGTAACTTTTTGTACAGCAATCTTTTCATTTCCACCTTCCATCGTAGAAGGTACAGGGATATTATATGTATCTATACCATCTTCAATATATATAATTTTTCTCTTTAATGATTGAGACGTTGATTCACTATATATTGTACATTCACCTATATGAGCAGCATTTGGATTTGAACTTCCATTAGCATATTTTAATATATAAACCTTTTCCCTATCCTTCATTGTAGAAAACATATCTATATAATGTGATTCATATACAATTTCAAAATCTTGATATTCTTTTAAATTTCCATTTATAAGTTTATATACTTTATATGTGTCCGCATTTGTCCAATCGGATGGAATATCAAATCTTTGTTTTGAAGTAGAAAAAAATGTTTTTGAAACAGGTATGTTTGATACTCCAAAAGTATTGCTTATTTCTGTTTTTGCTCCAGTAATGGTTTTAATAATAGTTTGTTCTGAATCTTTTATTACTAAATCTTCAATCAAATTATTTAAGAAATAATAATCATAAATTACTGTCGGAGAATCATAATCGGTAGTATCATAATTAAAAATATCATATCCAAATTTTCCTATATCAAATGAAGAACCAACTATTTCTAATCCTTTAAAATTAGCATTCAATTCTTTCTTAATTTCATCACTATCATGTAATCCAAGATAGAATAATCTATTTGCTCTATGTGAATCTATTAATTCTTCTGCTTCTTTTGATTTATTTTTAATCTCATTTAATGTAGTTCCATCATATTTGTAAAGTTTATTATTTGAAGAACAATAATAAAATCCTTCTTCAAATAATGGTGTATCAATAACTTCCCAAACATATTCATCATTTTCTAAACTTCTAATATAAAATTTATTTTCAGAAGTTAAATAAACTATCATTCCTAATTTATTATATTCATTACTAGAAGGTAATGATGAAACAATTTCTTCAAATTCTAAATTCAAATCTGGTGTAGATTTTAAAGCATCAAATCTCATATGAACAAGTGTTTCTAACCAATCTTTTATATTAACATTAACATCTTCTTGATGAGTTTGATAATGTTCAAAATAATGCGAGAATTGAACATGGTATGGTTTTATTTGCGTTACCATATCAACAACATCGTCCAAAATAGAATCGGTTTTATACGCTCTTTCTTCAAGCAAGGAACTAATACCAGTAAAGTCAATTAAACTTGTTTTTAAAATCCAATCAACATTCTTTTGTTCAACCAATATATAGTGAATTAAAGCGAAAAATATTTTATTTTTATCTGTTAATGTCATTATAGTAATCCTAAACAATCCATATAGAATTATTTATTATGAAGAATTATACCAAATCCCCTCAAATAATTTATTTTACACATATATTATATTCAATAATAAATACTAATGATAAAGGAGATAATATTATGGCATATACAGGTTTTATAAGTTCGCCAAAATACGCTAATAAAGAAAAAGATGAAGAGATTATAGGAAAATGGTCAATTAATAATGATTGGACATTTAATGGTAATACTTATCAAGCAAATGGTGTATGGAATTTTACTCAAGATATTCAAGGTACAGCATTGAAAGCAAAATGGGCCGACTTAGCAGAAATCTATGAATGCGATGAAAATGAAGTATTAGTTCCTGGAACACTTGTTAAATTTGGTGGTACTTATGAAATTACAAAAACAGGTAAAAATGATAGACATGTTTTTGGTGTAATTAGTACAAAACCAGGTGTTATCTTAAATAAAAAAGAAACAAAAGGACAAAAGATTGCTTTGATTGGACGAGTTCCAGTAAGAGTAATTGGCAAAATTAATAAATTTGATAGATTAACAACATCTTATGTACCTGGTGTTGCTAGAAAGAAAACTTGGTTGGATGTTTTATTGTTTAAACCAACTATTGGTAAAGCATTGCATACAGATACAAATGAAAAAGAAAAATTAGTGGAATCTGTTGTAAAAGTTAATTTATAAAAATATTCATACATAAATAATTCCAGAAAATTCTGGGGATTCTATGAAATATTTAAATATTATTACTACATATAAATGTCCGTTTCAATGTAAATTTTGTTATAATATATCTAAAACGAATGATGATGCAACCTTAAATATAGATGTTTTAGATAAATTCTTGGAAAAAAATTCAAATAAGTTTGATAAAATAATAATTTCAGGTGGAGAACCATCTATTACATTACATTCATATCAAGAAGATGTTATCAATATAGTTAAAAAATATACAGATAATTGTGAATTATCTACATATTATTTTGATTTGAAAAAAATATTTAATAAAATAAGATATAACATCTCTTATGATTTTAGATCTAGAAGTCATGTAGATGAAGTATGGAATAATCTATTAAACTTTCCAAATCCATTTGATATAACTGTTACATTATCTCCATTATTATACAAATATTATCCAAATAAAATATTACAAACATTTAATTATCTTAAAAATGTTGAAAATGTTACATTTGTTCCATTTTTTCAACATGAAGCATTTCCTTATAAAATTGAAAAGAGATTTTTAGATCAATTTAAACAATTATTATTAAATTGTCATTTTAATCTTCATTATAATGTAAAATTCTTTGAACCATATGATGAATTTAATCTAACTCCTAATGGAGAATTAACACATACATACTTTGATGGTTTATTAAGAAAAGAAAAAATTATAAGTGAAAAAGATATTGATAAATGTATAACAAATTATCCAAGAGAGGTTCTATTTGACTGATAATTTAATTCATCCATATCTAGTTACTGCTCCTTTAATGATTGATTCAGCACCAAGTGTTGACATCAATACAATATTTGTATTTGATTATAAAAATTCATTTAAAGATTCTAATAGCAAACCATTTGAAATGATGAAATATCTAGAATCATTTAATGGAACATTTGATTTAGTCATAGATAAAAATACATTATATAAGGAAAAAGAAGAATTATTACTTCGATATTTTAATTCTGGAGTATTTTTTAACTGCTATTCTCTAACCAAAACACTTATACATATATTATTTCAATATAAAGGTATAGATAAAGATGTTGGAGATTCAATCTTTAATAATTCTGAAGCATTAAAGTTTATTGATAGAAATAAGATGTTTTTAGCAGATATTGTTAAATTCTATAATTCATTATTTCTTATAATGTTTTTATATGCTTCTAAACCAACAAAAGATATTAAAGAAATTAAAGCAAAATATTCTAAAGAAAGAATATTAAATGATGAATTATCCCCAAATCTTTGTAATGTTTTATTTGAACCATTATTCTATGATTATTATGAGAAACATGTAGGAACAGATATCTATTATTATTCATTCATGTTCGATTATGGATTATATAGATCAAAAGATTTCTTAAGTGTTCTTACAAACAAAAACAACACCTTGTTACCAGTGTTGTTAGATTTAAATAATAAAAAATTTAATGATTTCTTAAAAGAAAATAAATTATAATTCATCAGGAGATATTGTCCTAACTTCATTCAATTCAGGATGCTCTTTTAACCAATCTGCTTCGCTATTAGCATATTCAGCATCAACTTGATCATTGATAGTTGGATCATATCCAATTTGTTGTAACAAATATGATTTAATAGCAGTTTGCTGTTTCTCACTATTCAATGTTGCTGTAAATTTCATTGAAGCAACTTGCGTCAGATATGAGAAAGGATTTGATGATTTATTTTCTTCAAATTTTAATACAACATCACATAAATGAACCAATGCTGAACTCTTCATATCTTCTTTCCAAGAATAATTTGCCCAGTTACCACTTCTAGAATATTGGTCAACTAATAATATAAGCATATGAACCAAAGGATCTGTCAATTTTCCTTGATCTATACAGAAATGTCCGTTTTCTATTGTATCACCTTTCCAATGACTTCTTAAAACTTCTTTCATCTTTTCTCTTATTTTTGTTGAGAATTCTTCTGAAATTAATTTTATTTCAAGAACCAATTGTTTAATGTCTTTCTCACATTGCGCATTAAATTCTTTATAAGGAACTTGTAATTCTGCCTTGAGTTTATTAAATCTAATTGATTTCTTATTTTCTTTAATTTGTTCCTTTAATTTTTTAATTTTATCAGTTTTTTCATCAATATCTTTTATATTTGTTTTACATTCTTTGAAAACTTTCTTAAAATCTTTTTTAGACAAGTAAAAATGTTTGAATGGAGACATTTTTATTTCTTGAAGATTTACTTTTCCATTTTTCCCAAAATATTCTTCAGGGATATGTTCATCAGTCATAACTCGAATTATAATATAATCTCTATCTTCATTCTTTTCAAAGAAAGAATTTATAATGTTTGGTGTAACTAATGAATAATCATTACAAATTACATCATAATTTGTATATTCTTTATTTGTATAACAACAATAAGTGATTTTTGATTTATGTATTTCTTCTAATAAATTTGAATTTTTAAGAAAGTATCTCTTTTCATTTAATATAGACATTTATTCTCCATATATCTTCTATATGTATCTTATTATATCAAAAATTATTTAAATGTCAAAAATAATTTAAAAAATAATTGAATAAACATA
>Ga0247608_10006116_pt1 | contig 12766 bp, 17 predicted proteins | sample 176DNAGHGlowgp2_FD_193490 | JGI IMG/M metagenome (GOLD analysis project Ga0247608, IMG submission 193490) | Sheep rumen microbial communities from Palmerston North, Manawatu-Wanganui, New Zealand - 1766 DNA GHGlow gp2 | ecosystem: Host-associated > Mammals > Digestive system > Stomach > Rumen ... | reverse complement strand
ACATCGCCATCAACTGCCGCCTCCCCCTCATCCATCTCCAGAAGGAACCCATCACCAAAAAGCCCGAGGGCGAGCGCTTCTTCGCCTGTGCCGAAGGCTCCCTCCTCATCCTCGCCCCCTGGCCTGAGGATCTTGACGCCATGCCTAGACCCTCTCAATCCCCCTGCTTAGGGGGAGGACTTGCTCGTCCGGACTTAATTCTTCCCCCTAAGCAGGTATTCTGCCCCCGCTGTTCGGGGGATAGAGGGGGTGCGGAGGACCGAGAGGGTCCATCCGATTACGACCGTTTCCACAACATGAACCTCCTCGCCGAGCAGATCTGCGCGATGGATGTCGCTCACACCGAACTGTCGTTCAGGGTGATTGAGTAAAAATTATCCCTCATACCCCTCCTTCATCCCCTCAATCTCCTCCATGATCCTCATTCTGAAGTCCTCGGGGGCGAGGACGGAGAGCTTGCGGCCATGGCTGAGGATGGCGTACATGAGGTCGTCGGTGGGATAGCAGCGGAGGGTGAAGAGCGTGGGATCGGAAGGGTCCTGGCGCTGGGAGGCGTGGAGGGGCTTGGTGAGGAGGTAGTTGACCTCGGTGCCTGTGGCGCGCAGACGGATGAGGGGCACCTTGCCTGTGCCGGTGTAGATGCCGAAACAGTTGGCGAAGAACTCGGCAGCGTCGAAGTCCTTGGGCGGGGTGAACGGATCGTCAGGGAGCAACGTCATGGTGCCCTCGAAGCGGTCGAGGGCGAAGGTCTTGAGCTGCTGTTCGTCGTTCTTCTGGGCGAGAAGGTACCAGCGTCCTTCGTAGAACTTGAGGGCGTAGGGGCGCAGATGGCAGTCGTAGGCCTCGGCATCGAAGCGATGGTAGGTGGCGTGGAGGCAGCAATGGCTGTGGAGGGCATCGACGATGGTCTTGTAGTACTGCATGCCCTGGGGTGCATTCTCGATGAGGACGCGGTCGCGCACGTCCTGCGCCTCGTAGATGAGCTGGCCGATGGAGAAGCTTGAGATGAGCCAGTCGGTGAGGTGCGCCTTGTCATCCTCCACATCAATGTAATAATGGTATCCACCCTTGCGCTGGCAGGATATGACGATGCCGAAGACGTCCTGTATGTAGTCGAGGTAATCGTAGAATGTTCTGTGCGCCATCGGCGAGCCGTCGCTCAGATCGTTTTCCTGCTGCCAGTAGCTGTTGATCTCTCGGAAGCTGAGCCTGCCATGCTTGCGGAGCAGATAGACCAGCCAAAGGCAACTTCGCATCCGGTGATTGCTGATATTCGTTCCCATTTTGTGAAGTTTTTCATTAAAAATTGCCCCAAAGATAATCATTTTTTCGATGAAATGAAAAAAAATTGCGTCTATTTTGCATTTTTTTAAAACTTACCCCCCATTTTTCGCACATGTTGCTTCTATCTTTGCATCGCGAAACAAAATCGCACATACAATCATTAACAAAAAATATAGAGATTATGACAAAGCAAGTGAACACAATGAACGTGAACGTGGCAGAAGGCCGCATGGAAGCCGTGAAGCAGGCAATGGCCAAGATCGAGAAGTCGTACGGCAAGGGAGCCATCATGATGATGGGAGAGAACAAGCACGAGAAGGTAGAGGTGATCTCGTCGGGGTCGGTGGGACTCGACCACGCGCTGGGCGTGGGTGGCTATCCGCGCGGACGCATCGTGGAGATCTACGGCACGGAGTCGTCGGGCAAGACCACACTTGCCATCACCGCCATCGCCGAGGCGCAGAAGCAGGGAGGCATCGCAGCCTTCATCGACGCCGAACATTCGTTCGACCGCTTCTATGCCGAGAAGCTGGGCGTGGATACCACGCAACTGCTTATCGCCCAACCCGATAACGGCGAACAGGCGCTTGAGATAGCCGAGCAGCTGATACGTTCGGCAGCCATCGACATCATCGTCATCGACTCGGTGGCAGCACTCACCCCGAAGGCAGAGATCGAGGGCGAGATGGGCGACAACAAGGTGGGCCTGCAGGCTCGCCTGATGAGCCAGGCGCTGCGCAAGCTGTCGGGCGCCATCAGCCAGACCAACACGTGCTGCATCTTCATCAACCAGCTGCGCCAGAAGATCGGCGTGATGTTCGGTCCTTCCGAGGTGACCACGGGCGGCCTCGCGCTGAAGTACTATGCTTCGGTACGCCTCGACGTGCGCCGACTGACGTCGCTGAAGGATGGCGACCAGGTGCTGGGCAACCGCGTGAGCGTGAAGGTGGTGAAGAACAAGGTGGCGCCTCCGTTCCTCAAGACCGAGTTCGACCTGATCTTCGGCGTAGGCATCGACCGCATGGCCGAGGTGCTCGACCTGGCGCTCGAGGGTGACATCATCAAGAAGAGCGGCTCGTTCTATCGCTACGATGGCAGTCCGTTGGCGCAGGGACGTTCGGCCACGATCCAGATGCTGCGCGACACGCCCGAGCTGGCGGCTGAGATCGAGGCACGAGTGCGGAACATCGGCGTCGTCATCCCGGCGACGGGAGAGAGTGAGGAGGAGAACACGCCGTTTGATCCCGATTGATTTTATCTGAAAGAGGTAGGTACTTTTATGCTCTTCGAGCAGAAATCAAGGGGGAAATCAAATGTGGAAATATCGTTTTGTCCCTAAAAATCCCTGACCAACATAAATTTCCTCAAAAGATTTCCACAAAGATTTCTTGCGTAAGCAATAATATTGAGAAATGAAGATTGAAGTGAAACGATATGAGGGGCCGTGGCCTGAGGGGGCACGGATCCTGGAGCCTGGGGATGAGGTGCTGCTGGCCACGGGAGCCATCGGAGCAGGACCATTCACAGGTGTGGTGGAAGGTCTTGAGAAGGTTGCGCTCGGGTCGCTGTTGGGTACCATGGGCACCCTGGTGACGATACCTGTGGATGGTGACTCGATGTCGGGTGCAGGCATCCTCGATGGCGACATTGCTGTGCTGGACATCGACGTGTCGCGTGTGCAGAACGGCGACTGCGTGGCAGTGAAGTACGACGGCGGATTCTCGCTGAAGTATATCCGTCAGGACGAGGAGGCCACCTGGCTCATCCCCGACAACCCGAACCTGAAACCGATGAAGTTCGTGGCGCCCGAGAAGCCCGAGATCTGCGGCATCTGCATCGCCGCCTTTTCGCAACGCCCGAGGCTGAGTCAGGACCGCTTTGCGCGCATCAGGAGCAGCGCCCTGGGCGTCGATGTGTTCGGTAACAAGGAGGGCTCCGGCACCAGCCTGCGGATGATGGAACGCGGCAAGGAGATGCAGCGACGTATGGCCTTCCGCAAGAGCCTGGTTGAACTCTTCAACCGCAAGGGGACCAATGGCAAGCCGCTTTTCACGAAGAAGGTGCAGTGGGTGGCCATCTTCCGCGTTGCCATCGAGCGGGGCTTTGCCTTCGAACAGGACTATGCGAGCTTCGAGGACTACCTGAAGTTCATCGAGCTCACCGACCTGCCGGTGCCTTTCGACAAGGACATTCTGCGAAAGACCGACTTCGGGGTGTATCGTATGCCCATCAAGGAGTGGACTGCCGAACTCTATATCGAACGCAATATGGCGAAGACTGCCCAGCCCTTCTTTGCGACGAACGATGTGGCCAACACCTTCCTCGAAATCCTTGATGAGAACTTGAACTAAGTTGGCGAAAATTCCGCGGACGATTCCGCATACGATTCCATTTTTCCGCGGACGATTCCGCATACAATTCCATTATTCCGTGCTTGATTCCTATCTGACAATTTTTGTTGGATAGGATTTTTTTTGTTCCTATCTTTGCATCGCCGAAACAGAAGATGGGCCCTCTTCGTGGATTGGTATTATGTTTTACCCTTTAATAATGTATAAGGAAATGACTGAAAAGATATACGGCAAGTTCACCCAAAAGGGCATCGTCTCGGAGGTGAAGCCGAGTGTAGGCGAAGAGGCACGGATGATGCGGCAGATGAGCTTCCTGCCCGAGGGACTGAAGAACGAATCGACTGTCCTGGTCAATCAGAACGAGGCTGCAGGCATCGTGCTCGATGTACGGATGTGGATCGAGGTGCGGAAGGCTGGCGAAGTCTGGTTCGTGGAGAGCTTCGGGTACGAGCTGGAACATTGATTATTATCATGAATTTTAGAATTAAAGATTTTGAATATTATGAAAGAATTTGAAATTACCAAGTCGGAGCTTTTCAAGCATCCGAAGTTCGGAAACCTGCGGGTACTGACCGATGTAAAAGGGGATCCGTGGTTTGTAGGCGCTGTCGTTGCAGAAGCCTTAGGATATAAGGTTCCACAAAAGGCCATTACCGATCACGTGCTTTCGGAAGATCGTAAGGTGCTGAAATACAAGGCTTTTTCCAAAATGGAAAAAGCCTCCCAGATATGGACGGGCAAAGATTTCAGCGATAAACAACTCATCAATGAATCAGGAGTTTATGCTCTTATCCTCGGCTCACAACTCCCTGCAGCCATAGAGTTCAAGCATTGGGTGACGAGCGAGGTGCTGCCGCAGATTCGACGCACGGGAGGATACATCCCCACACACGACGGAGAGGGCAAGCCGCTGAGCGACCTCGAGATTATGTCGCTGGCGTTCCAGATTCACGAGCGCACCATCGCCGAGCGTGACCGCAAGATTGCGGAGCAGGACGAGACCATCCGCGTGTTGGAGCCGAAGGCCACCTATTGCGACGAGGTGCTCGAGAGTGTGAACTGCATGACGATGACACAGGTTGCGAAGGAACACGGCACGACCCACGCAGGGCTGACGAAGATGCTGCACGAGAAGGGCGTGATCTACCTGCAGAGCGGACAATGGATGCTCTATGTCGACTTCTGCAACCACGGGCTGACGCGCAATCGCACACATTCGTATCACGACTCCCTGGGTGTGGTTCATTCGCACAGCTATCTGGTGTGGACAGAGAAGGGGCGGATGTTCCTCGATGGCATCCTGCGTCGCGATCTGAGCCCGAAGGAGGCGCTTCGCCAAGTTGAGCAGACGGGCGTGCCCCATATCACGAATCACGTCCAACTTGAAATCAACTTCTAAGATCATTCTAAGAAGACGAAAAATGGATTTATAAAGATGAGCCTGCCTGATGGCAGTCTTGATGATTAGCTTGACAGCACCATCTGAAAGCAAGCTTTCATCTGCCGCTCTCAATCGAATCATCACCCCTAAGGGGCTACATCTTCATAAATCAAAAATGGCTCCGCAGAAAAATCTAAAAAATATCTGCTATCCAAACTATTATGGATAAAATTCTGTTCAAACAAATATTTTTAAGGATATTTCTGTGAAACGATTTTAAGGAGATTGAATGAATGCCACGAAGTGGTGCTGGGTGGCTTAGAGTCAGCAGCGGAAAGCTTGCTTTCAGATGATGAGTCTGAGGCAGACAGCAGAGGCGCTATCAAGCGCATCCATTCAATCTACTCCATTTTTCATCTTTTATATAAAAATAGAATTATGAAGACAGTATATAATCAATTGAAGCTAACCAACCGCAAGGGGAGGCTCTTCGAATATGAAAGTCTTGAAAAGTTCTATGCAATGGTGCTTAATGCCTGGCGTGGAGAGTTCCCCGACGGGAAGATTGACTATATGCGTTTCCTTATGGACTGGACGCGTCTTTCGGGAGCTGAGATCTATCGCATCACCGAGGATATGATGAACCAAGTCGATATGGGCGTTTCGGTAATGGATTGCACAGTAGTCGTCGTGGATTGGAACAATTACAACGAGTGCCTGAGGAAGCTGAACTATCTGATGTCCGCACTCTGCTACTGCGTGAATCGTGAAGAGTGTTTCAGGGCAAAGGATTTCATAAAGGCGTTTAACCGCATTTACGCCCGTTTCCATGAAGCAGATAATCATTGACACGAAAACACGCAGCGAGGTGCGAGAGATGTTCGGCCTGAGTGCAGACAAGATGACTCACGTGCTGAGATTCGAGCTGAACAGCATCCGTGCACGCAAGGCAAGGTCGTACATACTGAACTTTCGGGACTTCCACTTCGTGAATAACGAAACTTAAAAAAGCCATCCGGTTCCGAGGGGATAACCTTCGGTTAGAAATCAAGGAGGAAATCTAGTGTGGAAATGGAGTTTTGTCCCTAAAAATCCGTGACCAGCATAAATTTCCTCAAAAGATTTCCTCAAAGATTTCTTGCCGTAGGCAATAATAATGAAATAATTACTTAATATTTAAACAAATGTAAGAAATGAACAAGATGAATCTAGAGCCTGGTGTCAAGTACCGTGGCACAGGCTGGGTAAATGAGTATGGAGAATTTCAATTTCAGCCGGAACAGAAGGGCAGCAAGCCCAGCAACCTGAAGATCGTGCACCAGGATGGTGACTTCGTGATTTACGAAAGTGCCCACCTGTGGCAAGTGAAGGTGAACTTCAAGAAGACGAACATCGACACGACGAAGTTCATGGCGATCTTCTCGGCGGCTTGTGGTAAACTGCTCAAGTATTTCGGAGAACTACCAAAAACAACTAAAACCAAGAAAGTATGACACTTGATTACTATAAGTCGGGCAAGAGCAGCGGCAAGCGAACGGCCGAGTTGGACTACGCAGGCCTGCTCAAGGTGCTCGAAGAGCCGAGGCTTCGGACACTCTGCGATGCATTTCGCGGTGGCGATGCCGAGGCGAAGAAGAATCTGCCCTGCATAGCCTATATGGGCAGGTCGAAGACAGGTCAGCGCAAGGCCGACCTAATGGAACCGACTGGCCTCGTGATGCTCGACATCGACCACTGCGATAAGCCGCACGAGTGCTTCGAACACGTCAAGTCGCATCTGGGTGACCTACAGCTTTTGGCTGCCCACATCACCCCAAGCGGCAAGGGGCTGCGCCTCGTACTGCGTAACCTTTCGGACTATGAGACCATTACGGACAACATCGTGGCGATGGCGAAGCAGATTGAGGTAGGTGACTTCGGCGATGTCGATACCTGCTGCAAGGACCTGAGCCGTATCTCGTTCCTTGTGCCCAAGGATGAATGGCTGCTGCTGAGCGAAGAACTCTTTGCTGATGCAGAAGTTTTTGTGAAGGAGGCAGGAGGATCTATCGTGTCGGACAATTCGGGAAACAAGGTCGGGGAAAAGGCAGCCGATGCGGCCCCACCCGAGGATACCCACGACTACGATGGCTATCGATACAACGGGCACCTCGTGACAGACATCATCGCCGCGTACTGTCAGAAGTACTGGCCGAAGACGGGACAGCCCGAAGTGGGCAAGCGGCATATGTTCTACAATCAGATGATCCTCGACTTCCGCAACATAGTTGATAACGACCCGAGGATACTTCATGCCCTGCTGCCTCGCTTCGGCAATTCTGCCGAGGAGACCTGGGGACAGTGCCGCTCGATCTGCAGCCGCAACACCAAGACGCGACACTCGAAGGAATTCTACTTCTTCCTGAAGGATAACGGCTTCTATCAGTCGCCGATAACCGACGAAGAAGAGGAGGCCGAAACCACCGAAGAGGACCCCTATACTGAAGTAAGGGAGCTCATTCGACGGATGCCGAAGCTGCCGCCCGTGTTCCGTGAGTATGTCAATTCGGCTCCGGAGTTCTTCAAGATCCCGATGGTATTCGCCCTGCTGCCTATTATGGGCACGCTGACAAGCTATCTGAGTGCCATCTATGCCGATGGAGAGCTGCACACCACATCGTTCATCTCGATTATCTACGCACCCCCTTCGAGCGGCAAGTCGTTCGTGAAGCGCGTGGTCGACAAGCTTCTTGCCGACATCAAGGCACGCGACCTTGTAAGTTCAGCACGCGAAATGATATTCATGAACGTGGTGAATCGAAAGGGTAGCAACGAGAAATCACCCGAAGACCCGAAGGTGACGATGCGCAACATGCCGCCTATCAACTCCCTGCCTGAGCTTCTGATCAAGATGCGCAACAACCAGGGCTATCATATGTTCACGTATTGTGAGGAGATGGACACCTGGAACAAGGGATCGAAGGCACAAGGTGGCGACAAGAATGACATGTTCCGAATCGCGTGGGACAATGGCACCTATGGCCAGGCATACAAATCAACAGGCACCTTCAAGGGCGAGGTGAACCTCTATTGGAACGTGCTCATCACGGGCACAATCAACCAGGTGCATCGCTACTTCAAGGACATCGAGAACGGCCTTATCACCCGATGCTCGTTCTCGGACCTTGGCGACCAGCGTTTTGCCGACATGCCCATCTTCAAGCGGCTATCGGAGCGCGACATTCAGGTTATCGACCGCTTTATGAAGCGCTGTGACGAGAACACCTACACGGCTCCGCTCGACTTTGACACCAACCGCCTCTACGACATCAAGGACGAGGACTTCGACCAGGAAGTGCCTTGGCGATACGAGTTCAAGCCGCGCCAGGTCTGCGACCTCAACTGGATCATCCCCGACCTTCAGAAGTGGCTGAAGGCGCAGAACAAGGATGCCAAGGCTGGCGTGAATGATGCCTGTGACGTGTTCCGACGTCGATGTGCTGTGCGCGGCTTCCGACTGGCGCTGATGTGCTACGCACTTTATCCCAAGGTGGGAGAACGAGAGCAGAAGGTGATTCGTGACTTCGTCTTGTGGTTCATGGATTGCGACCTCTACAATATGCTGAAGCTGTGGGGTGCGCAGTACAACCAGATGATGAACGAGTCGGAGACTCCGAAGGAGTCGAAGAATCATAACGGCTTCTTTACCGAGCTTCCAGATGAGTTTACGAAGCAGGACTTGATAGCCATAATCAACAAGTATGGCAGCAAGACAAGACCTGTTACTGCCATCTATCTGTGGAAGAAGACGGGACTCATTGAGAAACTCAGCAAGGGTCACTATCGGAAGATAAAGAAGAAATAAAGGCAATTAACAATTAACAATTAATAATTAACAATTGGAAAACAATTAACAATTAATAATTAACAATTGATTTTTTCGAGTACTAATAAACAATTGATTATGAATAAGAAAGGTAAATTTATCGAAGTTGTCGGCATCCGCACTTACGAAGTGACAGAGGATGGCCGAACAGTAACCAAATGGGTAGTGAAGTATCTTCTGGAGTTTGAATATCCGCGTAAGGATGGCACCATCGGCAAGCAGCAGATTCTCGCCGAAGTCACTTACGACAAGAACCCCGAAGTGAAAGTCGGTCCCGTCGATGACCCCACCCTCTACGAGATGCAGCTCTACTTCAAGGTGCGTCGCGGCACGAGCAAGAAGGGCGAACCGTTCATCGTACAGGACATCTTCCTGCAAAAGGCAAGCCAGAGCGTCATTTAAAAATAACAGCATGTTATTCAACAATCCAATCAACCTTGTAACCGATGGGAAAGTGGTGGAGTTTGATTCGCTGCAGGACTTTTATCTCAAGGTGCTTCAGATACTTTTTGAGAAGTTCCCCAAAGGTTACATCGACTACATGGTTTTTCTCTACGACAACACGATGCTGAGGGGTTCGCCCCTCGGCGAGTGTTGCAGGTACATCGAACGCAGCTGGGAAGAGTCGGAAAGCTTCTGCATCAAGGTGAATTGGGCGGTGCCGATCAAGACGCGCGACAAGCTGACCGACCTTATGCGCAAGATGACACGATGCATCACGGGTTCCTACCTCGATCTATTTGTGTTCGACAAGGCGTGGAACACATTCTACAAGTCAATTAACAATGAGTGGCAACCTCCGTAGGCTGCCACTTTTTTTGAAAGACACACAATAAAAAATCACAAAAATCACAAAAATCAAAATCACATTTATCAATTTGTATTTGATTTTTTGCTATTACCCTATAATTCACTTATAATTAGCTTAATAAAGGTCTTTTTCCGAATTATTAGCCTCAAAAAAGGGACTTTTTCCGTAATTGGCACGAAATACTAAAAGAGCGATGTGTGAAAAACTCTAATTTGCATTTTTCTCCAAAGATGAGATAGCATATCTTTTCTTTCGATGCCTCTATTTTGTAATTTTATACGAAATGCGTACATTTTGAAATTTCAAATGACTTTTTATTAAGCATATCTTTCTTTTATTGATTTTAAAAAAATATCTTTGCCCAAGTATATCAATATAATCTTTGCCCTTATGCCCATTTATCAAGTAACCACCAAGTATCGCAAGAGCGTGAATGGTATTCGCATCGAGCCTGGCATGTCAGTTCAGGTTGTCACCAAGAGTTTGAGCAATCCCGTCTGCACCAATGGCGGCCAATCCGTCATCGATGCCTTCTATCGCATCTATGGTATCGACATCAAGCTGGCCGGGTGTCTGAATACTATTGACCTTAGGGTGGATAGGATTGGATAAATATTCTGAAAATGATGTCGGTTGAATGGTCGCCTTCATCAGTTTACATATCGCTTTTAGTCTTATGTTATGGTTTATTTATCAAGCAGATAGCTATTAGACGAAACAATACTACACTTGTTTTATGTCTGAGCTTCTCTAACTCTTTAATCGGGCTATTCTCAATGTATATTTGAATTTGCAGATAATTGCTCGTTTACAAATATGTTTGAAGGTAAGATTGCAAAATACGTTGGTGGTGGCATGTTCCCTGAGGAGGACATGCTGAAGATTGTTCATACACATGCAGCTATCGCAGCTGTGGTCATTGCGCTTCCATTATTCGGCATCGATTGGATTGCGTTTGTTGGTGTGCTTTGGCACATGTATTCGGCTCTTAGCGAAAAAGTAGGTGTCCCATTCGGCTGTTCAAGTGTAGTAGTCGGGATAATCGTAAACATTGCCATAACTATTGGAGTCGATATTGTTGGCACTTTTATTCCAGTATTAGGGTGGTTAACTACAGCTGGAATAGTATATCTTCAGTTCTATTTGTCTGGAAAGGCATATATTGAGACTTTGAAAAAAATGAAATAAAACTATAACTATAACTATTATAACATTATTAAGTATGTTTGGATTATCAGATTCTTCAGGTTCTTTTTATGTTCAAAAAGGACAATCAGAAGCCATGATGATGGCTATCGAAGCCTTAGGAAAATTGTCTATGAAGATCGTTAAAGTCGATGTCGCAAATGGTTTTATTCTGGCCAAGGTGACTGGTGGCTTTAGAAGCTTTGGAGAGGACGTTATAATTCAATTGAAATCGTTTAACGAAGGAACTATGATGTCTATCGAATCTGAATGTAATAACCGCAGACAGAAGATTGATTGGGGTAAAAATAAAGATAATGTCAACCAAATAATTAAAAAACTTTCAGCATTACAGAATAATGATTATCCTAATGCAGATTCGTCATTGATGGCTATTATGAATCAAGTTAATGCTAAAGGAAGTGGATCAGGTTGCATGGTTTTGTTTGTAGGATTGTTCATTATAATAGGAATATTATTGTAATCCGTTTTCGAATCCTTTAATGTCTTTTTTAGCATAAATCGATATTGTATGGCTAATGATGAAAAATTACTTAGGCTGTCGATTAAATTGTTGACGCTTCTCGACAAAGTAGCTGATGATACTCTTCCTCAGCAAATTGTTGATGTAGTAAAACTGCATAGTAAATTAGCAGTTGGATCTGCTTGGATACCAGTGCCAGGTGTTGATATTGCAGCTTCTGCTGCAAGTATATGGGGCATGTATGCCCGCATTAATGGCAAAATTGGTCTCCCATTTGGTGAAAACATAATGAAATCTATTGCTTCTGGAGTCGCTACAAACCTTGCCAGCTATTTGGCAATGACAGGTGTGGCTTCTGCATTGAAGTTTATCCCAGGAATTGGAACTGTTGGCGGAGCTTTGGTAATGTCAGCAGGTATGTATGGATTAACGCTCACATCAGGCTACATCTATCTAAAGGCGTTATGCGCATTGGTCGAGAAAAAGACAGATATCAATGTTGGCAGCATATCCGATGCAGTCAATAACGTTATGAATAACAAGTCTGAAATAAAAGACTTTATGAATGAGGCAAAAAAGAGTTATAAATAATTTAACAAATGACTATGAGTAATAATGTTAGTGCTCAAAAAGAGCAACACCTACGAGACCTTCATCTTTCTGCAAAATTGTACAAGCCATGTCTTTACAGTGGCCTTATTTTGCTAATTGTAGCAATTATCATTTTTTCCACTTGCGATATGGCTCATATTGCTTCTGGTTTTTTGGGGATTCCAACCGTTGAATATACTGGAGCCTTTTGGGCTTTTCTTGTCTTTTTGTTTTTTGGTTTCTTTGGCTTAATTCTAGCCATTCAATTCAGATCAGCAAAAAATGATTACAATAGAGTTGTTTCTATGACTAATGAAGAATTCTCTTCATATCTTAATAAGAGAAAAGCTAAAATTGTGGCAAAAATGTTGTTTAAGTTTTGGAGTTAATAAGTGTATTATGGGAAGCAACCCATTAGATTGATAGATATATATAGCATTTAAAATTTTGTATATAATATACCATAAGCATATGAGAACAGCCTTGATTATCAACATCGTATTGTTCTTTTTTGCCTTCAGCGTACAGGCTAAGAGAAATGACCCATGTGATGTCATTCCTCATCTTCTAGTGGAGGTACAATCCAAATATGTTGATGAAGGCAAATATGATAAAGCACTTAAGAAACTTAATAAAATCAGAAAGAATCAAAAATATCATTCTTGCTCAAACCTTAATGACGTAGATGTTTTTATTAGTCGAATTGAGGAGCTTCTGGCCTCGGAGGCATTTCTGATGTATGGCAAGAAAGCTTCTAAAGGTGATGCCGATGCCCAATGTCGTTTGGGAGATTCTTATTATAATGGAGAAAAAG
>Ga0247608_10006111_pt1 | contig 12770 bp, 12 predicted proteins | sample 176DNAGHGlowgp2_FD_193490 | JGI IMG/M metagenome (GOLD analysis project Ga0247608, IMG submission 193490) | Sheep rumen microbial communities from Palmerston North, Manawatu-Wanganui, New Zealand - 1766 DNA GHGlow gp2 | ecosystem: Host-associated > Mammals > Digestive system > Stomach > Rumen ... | reverse complement strand
ATGTCATCGACAACAACCAAACCCACGACTTCATCGTCCTGGACAACGGCGTCTATGTGGCTGACCAGCCGGGATTAGGCAACCTCACCGCCTTCGACCCCGATAAAAAGGAGATTGTGGCGCAATCCAATATGGATATGTGATTTAGCGGGTGCCGACCACCGCCGCATTCTTGAACTTCTTTACCTTTCCATCGAAATTGAACACCTCGGTGACGACGACATAGATGCCTATCGGGACGCGGTTGCCGTTGTCGTCGAGGCCATTCCAGATAACGCTGCCATCCTGTCCCACCAACTCGCCTTTGGCCAAATGACGGATCTGCTGTCCCCCCACATTGAAAATGTAGACGTTCATCGTGTAACCCGCCTCGTCGAAGTGGTAGTTGATGAAGCAAGCATCGTCGTAACCGTCGCCGTCGGGCGAGAAGACATCGGGGCTGATGGAGATGGCATCTTCCGAAGGCTCGGGAGCCTGCATCATCGAGTTGGGCTGACCCGGGGTGCCGAAATGCGCCTGCTCAGCGGCAGAATGCCAGTTGTCGGTGCTCATTGAAGGCTGGTCGAAAGCCACACGCTCCAGCGACACGCCCTTGGTGACCTTCAGCAGCGGATAGTGCATCTTCTCGGAATAATACATGGCATCGACCATGGTGCCGTCCTTGCTCATGAGGATGGCCGTGCCGCCAGCGTTGGCAAAGCTCGGGAACGAGGCCATCTGCACATAGTTGTCGGTCGGGCAGTCGTATTGCATGCCTACAATCTCACTGTTGGTGGAGAGCAAGACATAGGTGCCAGGCAGGAACAAACGGCTGTCGGCTGTAATCTCCTTCAGGGTGGTGTCGGCAGGATTCGGGAAGGTTTGTTTGACAGCGCCAAGCATTAGCAGGCTGAGGTCGAAGGTCTTGTCGGTGTTGTTGTAAAGCTCCACATAATCCACGCCTGGTGTGATGGGGTCAAAGAGGATTTCGTTGATCAGAATGTCGCCTTCGGCAATCTCGTTGGGGATGCCGAAGTGTATGCGGGTGTCAGTTCCAATGGCCGTGCCCACACAGTTGGTGACATTATTTATTATTAATGTATAAACCCTACCCACTTCGAAGCCGTGGTCGAAGACCAGACCAACATAACTGGGGTCGATGGGATTGGTCTCTATCTGGTCAGGATGTTCGTCCAACTCTTCCACGAGGAAATGCTGCAAGTCCATCAAACTAGCTGCATCCATCTGCTGGTCGAACCACAGTTGGACGATGAAGTTGGAGAACATGCTCACGCGTTCCACTTGTGGTGCCACGTTGTTCTCGCCGTTCACCGAGTTGAGCCGGCCAGGGGTACCGCCCGAAACGTCGACGGATGCCGACCAGTTGGAGGCAGCAGCACAGGGGTTCAGCGGGTCGATCTGCTCCACCGACCAGCCGCCGTTGTTCTTGTCGGGGTCGTGGTACCAGGTGTTGCTGAAGTTGACACGCGAAATCATCAGGCCTTCCTTGCTGTAGAGGAACATGGCCGAAGAGCTGTTGCCCACCGAGAAACTGCCGAAGCCGATGCAGTCGCCATACTCGCGTAACTCGGCCACGGCATCGTTGTGACAAAGGATGACATAGCCATGCGGGGCAAGGACATAATTGCCAAAGGTATTGTCGTTGGAGCCGATTTCTATTCTCCAGTCCTTCAAGTCGATGCCGAACTCGGTGGTGTTGTAAAGCTCCACATACTCCCATTCTGGAAGGCCCACCACGGGGTTGGGGTCGGCCATGATTTCGTTGATGACGATGTCGTATTCCGAGGCTTCGTAGATCGAGAAACTGGTGGAAGTCGGCTCCATCATGTTGTTCCACAGGTCTTTGATGCCACTGATGCTCAGCGTGTAGTTGATGCCATTGCCGATTTCGCGGTCAAGCGTCAAAACCACAATGGCAGGATTTGCTCCAAAGGCCACGGAACCCGGCTGCCCAAGGCTATGGTCGATGGAATAATTGGCAGGATTCAATGCCGTGGTTTCATCGAGGGCTTCGTTGAACGAAAGCTGAATGTGGGTCAAGTCGAGCACTCCGCAAGAGAGCAAGACGGGCGGCTCGTGGTCGGCGATGCGCGGCCCGACATAGACGTCGTCGAAATAGAACTTCTTGGCATTGCTCGAAGTGAACTTGGACCAAAAGCCAAAGAAGCCACCACGGCCATAGGTATCGTCAACACCTTGTGCTTCAATGATATAAATACCCGAGTTATCGTAGCACGTTTGTATCATCCAGTTGCCTTCACGGTCGCAGTTCACCTTGACAAACACGGCAAACGAAGCGGCAATGGCATCGTCGGTGCAACGGCAGATGTTTTGTTGCCCATCGGCATCCTTGCGGAACAACTCTATGGCATCATGACTGCCGCCCTCGCCGAAGCGGAGGAAATAGCCCTGTGTTGCTTGTGTCAAGTCGGCATTGTCGGCACTGAGCCACACGTCGGAATAGTTGTTTCCAGACGGGGCAAATGCCTCACGGATCCAAAATTGCCATTCCATGGTCTCGTACTCGGTGATAGGCAAGGAGAGATAAGCCGTGCCTTCTCCCTCAGCATTGAGTTGGAGCTGGCCGTTGCCATTGACGATATATTGGGCTGTCGTCCCCGACCAAGTGGGATTGTGGGTGAAGTCACCATCGGAGAAGTCGTCGGTAACCTGCGCCCATAGCGACAAGGGAAGCAACAACAGGAACAGCAGTGTCTTTTTCATAGCATGTTGATTTAGGAAAGGACAAAGATAGTGTTTTTTTGACCTCATAGGAAAAAAAGTTCATTTCCATGTCTTGAAAGGATGGTCCTTCAGCCTGGAATTGTAGTATCGAGCGTCTCCTGTGACCTCTTCTCCCAACCAATCGGGACGGTCGAAAGTGTCAGTTTCGTCACCCAGTTCGATTTCGGCCATGACGAGGCCCTCGTTGTCGCCATGAAACTCGTCCACCTCCCACGTATGCTTGCCGTCAGTGTTTTTGACGAGATAGCGGGTCTTGTCGATACGTCCAGGCTCAGCCAACTCAAGTAGAGCAAGAGCCTCGTCCACAGCGATTTCCTTCTCCCACTCGAAGCGCGACAATCCGGACTCACTCACGGGTCCTTTGATGGTGAGGTAGCCTTTATCCCCCCTAATGCGCACCCGCACCGAAGGCTTGTGGCTGAGATAACCTTGGATGATATGCGTAGCTTGAAATGCCTCCGCCTTGAAGTCGCCACGGACTAAGAACTTTCTTTCGATTTCCTTTGCCATAACCTTTGTGATTACCTCTGCAAAGGTATGAAACATTTTTGCTATTTTTGCACCCAAATCGAAGATTTCAACGAAGTTAAACCTATAGAGGACAAGAAAATGAAAATCGCAGTGGTGGGAGCCACCGGACTGGTCGGCTCGAAGATGCTTCAAGTGCTTGACGAACAGAAGGTTCACATCGATGAACTGATTGTGGCCGCCTCGGAGCGTTCCGTGGGCAAGGAAATTGTTTTTCAAGGCAAGACCTATAGCGTCGTCAGCGCTGACGCGGCCATCGCCGCGCGACCCGACATCGCCATCTTTTCGGCAGGAGCCACGGCATCGCGGCAATATGCACCAAGATTTGCCGAACAGGGCACCTTCGTCGTCGACAACAGCTCGGCTTGGCGCATGGAAAAAGGCGTGCCTCTGGTCGTCCCCGAAATCAACGCCGACACCATCACGCCCGACACCCACATCATCGCCAACCCCAACTGCTCCACCATCCAGATGGTCATGGCTTTGGCACCCATCCATAAGGCCTACGGCATCAAACGCATCGTCGTCAGCACCTACCAAAGCGTCTCGGGCAGCGGCCAAAAAGGTGTCAACCAACTGAAGGCCGAGCGCGCTGGCGCGAGTGGCACGACTTGCTATCCCCATCCGATTGACCTTAACATCCTACCCCACATCGATGCCTTCCTCGACAACGGCTATACCAAAGAGGAGATGAAGATGGTCAACGAAACGCGCAAGATCCTCCGCGACGAGCACATCGCCGTCTCATCCACCACGGTTCGTGTGCCCGTGTGGGGCGGCCATAGTGAATCCGTGAACGTGGAGACAGAAAAGCCCTTTGAAATCGACGATATCCGCAGATTGATGGCTGCCATGCCTGGCGTGGTGGTGCAAGACGACCCGACCAACAACATTTATCCGATGCCTCTCTATGCCGAAGGCAAGGATGAAGTCTTCGTGGGGCGCATCCGCCGCGACTTCTCGGTGGAGAACGGCCTCAATTTCTGGTGTGTGGCCGACAACCTCCGCAAAGGCGCTGCCACCAATGCCGTGCAAATTGCTAAATACTTAATTGAAAACACAATACAGCACTTTTAACCGTCATTGCGGACTTGATCCGCAATCTCCTGAACACAAAGGTTATCCCTATTATTCAGGAGATGGCGGATGTTCCTCCGCCATGACGGTAAAGACGATAGTTCTTTCTTATTCAAGCATTCATGAAAGTCTTTAGAAATATCATAGAAGCCCGCAACATTCCCAACGCCGTGGTCACCATCGGCACCTTCGATGGCGTACACCTCGGCCACCAGGCCATATTCAACAAAATGAAGGAATTGGCGCATGGCATTGGAGGAGAGACTGTTGTGGTCACCTTTGAGCCTCACCCACGTCAGGTGCTCAACATCGACAACTCCAACCTGCGCTTCCTTTGCACGCCTGAGGAAAAACTCAAGAAATTCGAGGAGTTCGGCATCGACAACGTGGTGGTCATCAACTTCACGAAGGAATTCTCGCGCACGCCCTCAGAGGTGTTCATCAAAGACTACATCATCGACAACATCAAGCCTGCCTATATCGTGGTAGGCTACGACCATCACTTCGGGAAGAACCGCATGGGCGACTTCGACTTACTCAGCGAGCTGATGCACAAATACAACTTCAAGGTGGAACGTATTGAAGCACAAGACGTGGAAAACATCGCCGTCAGTTCCACGAAGATACGAAACGCCCTTGCCACGGGCAACGTGAAAGGCGCCAACCAGCTGTTAGGCTATACCTATTCCATCACTGCCGAAGTCGTGGTGGGCAACAAGATTGGTAGGACCTTGGGCTTCCCCACCGCCAACCTCGAGCTGCCGAGAGAATACATGCTCATCAGCAACCGAGGCGTGTATGCCTGCCTCGTCGACTACGAAGGCCAGACCTACAAGGCCATGGCCAACATAGGGCACCGACCTACCATCGGCGACCGCAGCGAGGACAACCCTATCATCGAGGTCAACCTGTTCGACTTCGACGGCGACCTCTACGGCAAGCAGATCCATGTGCGTTTCATCGACCGCATCAGAGATGAAGAGAAATTCGACAGCTTGGATGAGTTGAAAAAACACCTGGAACAAGACCGTGAGAAAGCAAAGCAAATCCTAGCATGAAGATCTTACTTCTAGTCATAGGAAAAACGGATGAGGACTACCTCATCACCGGCATCAAGAAATACGTGGGCCGCATCGGGCATTATGCCTCGTTTGAGATGAAGGAGATCCCTGACCCGCGCAACCGCAAGACCCTCAGCGAAGACCAGCAGAAGAAGGCCGAGAGTTTCTTGCTTTTACAACAGCTGCAACCCGGCGACCAGGTCATCCTTTTGGACGAAAACGGCAAGCAACTTACATCCGTACAGTTTGCAGAAAGCCTTGAAAAACAGATAGCATCGGGGGCCAAGAGGCTGGTCTTCATCGTGGGCGGACCTTACGGCTTCGCGCAAGAGGTGTACGACCGCACCAACGCCAAAATATCGCTCTCGCCCATGACCTTCAGCCACCAGATGGTACGCTTGATTTTCGTCGAGCAACTCTACCGTGCCTTCACCATCCTGAAAGGCGAACCTTATCATCACCAATAATAAATCCGACCATTCTTCGTTCATTCCAAAAACAGAAAAATATGAAAACAATTAAATCCATCCTCATTCTTTGCGTGACGCTTTGTTTCGTCACTTCGTGCAAAAAAGTCGACATGACGCTGGTGCAAAAAACCGTTTTCGAAAACGCCAACATCACCCAAATCAAAGCCAGCGACGCCTGGAGTGTGACCGTGGTCGCCGACACCAGCACTTACGTTGAATTGGATTATTCCGCCTATCTCGAGGAAAGCCTTAGAGTGCAGATGGAAGGCAACGAACTTCAAATCGGCTTCAAGGACCATACCTACCCCGTCATCGGCTCCGCATATCGTGCTACCGTGCATGTCGCGCGCATTGAAAAAATAGAGGCCGACGATGCCGCAAAAGTGCAATGCGATGGCGAGTATACAGGCGATAACCTCGGCATTAAGCTCAGCGATGCTGCACAATGCAACAATTTGGTCTTTACAGGCCAAACATGTGACATCAAGATGGAAGACGCCTCTGTGTTTACTGGCTTCCAGTTTGATGGAAGTTCATGTAAGGCCGAATTGACAGACGCCTCTCAATTCAACGGCGTGATTAAGGTCATCGAACAGCTTGACGTTGATTTGAACGACGCCTCGCGCTTCGTCAACAAAGGTGGCGAGACCGCCTTGGCCAATATCAAAGTGCGTGATGCCAGCCGCTTGAACATCGTGGAGACTTTAGTCAACGAGATGCACGTCGAGATTACCGACGGCTCCGAAGCCACGGTGTGGGTCGACGGCCTTTTGGAAGGCTGGGTGAGAGACGCTTCAACCCTATATTATAAAGGCCATCCGCAGATGCAAGTCGACTGCAGCGACGGTTCTTTCCTCAGACCCATCTGATTTTGGCCTGAATTTTGCTATTTTCATCCCTCGTTGCGCCGTAGCAACTGAATTATTACTAATTTTGTCAAAAATTTAATCACAATGAAGAGATTCACCCTGTTACTTGTCGCCGTCTTGTTTGCGACGGTCACCTTTGCGCAAAACGAAGACCAATCCAAACTGCCCATCGACCCAAAGACGGAACAGATCACCTTCCGTAAAGTCATCCAAACCGTTGGCTCTGAAGAAGAGGTGTACAACCGCATCTACAGCCAGTTCATGAACTCCTACTACAAGAGTCCTTCGACCATCCTTCAGCAGAATGACGGTCGCACCATGAAGGGCAAACATCAGTTCCAACTCGACAACGGCGATGCCGTGAAGTCGAAATGGCCCTGGGTCACCTATTATTTCACCATCGAGGTGCGTCCCGGCCGTGTGCGCTACACGCTCACCGACTTCATGCAGAAGACCCAAAGCACCCACCCCTGCGAGGAATGGATGAACAAGGAAGACCCGTTGTACAATCCTATCTGGGACAGGTATCTGGACCAAATCGCTGCCTTTGCTGAGGACTGGGGACAACAGTTTGAAAAGAGCCTCGTCCCCGAAAAGGTCTTTGAAGAGGAAGAATGGTAAACTAGGCTATGGCCACTCGCGAACGCATAAAAAAAGGCTTTTCGAAACTTCTCAAGGAAGAGAAGCTGAAACTTATTGCCAACTATTTCGAGAATCCAGGTGAGGTCGTCAACCTGCTGAAAAGCTATTGGCATCCCGACTCGAAGCAGCAGCAATTGTTTGACGAGTTCAGCGAGAACACCATCACCAACTTCTATATCCCTTACGGCATCTCACCCAACGTGAACATCAACGGCAAGGACTACATCGTGCCGATGGTCATCGAAGAAAGCTCCGTGGTGGCGGCGGCTTCAGCGGCGGCCAAATTCTGGGGCGAGCGCGGCGGCTTCCATGCCGAAGTCATTGATGTTCGTAAGGTCGGACAGGTGCATTTCGGCTGGGGCGGCGACAAGGAAAAACTCCTTGAACTGTTCCCAAAAATCGAAAAGCGACTGCTGGCCGACACGGATGCCATGACCGAGAAGATGCGCAAACGCGGCGGAGGCATCCTTGGGATGCGACTTATCGACTATAGCACACAAATCCCTGACTATTACCAAATTCGTGTGGAGTTCAACACGGGCGACGCCATGGGTGCCAATTTCATCAACTCGGCTTTGGAGCAATTTGGCCACAGCCTGCAAGACTTCTTCGCCGAACGCAACGACTTACACGAAGAGCTCCGCAAGGTGGAAATCATCATGACCATCCTATCGAACAACACGCCCGACTGTCGCGTGAAGGTTTGGGTGGAATGTCCCGTGGAAAAACTTGATGGCATCGACGAACACCTTTCAGGCGAAGAGTACGCCAAGAAATTCAAGAAAGCCGTCGACATCGCACATATCGACGTCGACCGCGCCACGACGCACAACAAGGGCATCTACAACGGCATCGATGCGGTGGTCATCGCTACGGGCAACGATTTCCGCGCCGTTGAAGCTGCTGGTCACACTTTCGCCTCGCGTAACGGACGCTATGAAAGCCTTTCATCGGTCACCCTCGATAATGGTCTCTTCCATTTCGAGCTGGAGGTGCCGATGGCTTTGGGCACCGTGGGCGGACTGACAAGCCTACACCCATTGGCTAAAAAGACCCTTGAGCTCTTGGGCAATCCCACCGCCAAAGAGCTGATGATGATTGCCGCCACGATGGGTCTGGCCAACAACTTCTCCGCCGTGCGCTCTCTGACCACCAAGGGCATCCAAGCCGGCCACATGAAGATGCACCTCAACAACATCCTTAACCAGCTGAATGCCAACGAAGAAGACAAGAAAAAGGCGAGGGAGTATTTCAAGGACAAGACGGTGTCGTTTGCAGCGGTGGAACAGTTTTTAGACACACTCAGAAAATAATATATTTCACGCAGAATGCGCAGAAAACGCAGAAGCGCAAAGCGACGCAAATACGTTCAAATATGGTTACTTTCAAAAATGATCCTTTGAGTTATAAAGTAATTGGTTGCGCTTTAGAAGTTTACAAGACCTTGGGGCCTGGATTATTGGAAAAAGTGTACCAAAAAGCTCTAATGAAAGAACTTGAGCTTAAAGGCTTAAAGGCCGAAATGGAAGTGCCAGTTAGTGTTGTATACAAAGGAGATGAAATCGGAGAAGGATTAAGGTTGGACATTTTGGTAGAAGACAAACTCATCATAGAACTAAAATCTGTTGAAGAGCTAAATGCTGTTCACTATAAACAACTAACGTCATATCTAAAACTTACAGGGAAGAAGGTCGGACTTTTGATAAACTTTAATGTGGATGATTTGATGGATGGGATACATAGAATGGTGAACAATTACTAAGTCACACACGAAATGAATTACTTTTTTCACGCAAAATGCGCAGAAATCGCAGAATTTATTTAACCCAAAATTGTGTCGCATCGCGATTCATATAATTCACCGAATTCTGCGTGCCAAAAACAGCCTCTTTATGATTCACAATTACTATTCTCATGGAAAGTTCCTTCTGACAGGCGAGTACCTAGTATTAAAAGGTGCTTTAGCCATGGCAATGCCACTAAAATTTGGGCAGACATTGTCGGTAGTGACAAACCATAGCGCGTCTCTACAATGGGATGCCCACCAACCCGATGGCCCTTGGTTTTCCGTCACATTGAACCCTGAAAACCTCGAAATCATCAATTCTGACGATCAACCCAAAGCCGAGAAACTGACACAGATTCTAAAGGCTATAAAACAACTGAATCCCACTGCGTTTAAAGACGGCTTGCATTTTGAAACCCGTTTGGACTTCGACCCAAACTGGGGCCTCGGTAGCAGTTCAACTTTGATTGCCAACCTCGCCAGATGGGCGAATGTGAATCCTTACGAATTGCTGAAACTGACTTTCGGCGGCTCGGGTTATGATATCGCTTGTGCGACGGCAGAAGGACCAATATATTATCAACTATCAACTTCTGAACCGGCCCTTCGACAGGCTCAGGGACCTAAGGTCGTTGAGCCTGTCGAAACGCCAACACCAACGGCAGAACCTATAGACTTCAACCCGCCTTTTGCCGACCACCTCTTTTTCATCTATCAAGGCCAAAAGCAAAGCTCATCCAAAGAAATCAAGGCGTTTTTAGCCAAAGCAAATCCTGTTGATTTACAAAAAGATATTGAGGCCGTTTCGGAGATCAGTCGTGCCGTTCCGAAATGCGAGACTTTGGATGAATTCGCTATGCTTATGCAATGCCACGAGCGCATCATTGCCCGTTGCATCGGGCAGGAACCCGTGCAAAAGCGCTTTCCCGACTTCGAGGGTGTTTTGAAATCCTTGGGCGCTTGGGGCGGTGACTTCATTCTTACAGCAACGGAATGGCCTGAAAGTCAAGTGAAAGAATACTTCAAGGGGAAAGGATTGGACGTGGTTTTTGGATACAAGGAGATGTTGATATAAAGAGTTTTCCTATCTTCGCAGCATAAAACAACGAACATGGAAAAGATTTGGTTGAATGAAGCCTTCAAAGGTGAGGTACCTAACGACTTTCACGGTAAAGTAGGCTGGGCAAGTCCCTCCAACATCGCTTTGGTAAAATATTGGGGCAAGAAAGGCAAACAACTTCCTCAAAATCCGTCGATTAGCTTTACCTTGTCGGAATGTCGCTCGGAGACTTTCGTTACATTTGAAAAAGCCGACCGATTCGGATTCAGTTTCTATTTTGAAGGCAAGGAGAATCCCGCTTTTGGAGCGAAAATCGAGAAGTTTCTGCTTGACAATCAGACGTTTTTCCCATTCATCAACCAACTGAATCTGAAGGTTAAGAGCCGCAACACCTTCCCGCATTCCTCGGGTATTGCTTCCTCGGCTTCGTCGATGAGCGCGTTTGTGATGGGCTTGATGGAAATTGAATCCTTATTAACCGGCCCTTCGACTCCTTCGACAAGCTCAGGAACCGAGGGCTCAGGGACCTTAGATTTATGCAAAGCTTCCTACTTCTCTCGTTTGGCCTCGGGCAGTGCGGCACGCTCAGTATTTACGAAAATGGCGCTTTGGGGAGCAACGCCTTATTATAAAGGCAGTTCCGACGAATATGCCGTTTCGTTGGCCGATGACATCCATCCCGTTTTCAAGACTTATCACGACAGCATTTTGATTGTCAGCGGTGAGACCAAATCCGTTTCCAGTCGGGCCGGTCATGCCTTGATGGAAGGCAACCCATACGCTCCTGCGCGTTACGCACAAGCCAACGAAAACATCAAGAACTTGCTTTTGGCCTTGAAATCAGGCGATTTGGACACCTTTATTAATATAACCGAGAGCGAAGCCTTGCAACTTCATGCCTTGATGATGTGCTCCAATCCGTCTTTCATCTTGATGAAACCCAATACTTTGAACCTTATTAATGAGATTAGGGAATTCCGTGAAGAAACCAAGATCCCGCTTTGTTTCACTTTGGATGCGGGCCCGAATGTTCATCTGCTCTATCCAGAACAGGAAGCGGATAAGGTAGAGTATTACATCAAAAATGTCTTGGCGGATTATTGCGACAGAGAACGTTGGATTGCCGACCATGTAGGCGACGGACCGAAAAAACTACTGTAATGAGAGACCGTTACTATAGCAAAGTCATCCTTTTCGGCGAGTATTCGATGATTTTCGACGCCACCGCCTTGATGATACCGCTGAAGCGTTTTTCGGCGCAATGGCAGTTGCCGCTCAGTTTTAACCGAGCCGCCTCGCTACCCTCCAACCAAAGCTTGAAACGGTTTTGCCAATATCTTTCTGAAAACGAAGAGTTATCAAATCTATTTGATTTACAAACTTTAAGAAAGGATTTGGAGGAGTGCCTTTTCCTTGCTTCCTATGTGCCATCGGGCTATGGCCTAGGCAGTTCGGGGACTTTGGTGGCAGCCGTTTATGACCGTTACGCTATTCAAAAAACCGATGACTACCTGCAACTGAAAACCCTTTTCGGCAAGATGGAGAGCCACTTCCACGGCAGCAGCTCTGGCATCGACCCTTTACAATGCTATTTGGGTAAACCATTCAAAATCACGCCCCAAGGAGTACAAATCCTTCCCGATGATTTCCTCAAAAAGGACATCCACATTTGCCTGATTGACACAAAGATAAAGAGCAACACCAAGCCTTTGGTCAACCACTTCAAGGCGCAGCGCGAGGATCCCGAGTTTTTGAGCCGTTTCCAATCGGAGTATGTGCCCTGCGTGACCTCTTGCATCAATTCGATGATTGAAGGTGATAAAGAATTGTTTTTCAAATCGTTGAAGCAACTTACCAAGGGCCAATTGGAATTCCTCCGCCCGATGATTACGGATAATACCTTGGATTTGTTTACCACCGATTATGACTTCAACTTTGGCGTAAAGATTTCTGGCTCTGGTGGCGGCGGTTATGTGTTGGGTTTCACTGACGATGTTACCAAAGCCAATGAGCTGCTAAGCCTCTCATGTCATTTCGAGACTTTTGACGGCATAGATACACTCCCTCGTTCCTCGGTCGGTATGACATGCCATCAAAAGGCGAAGAAATCTATGAGAGGCGGTTTTGATGTTATTTGGCTCTAAATTGCTATTTTTGCGCCCCGAATGTCAACCCTTAAAAACATAGAATCCTGGATTGAACGTACTTTGACCACGGTCATCGACTTTTTCTATCCGCCTTTCCGCAAGTTTCTGAGCCTTGAGCTGTTCCGCTATGCGGCCTGCGGCGGTTTGAACCTTGTTTTGGAATGGGTGCTGTACTATGTTTTTTACCATTTCGTCTTCCACAAACAGGTCTTCGACCTCGGCTTCATTGCCTTCACGCCCCATATCGCGGCCTTCGTGTTCAAGTTTCCCATCACCTTCCTGACGGGTTTTTGGATGGCGAGACACATCAGTTTCTCGGGGTCTACTTTGCGGGGCAGGACACAGATCGTCAGATATTTCCTCGTCACCGTGGGCAACATTCTCA
>Ga0247608_10006106_pt1 | contig 12777 bp, 9 predicted proteins | sample 176DNAGHGlowgp2_FD_193490 | JGI IMG/M metagenome (GOLD analysis project Ga0247608, IMG submission 193490) | Sheep rumen microbial communities from Palmerston North, Manawatu-Wanganui, New Zealand - 1766 DNA GHGlow gp2 | ecosystem: Host-associated > Mammals > Digestive system > Stomach > Rumen ... | reverse complement strand
CCCTGGATATGATGGTATCGTTAAGTGCCTTCAGGAAGAAGAACTAATTAAAACTCATTCAAAAAACTGATAAGACGATGAAATTACTATTGCTTATTCTTTTATTTACTTTTTCAACAGGTTTATATGCCCAAAGTGGGGATCCTATTGAGGATTATGAAACTGCAGGTTCATATTATGATAGTGGCGACTACAAAACGGCTTTTCGATATTTTTATAGTGCAGCCAATGCTGGAAGTCATAATGCCCAATGTGTCTTGGGAAACCTGTACTTAAACGGAATAGGAACAGAAAAGAACCATTCAAAAGCTTTAGAATGGTATCTGAAGGCAGCCAATCATGGCAACTATATTGCCCAATATAGATTAGGCGATCTGTACTATATTGGAGAAGGTGTTAAACAAAATTATATAAAAGCCTATGAATAGTATTTGAAATCTGCAAATCAAGGATATGCTGCTGCGCAAAATAGTTTAGGATTTATGTATAACGAAGGATTGGGCATAAACAGGGATTATATGAAAGCTTTCGAATGGTATTCAAAAGCCGCAGAGCAAGGCTGGTCTGAGGCACAAAACAATCTGGCTGTCCTATATTATGATGGAAATGGTTTAAATAAAGACTATATGAAAGCCTATGTATGGTTTTCTAAAGCGGCTGATCAAGGAAATCCTACCTCTCAATTTTCTTTAGGGGAAATGTTTTATAATGGTTATGGAGTGCAACAAGATTATATGAAAGCTTATGAATGGTATTCTAAAGCAGCAAACCAAGGATATCTAGATGCACAAAATGCTATAGGTAATATGTATTCCGAAGGAAAAGGTGTTAACAAAGATGACATTAAGGCTTATGAATGGTATACTAAAGCTGCAAACAGCGGACAAATAATTGCACAATATAATTTGGGGGTACTTTATTATTCAGGACAAGGGTGTAGTAAGGATTATAAGAAAGCTTATGAGTGGTTATCTAAAGCTGCTAATTCTGGAAATGTTGATGCTCAAAATTTGATAGCATATATGCTTGAACATGGAGAGGGTGTTGCTGTGAATTATACCAAGGCTTATGAGTTGTATTTAAAAGCATCTGATGGCGGAAGTTGGAAGGCCCGGAACAATTTAGGACGATTTTTCTTTTATGGTATTGGTGTCCCCAAAAACTATAATAAATCAGAGTCTTGGTTCAGAAAAGCCTTAGAAATTGAAGATTGCCCATTATCGTTAAGTTTTATTTCTCTTATATATGCTATACGTGATAAGAATTATGTAAAAGCTTTAGAATTATCAGATAGCACTATTAATAACAAAACAATAGAAGAATGGGATAATGAGGTAATTGCTGCCATCTATGGTCATCGTGGCTATATATTCTATCTTAAAGGAGACATGGCTGATGCAAATAAGATGCTATCAAAATGTTTGGATTATGATTCAAATTTTCTTGAAAGTAATAATGAATTCGCAAGGATTATGGTAAAAAAACGCAGGAGTTCCAATTTGTCTGACAATGATAATTACCTCACTGAGAATATAAATGTGGATAACAAAACTGATACAGATTCTGAAATATTTACGAGTCTTGTTTCAAATGTAAATACGTTTGCTATTATTATTGGCAATGAGACTTACAAAAATGAAGCTAATGTGCTTTATGCCATAAACGATGCAAAGGTTTTTAGTGAATACGTTGAAAAGACTCTTGGTGTTCCTCGCGACCATATAAAATTGGCAGATAATGCCGGTTATAATGATCTTCGTATTGCTGTGAACTGGCTAATTCAGGCAATGAAAGTATGTAGGGGAAAGGGTAAGGCAATTGTTTATTATGCAGGTCATGGTATTCCAAATGAAGAAGATCTATCTACATATTTGCTTCCAGTAGACGGAATAGGTAATGATCCCGAGTCTGGATATAGTTTGAAATCTCTCTATGACAAATTGAGTAGTGTAGAGGCCCAATCCATTACGATATTCCTTGATGCTTGTTTTAGCGGTTCAAAACGAGAGGAGGGAATGTTGACATCTGCACGTGGTGTGGCAATTAAAGTAAAACCAACAATACCAAATGGCAATATTGTTGTGTTCTCTGCAGCGCAAGGTAATGAAACGGCTTATCCATATATGGACAAACAGCATGGATTGTTTACATATTATCTTCTCAAGAAACTTAAAGATTCAAAGGGGGAAGTGACGTTAGGCGAATTGAGTGATTATTTAATAGAAGAAGTTGGTAGAGAAGCATTCGTAAAAAATGGAAAAGTCCAAACTCCATCGACAATCCCTTCTGCGAAGTTGGGTAATGCTTGGCGAAGTATAAAATTAAAATAAAGCTAGAGTTTTCACAATGTTTGTTGTTGGATGCTTTTTCCTCTCATCCAGATTTTGACGAACGGAGAGTATGCATGAAGTCGAAAGCTATTAGTGATGGCTATAAGTGTAACTAAAAAAAACGGAAAACAATATGACTTCCGTTATACCATTTCCCTCCTTCTTTATAAAAGATCGAAGACCTTTCATCCTATGCCTTTTGTTTTATTTATTTATTACAAATAATTACGATAATAATTTGTAAATAATCACGCATTCTTGGACATACTATTGCCTATTCCTGAACAATTCAAAGGTTTATTAATTCCGTGCATTAGCATCTCCTTGTTTATAACATCAATATACCAATCTCTAGCATTTGGAGCAACCCAAACACTATCAATTAATTTGTTTAAATCTACTTCAAAATTTAATCCCATTACATTTTCATGAATACTCATATTATAGTCATGATACACAAGCCGCAGTTCCATTTCTTGACAAAAGTAGGTTCTCTTGCAAAATAAAGGAGCTAATAAATTGGCAAAGCCACCAGCTTTATCAAAAGTATAATCTTTAGAATAATTCTTATAACTCACATCTGAAATAATTATGTTCCGCTTATCATTAGAATCTAAGGAATCTATTAACTGCCCAACAGTAGATTTGATTGCAATTCCTTCTTCTAAAGAAGAATACGTCTCCCACATTAGAAAAAGTTCTTCAGGATACATCACCCAACATTGAACAAAAAAACAACCTTTTCCTTCTTTTTCAATTCTATCTGAAATATCAGGAACAAAGGAATCGAATAGTTTTTTATCCATTTCTGACAGCCTGCCTTCTTTTTTATCATAGAATTGATCTGACCTTGCAAGGTAAAGATTTCTACAATTTAACATTGATAAAAACTTCGGCAACGAAAGATATCGCCAAATAACCGTTTCTCTTTTTGGAGTCTTAAACGCTCTATGTTGATAATACATAGTAATCCTTTCTCTTAATAGTTTATTCCTAGAATACGTTGAGGATTCCAACTTTTCTGCAAAAATACAAAAAAGTTGGAACTATGTACTTTTTTTACGAGAATTTTTATATATTAGTTGCATATTTCATTAAATTGCGCTATTTTTGCACCAAAATTACGGAGTGATGGCAATAACTAGGATAGATAATATAAGACCTGAAATTCTAAGATGGGCGTTTCAGAGAGCTGGTTATAGCGAAGAGAAAGCTATTAAAGATTTCCCCAAGCTACAGGATTGGCTGTCTAAAGAGAAAATGCCAACTATCAGCCAATTGCAGGCTTTCGCTTCCAAATTCTTTGTGCCATTTGGATATCTGTTTTTACAACAGATTCCCACAGAAACCATACCCTTCCCAATGTTCAGGGGAGAAGCAGGATTAAGCAACCATTTCGACTTGAATGTATATGATACAGTGATGAATGTTCAAAGTCGACAAGATTGGTTGGAGGATTATCTTTTTGAAAATGAGATAGATATTTGCCAATTGGTGGGTTCTGTCAAATTGTCTACTCCTGTTGGTGAAACAGTGGCGCGTTTGCGTAATGATCTTCAATTAGATCCACGTTGGGCATTTGGTCAGATGCGAATCGATATGGCATTGAACTTTCTGACACAAAAATTGGAGGATGTGGGAATATTCCTTGCTTTTAATGGAGTTGTAGGCAATAACACCCATCGTACGCTGAAAGTAAGCGAATGTCGTGGCTTCGCACTTGTCAATAAAACCGCACCTTATATATTTGTGAATAGTGCAGACAGCAAATTTGCTCAGATGTTTACGCTTATACACGAGACTGCACACATTATGCTGGGTATCAGTGCTGGTCATGCAGGTGAAGGATTCCCCTGCTATGATGCTGTGGAGGATTATTGCGACAAGGTGGCCGCAGAATTTCTTGTGCCAGCCGAAGTGATCCGTAAGATTTGGAATGGTGATATCAAGTGTGCTTCTCGTAGATTTAAGGTGAGTGAAATCGTTATTGCTCGCCGAGCACATGATTTACACCTGCTTAGTGATGAGGCTTACAAAGCTTTCTGGTTGGAATATAGCAATCGCCCTATCAGTGCGAAAAAAGAAACTAGCGGTGGCAGTTTCTATCTCACTAGCGTCAAGCGTGTGGGTAAGTTGTTTGCCACTCATGTGCGCAATGCTGTTAATAATCGTCAGCTTAGTTACACCGATGCCTATCGCTTAACCGGGCTATATGGCAATACCTATCAACACTTTATGACAAATAACATCTGATATGACATATTTATTCGACACAAATATATTTATCCGCTCAAAGAACGAAATGCCAATGGACATTTGGCCAACTTTCTGGAAGAGATTTAAGGAGATGGTAAATTCTGGGCAGATATTCACAAGCATTATGGTGAAAGACGAGATAGATAAAGGAAAGGATGATCTGACAGAGTGGATAAAAAGTAATGCGCCCAAATCATTTTTTCTGTCTTTGGATGCAGATGTGATGAATCAGTACAATACCACACAGAACTGGGCGAGATCAAATCCATTATATAATCAGCAAGCATTAAATACTTTTGCAAATGTAGCAGATGCTTATCTAGTTGCGACTGCTGCAGCCAAACAGATGACACTTGTAACTTATGAGGCATCTAGTCCTTTAAGCAAGAAGCGTGTTATGATTCCTGATGCTTGTAATGCTTTAGGGGTACGCTATTGTGACCTGAATACAGTACTAAGAGAAATGGGAATCAAGGTTTGACCATCTAGTTTTTTTGAGAATTTTTAGATATGGTACACAAGTTTGTGGACTGCAAACCTGTGTACCATTAGAATATTATAGATTTTAATTGATCAAGTAAATCTTTGTTTTACCATTGTAGGTGGCCTTGATGGTGGCGCGGCCTTCTACTACAGGACTAATCTCGAATTTCACAGCGGGATCATTGGCTGTGGCTTTCAGAGTAGAGTTCTTGTCGAGTTTGCCATAAACCTGATAGCGGTTGCACTCGGCATAGCCATTGAGGTTGGTAAAGAATACAGAATTCTGTGGGAGAACCAGTGGCTTACCATCTACAGTGATGGTAACCTGAGGTACCACAGGGGCATTGAACTTCTCGCCAGCCTTTGAGAATCCGATTCCGTGAAGGTCGAACAATCCCTGTGGGCGCTGAGGACCGCGTGGACCGCCCCAACGAGGACGCTCTGGAGTCTTAACTTCTGGTCCATCGGCTACGAGATAGATGGCGTGTTTGCCTGTAAGACCTTCTACTTCTGGCACTGCTGCCTGATACATCATGGCTGCTTTTGGAGCATCAGCAGGAATATTGAATGTGGCAATCTCCTTACCCTTCCAAGGATCGTCGAGCATCACATGAATCTTGAATGCTCCATGTCCACCAGAGGTGAGGTCTATGTTAATCATTGCCTTATCGCCCTTCAGGATGCCAGCGAATGCGGGCAGACCCTTTGTGGCTGTAGCAAGACCTCCGAAGCCAAAGTACTTGAAACCTACGATGCCCTTATTGTTGATGCCGGCAAGGTCCATCGAGTTGTTCCATACATCGTGGTTGTCCTGCATCCACTCGTTGCTGTTGGTACCTCCTGTCATGAAACAAGCATAACCAGCAGAGTAGTACTGATATGGGGGCAGACCAAAGATCTGGAATCCCTCAGAGGTAACCTCTGCTCCAGTATATGTGTTGCCGTCTGATGCTGCAGCTGTCCACTCGTTGTTCTTTGCGTATGGATCGTAACCAGTAATCTTTACTACACCGCCCTTAGCTACAGGTTTCTTGTCCCATGTGATCTTAACAGGGGCAACCATAGCCTGACGGGCAAAGCCGAATCCACGTGGAGGACGATGATAGAATACGTACCACTGACCATTGATCTCCTGCAGCGAACCGTGGGTGTTGTGACCTGCATTGGTGGTGATGAGCTTAGAACCATCTTCATTGAGTACTACACCACGAGAGTCAACCAATACACCACCTGAACGCCAAGGGCCGAGTGGAGAATCACCGTAGGCATAGCGAAGGGCGCTGTTGGTGTTGCCCAGACCATACTCCTTACCAGAGTAGCCAGAGAATACCATTACGTACTTGTTGCCCACCTGACGGATAGACGAAGCCTCGAAGAAATTGAAATCCTTTGGGTCCTGACCCTTGTACAGGGCTTTGTACTCAGAACCTGGCTTGTCGAGCAGTCGTCCGTCGGCACTTACAGCAGGGATGAATGGGTCGATAAGTTCTGTACCTTCGCGCTTTGAGTACATAGTGTTCTGGTCGAGCTCGCAACCAGTAGAGTGCTGGAAGCCATAGAATACGTATGCACGGAAGCCCTTGGCATAATCAGGATCCTTCTTGTTAGTGATATTCTCTACGAACACAGAGGGATCGAAGTCGATGAGTGAGCCTGGCAGACAGCGACGTCCGTCCTCAGTGAGGTTGATAGGTGTGAAGGGGCCATTGGGGCGATCGCCCTTACAAACCATTGGCACACGCTGCCAACCGCGAGAGTGGGGGTAGAGATAGTAGGTCTTCTTGCCTGTTGCCTTGTCCTTAATCTCAACAAGGTCAGGTGCGAACATGGTGTCCCACTGACCATCAACATACCAAGAGAAAATTGGGCCTTCGTCGCGCCAATTAGTGAGGTCCTCAACTGGTGCTGACCACATGCGGATGTCAGGACCGCAATAAGCAGTGTAATTAACGTCGTGCGAACCAATGATATAGGCACGATACTTGCCTGGCTGATCTGGATCCTCAAACACACGAGGTTCGCCATCAGGCAGATGCTCCCAAAGTGGGAGATAAGGATTCTGTGCTTTTGCCGATATTACGGCCAGAAGCATCAGGGGAATTAGAAAAAGTTTTTTCATACGAATGATAAGTTTTGTTTGATTTTGTTTGCAAAGATAGCAAAAAAAGATAATAATTGCACTTTTTTACTATCCGAAAATATAAGTTTGCAACACAGATGAAAGAAATTGTAACAAACTCTTGGCTGATTGGCAAAATTCTCGTACCTTTGCACACAGAAAAGCATGCGCCCTGATAGTTAAATGGATATAACAAGGTCCTCCTAAGACTTAGTTCCGCGTTCGAATCGCGGTCGGGGTACGCGCGTGCGTACATAATTATATATGAAAAAAGAAGAGCTGCATCCCACTACGGAATGCAGCTCTTTTTATTGTTGACTGAATTAATTACTTATTCTCAGCAACCTCTACTTCGTCCTCCTTGATGGTACGACCCATCCAAAGGAATGCTGTAGGAGCAGCGATGAAGAGCGAACTCAGGGTACCGAATACAACACCCAGAATCATAGCCAGAGAGAACGAGCGGATGCTATCACCACCGAGGATGAAGATAGCCAACAGCACGATCAGTGTGGTTACAGAGGTGTTGATGGTACGAGCCAGTGTCTGGTTCAGTGAGTCGTTGAACAGCTGCTGACGATCGCGCTTGCCATACAGACCGAGGTTCTCACGGATACGGTCGAATACTACCACCTTATCGTTGATAGAGTAACCGATAACGGTCAGAATAGCACCGATAAATACCTGGTCGATCTCGAGCGACATTGGAATCCAACCCCAGCACAGTGAGTAAACGCCGATTACGAGCAGAGCATCGAGAGCCAGAGCCACAACAGCACCAATAGAGAATGCCATGTTGCGGAAGCGGAGCAGGATGTAGAGGAAGATAGCAATCAGAGCGATACATACGCTGATGATAGCACCATGAGTGATATCCTTAGCTACAGAAGGACCTACCTTAGCAGAGCTGATGATTGAACCACCCTCGCGTACATCTGGATTCTTAAACTTCTCTACGCTTTCCTGACTAACAAGACCAGCCTTCTTCAGAGAGTTGAACAGGATTGTCTCAGCCTTGTCGTCAACCTCAGGATTGTTTGACTCGATATCCCAGTTGGTTGAGATACGAACGGTCTTGCCATCAGTACCTAGAGCGATAACAGATGTGTTAGCCTCCTGGTTAGCCTTCTCACCGATAGTGTTGATGAAAGCACCAGCCATAGCCTTACGAACCTCCTCAACAGGGGTCTGCTTGTCGAGAGTTACAACGTAGTTACGACCACCAGTGAAGTCAATGCTCTGGCTAAGACCGCGAACGAAGAACGAACCAATGCAGATTACTGCGAATACAGCCCAGAGAGTATAGGTCTTCTTGTACATACCCATGAAGTTGTACTTAGTGTTCTGCATCAGGTTCTTAGAGTAACCTGTTACGAAGGTAAGGTTAGTCCACTTGTCCTTAGAAAGCATTGCATCGTAAACCACACGAGTGAGGTAAACGGCTGTGAAGAATGAAATCACGATACCGATGATCCATGTGGTAGCGAAGCCCTTAACAGGACCTGTACCGAAGTAGAGCAGGATGATACCTGTGATCAGTGATGTGAAGTTAGAGTCGAAGATAGCGCTGAAAGCGTTAGAGTAACCCTTGTTCAGAGCCTCTTTTACACCCAGACCCTTCTTCAGCTCTTCCTTGATACGCTCGTAGATAAGCACGTTAGCATCCACAGCAGTACCCAGTGTCAGTACGATACCGGCGATACCAGGCATTGTAAGAGCAGCCTGGAACGATGTGAGGATACCCAGTGTGAAGAACAGGTTGAACAGCAGAGCGATATCTGAGAGGATACCTGGAACGAAGCCGTAAAGCATAATCATGTAGATCATCAGCAGTACGAAGGCTACGATGAATGAGATGATACCCTGCTGGATAGACTGAGCGCCAAGTGAAGGACCTACAACCTCTTCCTGTACGATACGTGTAGGAGCAGGCATCTTACCAGAGTTCAGAGTGTTAGCCAGGTCCTTAGTGTCCTCGATGGTGAAGTTACCAGTAATCTGAGAGTTACCACCGTCGATCTGAGTGAGGATACGTGGAGCTGAGTAAACGGCGTCGTCGAGCACGATAGCTACGGCCTTACCGATGTTCTGCTTTGTAATCTGGCTCCAACGACGAGCACCATCAGAGTTCATCTGCATAGATACTGATGGGTGACCCATCTGGTCGAAGTCGTCCTTAGAAGAAGTGATTACATCACCCTCCAGTGGAGCACGACCTGAAGGCTCAGTAACCTTCAGAGCATAGAGCTCGAAGATATCGCCCTTAGTATTCTGACCTCCGAAGTCCTCAGCCTTAGCACCCCAACGAAGCTTCAGCTCTGCAGGGAAGATGCGACTAGCCAGGTCAGAGTAGATGATCTTGTTGATCTCGGCAGTATCGCGAGCGTTGGCATAACCAACTACAGCGAGTGTGTTGCCCTGAGTAGGCTGGAAGATAGAGAACAGAGGATTCTGCTTCTTAGCCATCTCAACAGCCTTAGTATCCTTGTTGTCCTTCTTAGCCAGCTTAGCAGCCAGGTCGCTGGTAGCAGCTTTAGCGCTATCGGCAACAGCAGTAGCAGTGCTGTCAACAGCTGTTGTGTCAGCTACGTCAACACCACCCTGAGCAGCCCAGCGCTGATTGAGCTGAGAGAGCAGAGGAGTAACCTCCTGCGAGTTGTATGTCTCCCAGAACTCAAGGTTAGCTGAACCCTGGAGCAACTTACGTACGCGCTCAGGCTCCTTGATACCAGGCATCTCGACCATGATACGGCCGCTCTGGCCCTCAAGCTTCTGGATGTTTGGCTGAACAACGCCGAACTTATCGATACGGTTACGAACTACGTTGAATGAGTTATCAACGGCACTCTGTACTTCTGCACGCAGAGCATTCTCTACCTCTGAGTCGGTTGACGAAGTACTAACCTTGCCCTTCATCTGCTGTGTAGCAAAGATAGCAGCAAGTGGACGGCCGTTGGCCTCCTGTTTCCAATACTTAACGAACAGTGAGATGAAGTCGTTCTGACTGGTCTCCTCTTCCTTCTTGGCAAGTTCCATTGCCTTCTTGTAGGTGGCATCAGTTTTGTGGTCAGCAAGTACATCAACCACATCAGGTACTGATACCTCAAGAATTACGTTCATACCGCCCTTCAGGTCAAGACCTAGGCCAATTTCCATCTCACGGCACTGCTTAAGAGAATAGATGCCCATGTACACCTTCTCGTTGTTGATTGAATCGAGGTACTCCGCACCAGCCTCTTCGCCCATAGCAGCAGCCTTACTTTCGTAATGGCGTGTTACGAACGAGAAGGAAAGGTAGAAGCAGCACACGAGAATCAAAAGCACTGCGATAAATTTTACAATTCCTTTGTTTTGCATTTTGATTTTAATTGTTTATTTTTTATTATTTATTCTGTTCGCGTATAAAATAGCGTGCAAATATAGGCATTTTTTTACAGAAGGAAAAATTTATTGGCAATTTTCGTTCTTTTTTTATGGATTATCATCCATTTTTAGGGTGCAAATGATGGGATAATGGTCACTTGCGTCCATTTTTGAGTCAATCTGGCAATTAAATGGCTCAAAATGGTCTGATACCAAAATGTGATCAATTCGCACAAAAAAGCCTTTCTGATTATATGACAAACCGATGCCCATTCCTGTTTCTTGATAGCAGTCTTTTAATCCTTGGGCGATAGTTCGACGAGAGTAGGATATAGGGTTGTCGTTAAAGTCGCCACACACAATAATCGGGTACTGACGATGCTCTTCGATATACTTATGGACAGCTTCGGCTTCAGGTGCTCTTTTTGCAGCATATTTCCCCAGCTTCTCTATCAGGAAGAGAGTTTCGGCCTTTGCGGTATCCTTCTTCATTTTACCGCTAATCATCTGTTTATATCTGTCACGCTCCTCATTGCTAAGATGTGTACCTTCCAGGTGGTTGTTTATTACAAGGATAGTATCTTTCCCCTTTTTTAGGAAATAGGCTACAGTGCCATTTGCAGCCGACTCATAGTGTATGCGTTCCTTTTTCAGGATAGGATATTTTGTGTGGATGCCGACACCATTCTTACTAACATCGTTTGGGTTGAAAATGGTAGTATCGTTATAAGGGTAGATTTTCTCGTACCACTGCTTTACATATCTGCGCCATGTATCAACATCCTCTTGCAAGCATACTATGTCGGCATCTTGCTCTTTCAGGTATTCGTATACTTTCTCAAATCCTTGTTCGTATTTGTAATTGCCTCCATACTCACATACGTTATATGATATTAGTTTGAATGTCCCTTCTGGCGGTGTCTGCGAGGTATGCAGGGGCATATAAAGTGTGATAGGACCATATACCAGAATATATCCTAGTACAGGAATCCACGCCTTCTTCCATTTGAATGTAAGCCAGAAGAACAGAAATACCAGGTTGGCTATAAGAAAACCAGGAAAAGCCATTCCCATACATGATAGCATGGGATGTTCAACAGGATTGATACGATCGGCATATCCTGCCAAAACCATCAGTAGTATAGTTGCTACATTGGCTCCAGCTATCAGGTTTATCGTTATTGTTTTAAGTTGTTTGATCATGACTGGTTGCTTGCATCGAAGAGTTTCTTCTTCTCTTCCTTAGTAAGACTGTCGTAGCCGCTCTTGCGAATCTTGTCGAGAATAGCATCTATCTCTTCTTGGTTCTTGCGTTTGCGGGCATTATATTCCATGTCATCCACCTTTGTACCGCTGCCATGGTTTACATGCATATTTGGGTTGGTATATCCACCTCCTGGGTTTTGCTTGCGCTGTTCAAAATTGCGCTTAAGATTCTCGAAGAATTGCTGGCCGCGACCACGATCGAATCCTGAGTTAGGGTGACGGTTCCAATATCGGATCATCAAGAAGCCGAAAAGCATACCACCAAGGTGGGCTGTATGAGCCACACCATCACCGCTTGAACCAAGGGCGGAGAAGAATTCTATAGCTACGTAACCCAATACAAACCATTTTGCCTTAATCGGAAATGGGAATGGAATGATAAATAGTCGCTCGTTGGGGAATGTCATACCAAAAGCTAGAATAACAGCATATACTGCTCCAGATGCACCAATTGTGGTCCATGCGTTAAGCTGGCCGCTTAATTGCTCGCCAATAGCAAATATTTCGCTGAAGGTAACGCTTGGGTCTTGTGCTGTAATCGTCATGTAGAACTGGCCCAACTGCGCGATTTCCTGCAGTAGTCCTGCGCCAATACCACATGATATGTAATAAAAAAGGAACTTTTTTGGTCCCCATACATTCTCTATAACACAGCCAAACATCCATAGTCCGAACATGTTGCTCAGAATATGCATGAAGTTTGCATGCAGGAATAGGTAGGTGACAAACTGATAAATATGGAAGTCGTTTGCCATATAGAAATGCAGACCTCCTATATCTGCCAGATCAATGCCACGCAGTTGTAGTACTAATGTGGCTAGGAATGCTATCAGATTAATGATAAGCAGATTCTTTGTAATCGTTGGTATGCGGAACATCATATCGTTTACTATTTATATGTTTACTATTAGGCTAAAACGCCTTTTGTCATCTTTTGGCGGCAAAATTACTAAAAATATC
>Ga0247608_10006105_pt1 | contig 12778 bp, 2 predicted proteins | sample 176DNAGHGlowgp2_FD_193490 | JGI IMG/M metagenome (GOLD analysis project Ga0247608, IMG submission 193490) | Sheep rumen microbial communities from Palmerston North, Manawatu-Wanganui, New Zealand - 1766 DNA GHGlow gp2 | ecosystem: Host-associated > Mammals > Digestive system > Stomach > Rumen ... | reverse complement strand
TCATGCTGGTGCACTACATCCTGTATTTGCATTTAATGCTGTTCCGTCATATACCTTACTTTGATCTGTTGCTGTTACTGTTACTGCCTTCTTCGTTATCGTTACTGTTTCCGCACCACATACTAAATCATTATGATTATTATCACCTACAATACGTACCCTTGTATATGTTATTCCTGCACTTACTCTAGATGGATTTGTTGTGTTCTGATCTGTATATGTAGAGCCTCCATCAAGACTCTTCTCATACTTTATTGTTCCTCATGCTCATCCACTTACTCATATTTTATGACCCGCTCCATCATATACTCCACTATATGCCGTCAATGTTGGACATGTAGGATCTGCTTTATTTACTGTCGCTGTCAATGATGCTGTTCATGTATCATAACACGCTGTCATCGCTGCTGTCACTGTCATCGTTGCACTTCATACATTCACAGGACTCACTGTTACCGTTCAATTTGATAGACTTGCTGTCGTTACATTTGTATTACTAGATACTACACTCAATGCTCATCCATTCGCTACAGTTGAAGCTGTAAATGTTCCAACTGATCATCAATATGTCAAATTTAAACTTGTTGGATTTAGTGTCACTGTCTGTGCTCATCTGATTACCGTCAACGTTACTGTTGTTATTCACGTATTATAATTCGCTGTTGCTGCTGCTGTCACTGTTATTATCGCACTTCATGATTTTATCGGTGTTATCGTTACTGTTCAATTACTATTTATACTTACTGTCGCTACTGATGTATCACTTGATGTCACACTCAATGTTCATCAACCATCCGTTGTCGCTGTAAATGTCGTTATCGTCGGACATGATGCTGTTATTGACGTATTACTTACTGTTACTACCTGATTTGGATTCGCTGTCGCATTTGCCTTTAATATTGTATCTCATGTCATTGTTACTGTCGTTGCATTTGACGTTGAATACACTGTACTTGTTGTTCAGACAGTCCATTTACTCCATGTATATCAGTCATTTAGTGTTGCACTAATACTTGCGACTGCTCCATGCTTATATGTTCATGTTCCATTTACACCACTTATTCATGTTCATTTATTCAATGTCAAAGTATGAGTATCTCTCGTATACCATCTATAATACGTCACTGTACTACTGGATGTAAGCGTAGGATTACTTGTTGCATTCGGTGTAGTATTAGTTGTATTACCTGTCTTCCATCATTTATATGTATTATGTCATATCAATGGCTCTCAATATAATCAGCCACTATTCATTCTTAACTCCGTTCAATCTGGTATCAGATAAGTTCATTGCAAACCTCATGTAGCATCATATACAGTCAAATTATACGGTGTAGTACCTACTACTCATGTCTTATCCAACATATTCTGCACTTTATAACTCCTTATCACGACACTTGTCTTATCCCAATTTCACGCTGCATCTTTACAAGCTAACCAATATGTTCATGCACTATTTATTGTCTGAGACAATCCATTTGCTGAAGTTATTGACGACAAATTTGATGTTGTCGTTATACTACTACCCGTTGTTGGTTCAACAGTTCACCGAGAGTATGCCACTATTCCTCATGTATCACTACACTTCAGTGTCGCTGTCTGTGTCGTTTGTGCTTCTCATGTAGTCACGCTCAAAGATACAACCGGCATCTCTCCATCATTCTCAAAGTGGGTAGCCATATCCAATGTATTTGCATTTGGTTGCAACTGTGCCACATAATTCATCTGACCAATATTCATTCATGTAGCAGTAGTATTTGATCCTAATGATTTTGTTGGTGATACTGTAGCCGCATCCAATACAAAGACTTGATAGTTTGACATAAATGATGATGTACTATCTCAATTATATGTACACACGTCTGTAGATGTATTTCAAACTCTTACACAGCTTAATCTACTTGCTGTTCATACTGCTTTCCTTGTGGTTCATCAGATATATTGAGTTGAATTCAAAGATGAAATTGCACTCTTATTTCCACCTACTCGTACTACTGGCCTAATTTGTGTCTTAATTCCACTTCAATATGAATAATTTTCTACCATTCACAAAGTCTTTGTTCATCTCAAACTCTTATAATTTCATGTCCAATCCAACATATAATTATTTACATCCTTCACATTCATCATAATATTCCAATCCAATTTTCATGTTAATAGTTTCATTGGATTCCATCACAAAGATGACAGAAGTTCTGATCATCATCAATTCAATCAATTTATACTATCTCATCAATCATTCAAAAATACTTCTATATTCCCATATCCAATACCAGCTAATACATCACTATAAATTCAACGTCAACCATTATTAAAACTTTTTATATTATTAAAGAAATTATTAGAATTAGCTATCATATTCAATCCATAACCAATATTATTATATGTCTGGATATTATTCAATATATTTTCCTGACATTTATTTAATAGTATTCCATCTTTTTTATTATTAAAACTCTGCAAATTATTTATTGTACCATTTTTCAAATTATTTAAATAAATTCAATGCTCATTATTATTATAAACTTGGACATTATTTCATACTATATTTGTGATATACTCATTATCTTTTCACAATATGATTCAATTTGTATTATTATAAGAATTTATACCATTAAATGTATTATTACTATTTGTGACCTTAATTCAAATATCATTGATTGCATGTCTATAACCAACCCTGTAATTTATTCCATCTATCGACAAATTATCTAATATAGAAAATTGTCACCTCATCTCTATCATACTCGTAGATATATAATGATTAGTATACAATATTGTTCCACTCTTACTAACTATAGCTGTACAATCTCACATTTTTTGATAATCTGACAATATTGTACTTCATACATCCAATACATATATAGTGTTTCCACTCAAATTAGATGGTAATCAACTTACCCTTTCCACAGCCATACGCAGCACATCACAACTACGTCACCACTGCCATCATCTCCATCACACAGTATATGCTGTAGTATCATTTTCTCCTGTACCATACAATGCACAGATAATATTATCATCACTTGGATTTAAGCTCCAAAATCTACCTGTCAAGAAATTATCATTATTCCATTGTGATGATTGTAAACACGAAATAGATGTCTTTTCTCATGTCAAACAATAACTCCCTGTCCAAAATCAAGTATTCCCTAATATATCATATGCACACAAATATAAAATCCATTGTCCTGTACTTGTTTGTGTTACTACCATTCAACTTACATATGGTACACCACTAGCTCGACAATTATTAAACGTCTTCTCTCATGTTGACCAATAATATTTTGCTCATGATAATCATATCGCATCGTATACAATTCAATTATATTCACTATAACTTGGCTGATCTCATACTGATAACACAGCATTTATACTTCATGTTTTACACGATAATCATGCATTAGTAGCAGATACACTTGGTCAAACATTATCCTTATATAGTGTATTATAATGTGTTGCAAAATTATTTTCTGAAAATACTTGAGTCACACGAATAGATTCATCCTGTATATAATGTTCAAATTGGTATGGAGTATATCAAAATGTTCAAATATTATATATATATGATGGAGTTTCCATTAAAGAAAATTTTGTCATAGGAGCTCATCCATCATATACTACATATACATAACTATCATTATAATATGTTTTATAAGATGAATAAGGTGTATTTCATCATACATAATATCAATCACCTCCCGAATAATAACTTCATGATCTAATAGGAGTATTTCCTGAATACATCACCGGTTGTCACTGTTTCAACAAATTAACTCCATAGGAATATCAATTAACTATTCAAGAAAATCAATTTATCTTTCATTTATGAATATATTCATATGATCACCAAGTATCAATTAAGTATCCATCACCTTTTACTCTAGGATTCGAAAAATATATAATACAATCATGATCGCAATACATACTACCCACTTCATTTATTATTAATCATGTAGTCCAATTCAAAAGAGGATATTCTACTCATGTTTTTATATTATTCGATAATGTAGTGAAATTATTCCATCTAAATGAAGATGTTCAATATAAATATACATCATAATCTGAGTTTATCGCATATCAACTATTATTATATGCCTGAATATTATTCAATACATTGGATTGTCATCTTATATCTATTCAATTCTTGGCATTATTATTAATAGATCAATTATTTATTATATTAGAAGCCGATGAAATACGTATTCAAAATCAATTATTATTATACGACAATATATTGTTTAATACATTCTTATTTCAACGTACATATATTCAATTTTCAGAATTATTATAACTATGTACATTATTTAAAACATTATATGTTCATTTTATTTCTATTCAATTTAAACCATTTAACACTCATAATCTATTAACAGTCATATCTCACGACATCAAAAGTCATGCAGTAGGACGAGAGTAATTATCCAAATTAATTATTATATTATCTAATATTGAATTAAAGTTTCAATTAATAAAAGGATAAGCTTGCTGGTCTGACGAACTAAAGATAACATTAGTAAAACCAGTATTTTTACTAACTATAGCACTACAAGGATTCATATCAATGTGTCAATGATATACTACACCTGTATTTAAAACTATAATACCATGTGATGGCACTGATGGTCCAAGATTTCATGTTTCTACAACAGATATACTATAAACATCACAATTATAATTATTCCATCATACTGTATATGCTGTAGGATCATTTTGTCATGCACCATATAATGCACATTTTACCTGATCATGTCACAATTCATTATCTCCACTATAATTATTTCGAAACCAATCATTCAAAAAATTATCATTATCCCATCATGATAAACAAGAAACCCAATATATAAGACCAAGATTTTTATATGACACATTTCATACTTTATCCGTTGCCCTTATACATAACCAATATCATTTATAATTTACGTCCGTTATTTCAACATCACCACTATACTCTCCTCAATCCACATCCATATTATTCCAGGATGAAACATTATTATTACAACTATATGCATCATTAATAAATGAATATGATATCTGCTGCAATCATGCTCATGTATTATTTTGTCATGTAATATCAGATATGATAACATTAAATCTATTTCCATTATTAAGAATTTCTTTATTTCAAGATATAATAGGTGCTGCTCTATCTATCTTTACCAGAGATTCTTTTCATGTACCATATGTCCAATTTCATCACGTATTTACCTCCCAATTTATATATTGGTTTCCAGCATTATCCTTATTACGACTATAAGAATTATATCTCACTTTCTTGAGACAGACATGTCCATCAGGACATGATAATTCATAACGCATAATTCGACCTGTAGCAGTACATCCAGGATAATTACCGACGACAGCACCTGTATCTCATACTGTGTTACATAGAGTACACAGTGTACTTCAAGATTCATAATCACAAATCCATGTCATATTATCAAAGCGATTAAATTTACATGGATTATCATTTGTATTGAAAATTACTATTACTTTCCCAGAACTATTCACATTGTGCCATACATCTAGATTAGGAGATATGATACTCGTAGTTGGATGCCATATAGATACATTATAATATGTCGTACTTTTACTTACATTTGGTATATTTGCCTGATCATGTGCTACACTATCTCCTATAGAGAAAGATCCATACATACCAGGAAAATCTACAACCCATGTATATCCCAAAGTATTAGGATGTGCAAAAGATGAAACTGTCAAACCATTACTTGCTGTGATATCAGTATCCTCAAAATCTGGCATACTTTGATACACTGTATTGGATATCCAAGTACCATTCACTGTGAAATGACCTGTATTCATACATTGTCATGGTGACAATAAAATCTGCGGCCTTTTTACCTCTATAGCATCATATTTATGTGTAGCAAAATAAATACCTATTGATCCTACAGCATTAAATACCTGCATCACAAATTTATTTCGACCTGCTCTCAGATGAAGATATACATTTTCCACATTTATATTTCTATTAAATCATGTATTATATTGAGTATCTGCTCATGTACTAGCTAATCACAATATAGAATAATATTTTATTTTATCTGTTACAGTAGTTGTTCATATTCATTCATACAATATTTTATTTATATAAGTCTTAGTAAATCAAATATTTCAAGCCACAGACAGCACATTGGATCAGATATATTTAGTTGTATCAGTTCATACAGTCTGACTCGTAGTCCATAAATTAGTATATGGAAGTTCCTGTCTTGGTATATTTTCTCCATATGAATATTTTACAGCCATACCAAAATTATTTGTTGAACCAATATTTCACCAATTATAAAGATATCAATCACCATCCGCAGGATTTGTGAAATTACTATCACTGGCAGATATTCATCAAATTGTTCAATCTGCAAAAGGATATAGAGAAATCCCTGTAGATAGTATCACATTACAAGTACCCGCTGAAACAGGTACATCACAAGAGTGTAAATATTCTCCAGAACGAGGTCCTCTATGCATAGAACATATTTCTGCACATTCATCCAAGGTATACTGATTATTACTACCCGTCCTACAATTACCTAAAAGATTATCATTGGCACACCGACATCTATTTCATGTTTCAGATACTGATCCACCACAAATCTGATTATCTGATTCATGCTCCAATCTCAATATTCCATAATACTTATTAGATCCATTTACCGGACCATCTATCCTATTATAATTTCAATTCCTATATATTTTTAAATTGTTAAACTTATTTGATGTAGCATTATTATCTATCTGTAATCCACGAGCATTACCATATAATACAGCATTATTTATAATATTACGACTCGTTTTGATGGCAAGTCACACACCATTTTTATATGATTGAAGATTATTTATACTCACACTATCTAATCAGTCAATAGATATTCCATTTCAGCTATTATTATATGTCTGTATATTATTCAATAAAAATTGAGATCCATATCCCAATACTATTCCATTTCATGCATTGTAAACTTTTACTAAACTCAATGTCTTACCCTCTCACGAATATACATAAATTCAGTTCTGCCCTTTATGTCATTTCACAGAGACATTATACAATACTGTACATTTTCATTCCATATCTATCACAAATGGTTCTTCTCCTTCCAAATGAAATGTCACATCCCTTCAATTGATAGGATTACTAATAATAGCTGTACAATCCGGCATATGTATTTTCTCACCGAGATATACTTTCTCTCCAGATACTATATATATTGTATTACCACTTAATGAATTTGGTAATGTATTTGGTTGTAATCGCTGTACTCTAAGATCAGGACACATTTCTCTAGGACTCTTACATGCCATATAACTATATACCAAATCAATAATTTCTTCATTATTTGGTCTAATTCGAGGATTATCCGGATTTTCACCATCATTACATTCATATACACAAGCACACATTTCGTCTGACCCTACATAATGAGTAATTCCTGACAATCACTGTATATTTTCACAACTTTGTGAGACCTGATGACACAAATCAGGATTTGATTCTATCATTCTTTGAGTTGCACTACAAGAACAAGTATTTTGATCAAATTCCATCCCCAAATTATTACATATCACCTTATTTAACCCACATTGCTCACAATCACAACTTTTCTCACAAACCCCATCATTTAGGACTAGCCATGGCACATATGCATATCCACCATATGGAAAACTTGATTTCATAATATCAAACATCAATGTACTACAAGAGACTTGATTGAGAGCTGGATTATATTCATATGTACATGCACACATTCACAATCCATTATCTACAAAATGTGTACTTCATATCGTATCAATACTCTCACAATTTGACGGCATATTTGAATTTTGACACAAAGTTTGATTTACTCATGTCACTCCACAGGAGCAAGACTCCTCATCGAAAGCCATACCAATGCTATTACACTTTGTATCATCCAGTCCACATTGATTACCACCAGAATGATTTGGTATACACATACCACCAGAAAAAATAAGCCATGGTGTATATGCTCATCCTGTATTCACTAGATAATTATTCATTGTATCAATCATTTCTGCTATACAGATAGTCTGATCTCCAATCACACAAGAACAATTACTTTCATCATAATATCATCAATTATTACCACATGACATTGCTATTTCTTCAGGACAGCAAGCCCCCCCCTCACCTCTACTATGTGCTGATTTCAATTGTACACAATATCAATCATAGTCTTCCCCCTTAGATCATACTGTACAATTTCACTCTTTTGCATCACAACACTTATCTTGTCACTCTTCCCCATTACAACAACTACATATCTGACCATTCCCTTGATATTTATTATACAATGCTACAAAAGTATCACTTGATAATCACTTAAAATTACCCAAAAATTTTGAAACAATATCTTTATTTGTTTCATTATTTATATATCATACAATTTCTTCTCCCGAATTAATACAAAGATTTACTTGTGACTCACTCCACCCATTTGCTCTTGCCAAATCTACACAAAATTGTTCCTCAAACACACATGAATCATAGGAAATTTTCTCCTCACATAATCAATTTTTTTCATTCCAAGCATAACCATCTACACACACAAAACCACATTCTTTACCATTATATGTCCAGCTAATCTCTGCTGGTTCCCATTCTTTCCCATTCCATGTCTGAGTAAACGTTGGATTAGTCGGTTTTGTATTTTTAGGCAATAATGATTCATCACATTTTTGTTCTTGCTGCTGAATCTTTTCACATACTCCCTTCTCTTTATTCCATGTATAATCATCCACGCATACAAATCCACATTCTTTCCCATCATATGTCCATTTCATCTCCTTTGGTTCCCAATCTTCTCCATTCCACGTCTGCATAAATATCGGATTTGTTGGTTTCGCATTTTCAGGTAATGTAGTTTCATCACATTTTTGTTCTCTTGTCTCTTTTTTGCATATTTCACCCTCACATCATTTTTTCAAGTCAGTACAATACTCTTTGTACTTTCAATCATACACTTTAATACAATTATCATATTTTGCATCACAACATCACTTTCACAATTCATCTCCATCGCAACACTCACACATAAAACTCGCGTATGTATCATATGATTTCAAAAACTCCTCAATACTATCTAATCACAATCCCTTCAACCATGTCAAAAATTTTTCATCATTAATTTCATTATTTTTATATGCTATTATCATGTTTCCCCCACTCTCAACACAATTTTCAATCTGAGATTTCTCCCAATTATGACTCACAGCTAAATCAAAACAAAATTGTTGTTCAAATACACAGGAAGAATAATCTACATCTTTTCACAATACTTCATGCAGAGGTGTATGAGCAGTGATAAACAGAGATCATGTCACCAATCATATTGCTGCAGCCACCACTTTTGCAGTCTTTGCTATCGCAAATCATGCAAAAAATCATCACACATATTTCTTGTGGTGTTTCTTTACATGGGTCTTCACTTTCTGAGCATGATCCTTCAATTTTTCATGGATTACCCATCTAGAAGATTTAACCTCATCAGCAGCTAAAATTGTTGATTTTGTTTTCTTTGATTGTGCCATCACAAAAACACAAATTACTAAAAAATCAAAAAAATAATTTCCTAACAAATGCTATAACTGACTACAATTTCACAATTGTAGTTCATCTTCTTCTCGACCAAAATAGCCTAATCTCTAGTTATTTCGAGGATCTTCGCGACGAAAAATCCACTTCTCCGTCATTTTGATACCGCAGTATTGCGGTAGAAAAATCCACACTATATTCCACTAGATTTCTCACCATTCGCTTAACTCGGCTTCTAGCGACTAGCGACTATTCTAGTCTACAAAAGTATTCCTAATAATATTTTGTAGACAATACAAGGACATTTAATTTAGACAATTTTTGTAATTTTGAGAAAATCCTGTCAATATAGACATTTTTTACATCGATTTTTTTTTCTATGGTCAGTTGCTATACCTCTTCAATAATTCAACCCCTACTTTGACACTCCAGATATGTCAATGTCTAACTCAATTTTCATTGGACATTTTCTGTTTTTCTATAAAAATATGGGTGTCTTAATCCATTTTTCATCAAAATTTCAAAATTTTTTTAATTTTTCAGAAAATTTTCTATAAAATACATCATTTTTTTATAAAAATATGTCATTTTTCATGTCATTTCGAGTGAGTGCAATAAACAAGAAATCCATCTATTATCAAAATCACCCCTAAATCCCCTCTTCGATAAAGAGGGGACTTTTTCTATATAAAATGAATAATTATCGACCGTCAACTAACAACTGTTGACTGCCAACTGTCGACTATCCACTTTGTCCCCCTTTTTACCGTGCCCGACTTCAGCAGGGAAGGGGGTGTCACAAAGTGATGGGGGATTTTTTTCCTTTTTTACTCTAACAACCCACTCCCCACTCCGCGGTGATCCCCCTATCAGGTTTACCATGCAATGCATGGGTAGAAATTTTCTTCCCAGCAAAAGAGAGTGGTATATTCAGTAACAAGAACACACAATTTTACTGCGAAAAAAAGATGGGAAAGGTGTTAACCAAAAATTTTTCATTTGTCAGACTTACTGAAATTACTATCCATTGATATGCCAAAGCTATCCGATAGAATCGGATGTAACGATTCTCCGTTTTCTCTAGTAAATAAGCAAACAGAAAGTATGACTGAAAAATTTTTTAAAGAGTCTTTTTGGCTACTTTTGTGACTCTGGACAAAAGTAGCTCGCTTCAGCGAAACTCTAAAATATAAAATCTTCAATATTCACACCGTTCAACTCGATGAAGACAAAATGAAATTTTTTAAACAAAAAAAGGACACTAGGCATTTCCTAGAGTCCTTTAATAATAAGAGTAACTCCCTTGGGGGAGCTCCCCAATGGGGAGCAACATCCCTCAGTCTGATTACATTGGGGAGCTCCCCGATGTAATCGGGGTGAGGGGGTTAACCCCCACCGCCACTTCGTGGCCCTCCTCCCCAATGGGGAGGTATCTCCAGCCTTCAAACAATGAATTCCTATACTACCTCTTCACAAACTTCACTACTTTGCTTGCTCCATCATGAGATACTAAACGAAGCATATATATCCCAGATGCTAAATCTGAGACATCAAACGCGAAAGTTTGATCCAGCATCTTCTCTGACTTGATTACCTTTCCTGTAATATCCAGGACTGATAATTCAAAATCAGAGATACCTGTACTAGTCAGATTAAGAGTCGTAGTAGCTGGATTCGGATAGATAGAAACATCATATTCCCAATTCTGCACAAATGGATTTGTCTCCACTTGGATAGAGATAGACTCTTCATCTTCACAAGCCAATCCCATGCTCCCTCCAAAAGTCCCAGCATATTTCAGAATATGTGGTCCCACTGAAATTCCATCTGTATACACAGTAAAGACTGATGGGATACTTGATATCAACAACGCATCATCAATATACAAGTCGCCACCCGGAGGAGATACATAGACTACAAATGCAGAATCTGCATAAACTTCTGAAACATCTACAGTCAAAGAGACATCCGGATCATACACTTCTATCCATACTGAATCATGAGTGACACAATTGTGCTGGTCATAGAAATCTACGGATACCAATGTAGGTTCAATAATCTGAGGAGTAAAATATCCAGCAATCAACACAGAATCAGATGGCACCCATGTAGAATAATTAAGAGTATCTTCTATATCTCCTACATGCCAAACATAATGACCATATCCCACACTTTGTGCCTCTATTATAGTATCTGAGCCATAACAAACTATAGGATTCACCGTCAAAATCTGAATCGAATCTTCTACCCATTCATAGAGATACCAAGGACATATTCAATCTCATCCCCCCATGCCTTACAACCTTTGGAATCATATAAATAGTAGCAATAAAGTTGTCCACTATACAAGTTACATGCCATACGAGTCGTATCTGGCAAAAACACTTGACCTGTATCCGTATAATAAAACCATGTAAAATTATAGGGTGGTGTACCACCAAAATCACCTGAAACAATACAACCCGTCTGTCCAAAGCATACCGTATCAACACTTTTAATATTATAATCAACATACCAAGCTTCTGGCTGTTCAATAGTCACACTATCATGATACTCACAGCCATTAGTTCCATGAGCTATCACATGATAAGTACCTGACCTCAAGTTAGCCAAGGTCACAGAATCATGTGCCTGGACGGAAAAATATGTAGAATCATTGAAGATATCAATCCAGTCATAATCTTGGACAGGATTATCCAGACTCACATGGAATGATCCATCCATATACGGATAAAAAGCTCCATCTGGACATGTCACATGATGGATAGAAGTTGGTGGAATAGAGATAGTAGCCACAGGCAAAATGGTAATTACTAGCATCTTCTGATACACAGGTATGATACCATTTACAGACACAACCTCATAAATCATATCTGTGTCCACAGTTGCACTCAATATATCTCCAATGATAGTATCGTAGACACGATTATTGAGGTAGGAAAGTGAATCTGTAAATGAGCTGAAATAAATCACAGTGTCTGTTGTATTCACTGCGACATTCCAGTAAAAAGTCTCCCCTTTACAGATATCCCAATACTCCTGTGCTGATACAAATTTCATAGCACAGACAAAAGACAAAAATAACAATAACTTTTTCATAATCTACATGTTCGGCAAAGAACCAACAACTTTACGGGGCAAAAATACAAAAATATTCAGATATGCCCGTATTTTATCATAAATATTAGCCGACATCGTTTTTTC
>Ga0247608_10006103_pt1 | contig 12778 bp, 10 predicted proteins | sample 176DNAGHGlowgp2_FD_193490 | JGI IMG/M metagenome (GOLD analysis project Ga0247608, IMG submission 193490) | Sheep rumen microbial communities from Palmerston North, Manawatu-Wanganui, New Zealand - 1766 DNA GHGlow gp2 | ecosystem: Host-associated > Mammals > Digestive system > Stomach > Rumen ... | reverse complement strand
TCAATAACCTATAACCCATAACCAATAACCTTTCTAAAAAGCGGCTGCAAAAATAAACAAAAAAAATTACTTTTGCCCTATAAAAGAGTGAGATGCGGTACGATATACAACTTCCTGATAACAAGAGTCTTCGCATTCGAGAAATGGTGTTCTCGTATGCGGTGGGGAACGATATTCCGCCTCTTCGCGACGGGGATTGTCACGATGTGCAGGTGACACACCGCGCATTGCGTACATTGTCAATGCCATCGTCTGTTCGTCCTGTTGTGGTCGACGTGGAGGACTGCGGTGCCGCCTACCGTTTCCTGATGCCGCTTCTTGCCGCCACGCCAGGCAGATGGCTGCTTACGGGCACGCCACGCCTGCTGCAACGCCCGATATCGCCGTTGGTGGACGTTTTACGCGGGATTGGCGTGGATATTGAGAGGGTGGAGGACGGTTGGCTGATCTTAGGGAAACAATTCCGTTCTGTAGAGACGCACCATGGCACGTCTCTACAATCTGGGAAAACCGATGCCAATACTGGTGATGGTTTGTCGTTAACCATCGATGCTACCCAGTCCTCGCAGATGGCCTCCGCGTTAGTGTTGGCGGCTCCGCTGCTGGGCCTCCGGACGTTGCGTCTCACCACCACCGACATCCCGTCGTTGTCCTATCTGCAGATGACGCTGGCCTGCACCCGCGATTGGCCTGTGGCGATTCCCGGAGTGGAAGTGCCCGAAATTCCCATTGGTGCATCCGGCGACTGGAGTGCGGCACTCTTCTGGTTTGCCTATGCCCGTCTGCATCCCGAAAAGGAAATATCGCTGTCACCACTCTCTTTGAATTCTATTCAGGGAGATAGTATAATTGCACAATGGTTCAATAAGTTAAATATATCTATTTCAACAAAAGATTTAAGCGTTGTTTTGTGTGCGAATCTGCTGGAGGTGATCCCGAAAATGTTATGGGATGTTCGCGATTGTTTGGATACGGTGCCAGTGATGGCGGCGTTGGCGGCACTGCTTCCCGCCGACCTCACCTTCCGGAATGTCAAGAATCTGCAATTCAAGGAGTCGGACCGTCTGCATGCTCTTGCGGCACAATTACAGCCTTACGCGGATATTGAACTTTCAGATAATGAGCTCCGGGTTGTCGGGAAGGGATGCCCTATGGACACTCGTCCTGCTTTTGACACCCACCACGACCACCGCCTGGCGATGGCGTTCCTGCTTTTCGGTCCAAACGCAACGCTCAATGACACAGATTGTTTGCGGAAGTCTTACCCAGCTTTGTTGCGGGATTTACTCTTCGTTCAACGTAGGCTTGCCCCAGAATCGCAGCAGGGTGATCTCCGCGAGGAAGCAGAGCAGTGACAGGATCAGGAACAGCGGCCATAACGCCTTGCCTTTCAGTTTGTCATTCACGCTTTTGGCGATGTTTTTGGTGTTGGCGGGGATGACCGAGACATTGTCCCCCAACTCGGCCGACATCTTCTTCAGCTCGTTTTCGTCATAGCAGGCAAGGTCGGACTCGCGGCGGTTCAGGTTAAACGCCAAAGTCCCAAGAACTTGTCCGCTGCGCATCAGATCGTACCAGTCGCTGGTGTGCGCCTGATTGTGGAAGATCAAGGCGGTCTCGTTGCCCAAACGGCGCTGCTCGGGGATGAACTCCTCGTGGCCTTTGCGGGCGCGCAGCACCACGGCTTCGTCGGAGCGGTCGTTGGGGAGTTTTATGCGCTGCATCTGGTCCACGCCGATTACGTTGTAGAGTTTCTGCTGCGCTGCGTTCATGATGCCGATGTTGTGCAACGGCACGAAAAACAGTGCGTGGCGGTGGGCATTGCCCCAATCATCGCTCATGGCCACCGAGGAGAGGATAACTTTCCCGTTATCAACGGAGTAGGACACTAACAGCGGGGAGTTGTCCTCCAAACCCATAATGATCTCGCTGCCGTTGCCTCCGCCGTTGATGCTGTAATGCTGTGAAGTCCCAGGCATGTCTATACGGGCGTCATTCGACTCCAGCGCCCCTTTGAAGTAGAGGCTCTCCGTGTTCAGCAGTTTGCATTTCAGCGTGGCTTTCACGATGTTCCCGAAATAGCCTGTGTTCAGGGATCTCAGGAAATTGTTGACGGTGTTGTCCATCTTGGCGGCGGGGAAAACCAACAGGGTACCGCCGGCTTTGACGAACTTTGTCAGCTCATCGGAGAGACCGGACGAGATGGTCGGTATCTCGCTGAGAACCACTACGTTGCTTTCACGAAGCTGCGTGTAGTTGATTTGTTGGTAATTCATCTGCTGGTAGGTGAACACAGAATCCTTGCCATAAAGTGCCAACAGGAAACGGTTGGGGTCTTTGTCGTAGATGACGGAGATGGAACTGTTGTCTGTGACGTCGTATGTGAAGAACAGCTCGTCGTCAAAGGTGATGGGGGCGTCTTCAATGCTGATTCTCCCACTGTTGGTGCCAGCTTCGTCAATGCGGTAGGTCAGATGGCAATCGACATAGCCGCCGGGCATGATGTCGATGGCGGCGATGGCCTTCTGCTTTTCGTTCACGTGCAGCTTCACCGGGATTTTCTGCACTTCCTCACTGCCGTAATTGTGGATACGGGCAATCAGCGTCACCGTGTTGTCTAATCTGAAGACGGGGCTCAGGAACCAGCAGCTGTCGATGGCCACGTTGCTGAGTTGCTCGGCGGGAACCGGGATGAGGCCGACATGCGCCGACGAGTCGTTGCGCAAAACGGATATCTCGAAATTGTTCTTCTGAAAATCGGAGAGATAATAATGGATGACGTTCTCTTTGTTGGAAGACTGCAGCGTGTGCTTCTCGAAAGCGTGTATCTCTTTGAAAGAATGACTGTTGGGAGAAACCGCAATGCGGTCGAGCAAATCGAGCATTTGGTCTTTGTTGAGGATGTGGGACTCCTCGCCGGAGAAATCCTGTGTGGTGAGCACGAAATCGTCGGCGAAGTCGAAGGATTGCACGATGCTCTTGGCGGCATCCACCGCGTCGAACAGGCGCGATCCGTTTTTGCTGTTGGCTTCCATGGAATAGGAGTTGTCCACGAAAATGGAAATCACATTGCCTTTCTTTGTGGATTTTGCCTTGCCATGCAGAAAAGGCTGCGCAAAGGCCAAGACCAAGCAGGCGATACCTAAAATTCTAAGCAACAATACGATAAGCTGTTGAATCTGCGACGCCCTTTTCGTTTTTTTCTGGATGTCCTCCAACATTTTCACATTGGAGAAATAGATGGTCTTATATCGTCTGAAATTAAAAAGGTGGATGATTATCGGAACCAGTATGGCCGCAAGGCCAATCAGCATGAGCGGATAGGTGAATGACATTCTACTTGAATTTTATTGGGCGGCAAAGGTACAATTTTTTAGGCAATAGGCAACAGGGTAGAGACGTTTCCTGAAACGTCTCTACTTGGCGCATTCCGCCAGGAATTCCTTGTCAACATTCAGCAGACGTGCGATGGTGAACGCCTCTTTGGGGACATCGTCGTTGTGCGTTTCGATCAGGGAGTAGTCCATATAGTCCGCTATGTGGCCGATGCTGAGGGAATCCACCCCTTGGGGGATTTGTAAGCCTTTGACCCTCAGTCGTCTGCAATCCACATCCAGTCCGCTGTAGTGGGTGGTGACGATGGCGGTGAGGGAGAGCTTGCGGCAGGTGCGGACAAAACCGCAGACCATCTGTTTGCCTTCGTCGGGGTTGGTGGTGCGGGCCAGCTCGTCCACCAAAGCCAGCACCCGTTTGCCTTCGCGTGCGGTTTTGATGATGCGGTCGATGGTGAGCACCTCCACGGCAAACGAGGAGAGGCCGCTCAGAGCCGACTGCCGGTCACCGATGCTCGTGATAATCTCATCCACGACGGGCAGTGCTGCGGATGCTGCCGGCAGGAAAAACCCGAATTGGAAAAGGTATTGCGCGAGAGCCACCGACTGTAACAGAACGGATTTTCCGGCCATGTTCGCACCCGTGACCAGCACCGTCTCACGTCCGAAAGCGATGCTGACGGGCTGGAACTTGCGTCCTTTTTGTGCCAGGGATGCCGCAATCTCCGGATTGATCAGGTCCACCAGGTTGTGACTGTCACTGATTTGCGGACGGCAAGCCTTCCATTCGATGGCGAGTTTCACTTTGGCAATCATCATGTCCAAATATGCCGTGTTACGCAGGTTTTTGGACAACGCCTCCTGATAGGGCCGCAGTTTGTCGCTGAGTTCCGCCCGAAGACGGTCTTCCACTTGCTGCGCCTGAAAACGCAAGGTCTCAATCTCTTGGGCGTTATTCACCGACTTCATCTTCTCTCGAAGACATGCAAGTTCCTCGTCGTAAGCGGAATAGACGTAAAAGTGGGGGATGAAGGTGTGCTCGGGATCCAAAATGGTGATGACCTCCTCCATGGGATGGTATTCAAGCCATGAAAGCCCCAATTTTTTGACATCTTGGGCGATGACATTGGTCAAAATGGCCGTTTTTTTGATTTCGAAGAGTTGGATGTCGTCCAAAACGGCGCCGTTTTCCAATGCGGATAGGGTGGGGACGATGTTGTTGAGCTGGTGAATTTGCTGGCTGAGATGCGAAAACACTGGCCGCAGGGTAGTGTCCTGCCAAAGATCCATGACTGCCGCAAAACGCTCATGTTCCGTGGAAAGAGCGCCCGCATCAGTGATAAAAGGCTGATTCAAAAGAAATTGCCGCCCCAGTGCGGAATAAAACTGGAGTTTCTCGTACACGAATCGCAAAGACGGCTGTTGTTCGAAAGCGTTTTTAAATAGCATAATTCCAACTCTTGATGATGAGAAAGCTTGTTATGGGTTGACGGTTTGAGTGTCAGGAGCTGCTGTCAAGTTAGGGTCGTCAATCATCAGTTCGTTTTTCTTGTTGACAATCAGAGCGGATGCGTCGCTGAGCAGCTTCTCGGCAGACTTCTCTTCGCTTACATAATAAGCCACCGACGATTCAAACTGCTCGTTGGTGATTTTATAACGGTCAAAAAGGTCTTTGTAATACCTTCTTGCAAGTTCTTCTTTTCTGATGGTGTCCGGCACTGTCATCTGCAACGTGCTTTCTATCAAATAGCTTTCAGCCAGGATGTTGACTAGGGTGATGCGGTTGATCAAGTGGGGCGGTTTCTTCATGACTTTCTTCTTGTCATTGCAGCCTGAAAGCACCATCATCACGGCGGCGATGAGAATAAAAAGGATATGTGTGAGTCGTTTCATACTGGTTAATCGTTTATGGGGGTGAGTCCGAATTCTTCACCTTTTTCCAGCATAAAGGCGTAGGCGGCCTCGCGTGTGTTCTCGATGTCGCCGTCTAAAATGGCGTTGCAGACGGCGTCTTTGATGTCGCCGACTATGCGGCTCGGCTGTAAATTGAACGCTGCCATGATGTCTTGGCCGCTGACAGGCGGTTGCCAGTTGCGCAAACGGTCTTTCTCCTCGATTTCCACTAATTTCTGCCGTACAATTTCGAAGTTCCGGTGAAAACGCTTGATTTTGTCAGAGTTTTTGGAGGTGATGTCGGCCTCGCAAAGCATCATCAGGTCATCGATGTCATCTCCGGCTTCGAAAAGCAGCCGTCTCACGGCGGAGTCGGTGATGTTGTCCTCCACTAACGCGATGGGGCGCAGGTGCAGGTTGATGAGTTTCTGGACGTATTTAAGTCGTTCGTTGACAGGGAGTTTCAGTCTGTGAAAGATTTTCGAGGCCATTTTTGCACCCACCACCTCGTGCCCGTGGAATGTCCAGCCGTGTACCGCATCGAACCGCTTGGTGACGGGTTTGGCCACGTCGTGGAGCAGCGCGGCCCAAACCAACCATACGTTCGTGGAACTCATGGCGATGTTGTCCACCACTTCGAGTGTGTGTAAGTAATTGTCTTTGTGACCTTTCCCGTTGATATTCTGCACACCTTTCAAGGCCGTGATTTCGGGGAGGAAACGTTCCAGAAGACCGCTTTTGTCCAACAGCTGGATGCCTCTTGACGGACGGATACAGTGCAGGATCTTGTTGAATTCCTCCATGATACGTTCTTCGGAGATGATGTCGAGGCGTTCCGCATTGCGCTGGATGGCCTCGAAAGTTTCCGGATAGATGGTGAAGTTGAGCTGGGTGGCGAAACGGACGGCGCGCATCATGCGCAGCGGGTCGTCTGAGAAGGTTCGGTCAGGGTCGCAGGGGGTGCGGATGATTTTGTCGGCGATGTCTTGCAGCCCGTCGAACGGGTCAATCAGCTCGAATATGTGGTCGCCGTTGAGGGCGATGGCCATGGCGTTGATGGTGAAGTCGCGGCGCAGCTGGTCGTCTTCGAGGGTGCCGTCCTCGACGATGGGTTTGCGGGAGTCGCGGTTGTAGGATTCGCGCCGAGCGCCCACGAACTCGATGACGCTCCCGTCGAAGTTGAACTGCGCCGTCCCGAAGTTGCGATAGACGTTGACGTGAATGTCGGGCGAGATGAGAGCGGCCGTGCTGGTGGCCAGTTCAATGCCGCTGCCCACGGTGACGATGTCGATGTCCGTGTTGTGACGGTGCATGACGATATCGCGAACCACACCGCCCACCACGTAGGCGTCGCAGCCGAGTTCGTCGGCCGCCTGCCGCACGTAAGCGTAGATGGGATGGGTGAGGTGTTTCTCGTAAGACATTGTCAAATATTTAGTTACAGCTTTTTGCCGATGTTTTTAATTTCGGCGCAAAAATAGGGATTTTTCTTGGAATTTTGGCTATGCTCACGAATAAAAAGAAAAAAGCCCGGAACAAACGCCGGGCTTTTTTCTTTTTGATCAGGTGAATGACCTTATTTGGTCTTCAGCAGGTCGCGGATTTCGGTGAGCAGCTTCTCCTCGGCGCTTGGTTCTGGAGCGGGAGCCGGAGCTTCTTCCTCTTGTTTCTTCACCAAGCTGGTGGCTTTGTTGATGAGTTTGATCACGGCGAAGATACACAACGCCACAATCAGGAAGTCGATGGTCACCTGGATGAAGTTGCCGTAGTTGAGGGTCACGGCTTCGGCCACCACATCGCCTGCTTCGTTGAGTTTCGGAGCACGGAGCGTCGCCGACAATGTCGTGAAGTTGACGTTGCCGATGAGGGCGCCGACCAGCGGCATGAGGATGTCGTTCACCAAGGAGGTGACGATTTTACCGAAAGCACCGCCGATGATCACACCGATGGCCATGTCCATCACGTTGCCTTTCAATGCAAATTCCTTAAATTCTTTGATAAATCCCATAGCTGTAAATTTTAATGATGATTGAAAGTGCAAAAGTAGAAAAAAAATGGTGTTATTGTTCTAAATTTTTAACGTGAGGTGAATTTTTTTTGTGAAGCAGGCAGTGCAAAACGGATAATTTATATAAGTCTAAGAAAAACAGACTGTTACTGTTGGATGCGATGTTCCTTATCCACTGTTGGCTTTTAGATAACAATGAAAGGATAAGCTTGCCGAATAATCCTTTTTCAAGTTTCTCATAGGTGGTCATCAGCGTGCTTTTCTCTTTGAAATCCTCATCCACTTTGTTGGTGTCCCGCAATTTTACGAGATTCGAAACCCCTGCCGCCACCTTGTTCAGGAAATCCGTGTTGGTGTCAATGCCGTCATGGTAAAGCTCGTTGTCGATATGGAACACGGGAATCCCCGCTTTTTCCAGCTCAATGCCGAAGAAGGTGTCCTCGTAGCCATAATGCCGCAGCGACTCGTCGAAACGGCATGTTTGGAAGACGGATTTGCTTATCAGCATGTTGAACGGGGTGAAAGCGCGGTAGGGCTGACGTTCCCTTTCCGAGGCGGGACGTATTTCACGCTTGATGCCATATTTGTATCGAAGCGTGTCCGATTTCTCTTCATCAGTGCGGTAGCTGAGGCCGCCTAACACCACGAAATTGACATTCTCAAGTTGTTTTGCGTCCAAAAAACGCAAGTAGTTGGCGATGTAATCCCGCCTTTTGACTCGAGCGTCGCAGTCCATCAGCAGTAGCGTGGGATATTGCGCGGCATCGGCCAGCATATTGCGTATTCTTGAACGCCCGACATTCTCTTCAAGCTGTATGAGCCTGATGTTGTCGAGCTTGTCCAACTGCGCGTTATGATGACGCATCGACTCATCCGAAGAAGCATCATCGGCCAGTATTATTTCGTAGTCGATTTGACTGTCTATGAGTTGTGCTTGCAGCTCCGACACAAGCGGATGCACATTATAATTATATATGGGGATTAATACTGAAAGCATTTTTTGCAGCTTTAGCTGTTAAACCTTAAACCTTGAACCTTAAAACAGTTAACCTCTAAGCTTCAATAACCAATAACCTATAACCAATAACCATTCTAAACAAGAGAATCGATCAATTTCCCATCTTCCACGCAGATGGCGCGGGACGGGAACTTGTCGATCATGGAGAAGTTGTGGGTGGCCATGAACACGGTGGTGCCGGTCTGGTTGATGTGGTGGAAGATTTGGAAGATATCCTCTGCGGTGATGGGGTCGAGGTTGCCTGTCGGCTCGTCGGCGAGGATGAGATCAGGGTTGTTGAGCAGGGCGCGGGCGATGCAGACACGCTGCTGCTCGCCGCCGGAAAGCTGTGACGGCAGCTTGAAATCCTTTGTTTCCAATCCGACTAATGTGAGCACCTCCTCGCAGCGGTTGAGCATGGCGTTTTTGTCTTTCCAACGGGTGGCGCGCAGCACGAACATCAGGTTCTCGATGATGGTGCGGTCTTGCAACAGCTGGTAGTCTTGGAACACCATGCCGATTTTTTTGCGCATCTCGGGGATGTGCTTTGTCTTCAGCGTCAGCAAATCGTAGCCGATCATCATGGCCTCTTCACCTTCGGGTTTGAGTTCGCCGATGAGGGTTTTGAGGATGGATGACTTGCCAGACCCGGTCTTGCCGATCAGATAGACGAATTCACCCTGTTTGATGGAGAAGCTGATGTCGGTCAGCACCCGCAGCTTCTTGTGGGCGATGTTCACGTGTTTGAAGGAGATGACATCAGCGGGGATGGTCGTCTCCTGCGTGGGTTGTTCGTTCTCTGTCGTGGTGACTTCGGGCTCGTTGTTGATGATTGCTTCGGGTTCTTCCATAACTACTAACTGCTAACTACTAACTACTAACTGAATTACGCGTCGATGTTGGCGTAGGTGGCGTTCTGTTCGATGAACTCGCGGCGCGGCGGAACCTCATCGCCCATGAGCATGGAGAAGATGCGGTCGGCTTCGGCGGCGTTCTCGATGGTGACCTGGCGGAGCAGACGTTGTGCGGGGTCCATGGTGGTGTCCCACAATTGGTCATCCTTCATCTCACCGAGACCTTTGTAGCGTTGCACGTGCACCTTGCGGCCGCCGGCTGATGCTTCGGCCGTGAGACGGTCGCGCTGCTCGTCGGTCCAGGCGTACTGCAGTTTGTCGCCCTTCTTGACGCCGTACAACGGCGGGGTGGCGAGATACACGTGGCCTTGTTCAATGAGTTCGCGCATATAGCGGAAGAAGAAGGTGAGGATCAAGGCAGCGATGTGGCTGCCATCGACATCGGCATCGGTCATGATGATGACCTTGTGGTAGCGCAGTTTGGACATGTTCAGAGCCTTGCTGTCGTCTTCCGTGCCGATGGTGACGCCCAGGGCGGTGTAGATGTTCTTGATTTCCTCGCTTTCGAAAACGCGGTGCTGCATGGCTTTTTCCACGTTCAAGATTTTACCGCGCAAGGGCAGGATAGCCTGGAAATGGCTGTCGCGGCCCTGCTTGGCGGTGCCGCCTGCAGAGTCACCCTCCACGAGGAAGAGTTCGCATTTTGTCGCGTCTTTGGAAGAGCAGTCGGCAAGCTTGCCGGGCAGTCCGGAACCGCTGAAGGCGGTCTTGCGCTGCACGAGTTCGCGCGCCTTGCGGGCGGCGTGGCGCGCTTGTGCGGCCAATACCACCTTGTCAACGATGGACTTCGCGTCTCTCGGGTTCTCCTCCAAGTAGTTGGTCAGCATTTCGCCCACCATCTGGTTCACCACACCGGCAATCTCGCTGTTACCGAGTTTGGTCTTGGTCTGGCCTTCGAACTGCGGCTCGGCCACCTTCACGGAGATGATGGCGGTGAGTCCCTCGCGGAAGTCGTCGCCGGAAATCTCGATCTTGGCCTTTTCCAGCTTGTCGAGCAGCTTGTTGTCGTCGGCGTATTTTTTGAGGGTGCGGGTGAGCGCCTGGCGGAAACCCGTGAGGTGCGTGCCGCCCTCTATCGTGTTGATATTGTTGACGTAAGAGTGGATGTTTTCAGTGAAGGAATCGTTGTACTGCATGGCGACTTCCACGGGCACCCCCTGCTTTTCACCCTCAATGTAGATGGGCTGCGACGTGATCTTGGTGCGGCCTTCGTCGAGGTGCATGATGAAGTCGCGCAGACCGTTCTCGGAATAATAGATCTCCTTGGGATGGCTGCCGTCCTCGTTGGTCTTGCGCAGATCCTCGATGGAGATGTGGATGCCCTTGTTCAGGTAGGCCAGCTCTTTGAGGCGGTGCGCGAGGCGGTCGAACTCATAGACGGTGGTGTGGAAGATGGTGTCGTCGGGCAGGAAGGTGATCTTGGTGCCGCGGTAGTCGCTGGAACCGAGCACTTTCACGGGGTAGAGGGGTTTGCCGTAGGCGTATTCCTGGATGAAGTGGAGCCCGTCGCGGAAGACCTCGGCGGTGAGGTGCTTGGAGAGGGCGTTCACGCAGGAGACGCCGACGCCGTGCAGGCCGCCGGAGACCTTGTAAGAATCCTTGTTGAACTTGCCGCCGGCGTGCAGGACGGTCATGACGACCTCCAGTGCGGAGCGTTTCTCCTTGGGATGCATGTCGGTGGGGATGCCGCGCCCGTTGTCGAGCACGCTGATGGCGTTGCCTTCCAGTATCTTGACTTCAATGTTAGTGCAGAATCCGGCGAGGGCCTCGTCGATGGAGTTATCGACAACCTCGTTAACCAGATGGTGCAGACCGCGGTCGCTGACGTCGCCGATGTACATGGCGGGACGTTTCCGCACGGCCTCAAGTCCTTCCAAAACCTGGATATTACCTGCACCATAGGTTTCTTCTTTCTCAATCTTATTTTCTAACTCGCTCATTATTAATGGTTTTACTTTTCTTCAAAAAACCTGCAAATATACGAAAAATTTCGGTAGGTTGGGCGAGTTTTTTGCGATTGGAATTCTCTTTTGGCTTTTCCGCTCGCGGGCATGGCATCAGGAACCTTAAAGTCCCTCCAATGCGTTGTCGATTACCTCGAACACGTAGTGGTCTTTGTCGTACACGTGCCCGAAAATCTCTTTGGCTTTCAGGAAATACTCCTTGGCGGCGGCTTTGTCGTGCTCCATCGCGAGGGTGCCCAAGTAGAAGTGCAGGTTGCCGAAAACCATGTCGTTGTTCACGTATTTCGGCAGTTGCATCTTGTAAAAGCGGACGAGTTCGGGCTCCCTGTCGGCGAATCGGTATGCCTCCACCATGGCCTGGTAAATGGTCGGGTTTTCGGGGGCGAGTTCGAACAGTCTTTTGGCCGTCCCGGGTGCCTTGGAGTTTCCAGTGACCAAATAGAGGCGCAGCAGGGGCGACAGGTTGTAGTAGTCGTTCGGAATGAGCTTGTCCGCCGTTTCAAAATATTTCAGGGCATTGCGGTAGTCGCCCTTTTCCATCAGGATTTGTCCGGTCATGCGGGCGGCATCCCCTTTGAGGTCCTTGTCCTTGTAGAGGTCGTAAGAGGTTTTGGCTTGCGGTAAGGCATTGTCGAGCTGGTCCGTGAACAGGTAGGCGTATGCCAAGTTGTAGTGTGCGTCCGCCTTTTTGGGTTCCAGTTCGGTGGCCTTCTTGAGGTATGGGATGCTCTGAGCGGTTTCCTCCTGCGTCAGCAGTGCCACTCCTATGTTGTGATAGGTGATGTAGTCCCCGCATCCGCCGTCAATGGCTTTCTTGCTGTTGTCGATGATCTTTTGCGTCAGTTCCTCCTCGTCCCCGAGCCAGCCGCCGTATTTGTTCAGCACCTCGTTGTAGTAGAAGGCGAGACCGCGGTACAGCTTGCAGTTGTCTGGGTGGGCGGCAATCAGCTTGAGCAGGACGCTATCGACTGGAAACGAGAACATGCTGAACGAGCCGTTTTTGCCGCGATAGTCCATGACATCCTCGTTCTTTTTCAAATCCTTGAGTGCGAAGGCCTGGTGCATGATGCTGGAAACAAAGTAGTTGAGCAAAATATCCTCTTTCATCAGCACGACGTCGGGTTTCTCGTTGTCGGGGTCGTCTTTGTCCAACAGGACATACGCGGACTCGTACTTTTTCGTGTCAATCAGCTTCTGCGCCGCGGAGAGCACATCTGTTTGGGCTTGGCTGTACCCGGCGAAAGCCAAAAAGGTCAGCAGCAAGGTGGTGATTTTTTTCATCATTTTATCGGGACTTCTCAGTTTCTTTTTTCGTGCAGTTGCCAGAAGCGGCGCGAAGTCCGGTGAACGCCGCAATGGGAAAACAGCACGGCAAAAATAATGTTTTTCCGCACTATATGACGCGAAAAGTTCAAAAGGTTGCAGTTGGGGAGGAAGCGAACTCCGCGTCCGGACCTTCTCTCAAATAAATGGGAACATCGCCCGCATCCGGCTACAGACATGCAACCGCTGACGCGGTTGGTCGTGGTTTCAGCTCTTCTTAGCCCTGCGGGTCGGAGAGTCTGTGAAGAAATGTGTATGTCGCTTCAAAACAACGGCCTCAAACCGTAAGCGTCGCCATTCTTTGTCACGTTGAATTTAGCATCGGATTTTACCACGACAAAAACCTC
>Ga0247608_10006102_pt1 | contig 12780 bp, 10 predicted proteins | sample 176DNAGHGlowgp2_FD_193490 | JGI IMG/M metagenome (GOLD analysis project Ga0247608, IMG submission 193490) | Sheep rumen microbial communities from Palmerston North, Manawatu-Wanganui, New Zealand - 1766 DNA GHGlow gp2 | ecosystem: Host-associated > Mammals > Digestive system > Stomach > Rumen ... | reverse complement strand
CTTTGCTCCTCACATGTTGCAAGCCAAGATTGCAGGAGCCAAGATTGAGGCTTTTGACATCTACAACTTCCGTGCTGACAAACTCCATGATAAACTTGAGAGTTACATGAGCAAGGGCAACATTGCCGCCATGGTCTACAGCAACCCCAACAATCCGGCTTGGGTCTGCCTGACCGACGACGAGCTCAAGACCATCGGTGAACTGGCAACCAAGTATGATGTCGTTGTGCTTGAGGACATGGCATATATGTGCATGGACTTCCGCAGCGACAAGTCGCACCCCTATGAGGCGCCTTTCCAGCCCACTGTGTCGCGTTATACCGACAACTACGTGATGATGATGTCGGGCTCCAAGATTTTCAGTTATGCAGGCGAGCGCATCGCGCTCGTGGCATTCTCGCCCAAACTCTATCATCGCGACTATCCGCGTTTGCGCGAACTCTACGGCATGGGGCGCATGGGCGACAACTTCGTGCTGACCTACCTCTATGCTGCCTCGTCGGGCACTTCACACTCGGCTCAGTGTGCACTGGCTGCCATGATGGGTGCCGCAGCCGATGGCTATGACTTCGTCCACGACCTTCACGAGTATGAGAAGCGTGCACACCAGTCAAAGGAAATCTTCTTGCGTCATGGCTTTGAAATCGTCTACGACAAAGACCTTGATCAGGCAGTTGGCGATGGATTCTTCTACACTGTGGGTTACCACGGCATGGATTGCGAGAACTTGCTGTCGTTGCTCATGCGTTGTGGCATTGCAGCCATCACGCTCAACACGACGGGTAGCGAGCAGCCTGGAGCACGCATCAGTGTGTCGGCCTTGAAGACGCAAGAACTCATGCAACAGCTCGATGAGCGTCTAGCCATGTTTGAGCAGCTTGCCAACGAAAACTGACAACCGTAAACAAAAAACTGAAAACATATGATGAATTACATGACCGCCGATGAGGCCATGCAACTTGTACACTCGGGCGACTCGATCTATATCCAGGGCAGTACGTCAATTCCTTTGGTTCTCGAGGAGGCACTTGCTCGCCGTGGCCACGAGTTGAAGGGTGTGACCATCTATTCGGCCTTCAATGTGGGCAGGGGTGAGGCTCCTTTCTGCAAACCAGAATATAAAGATGCCTTCTGGACCAACAGTCTGTTTCTGTGCGCCGATCAGCGCAAGTGGGTAGCGCAGGGCTATGGCACGATGACTCCCGCCTTCTTGGGCGAGATTCCGTTCCTGTTCCGCACCCGCCAGTTGCCGTTGGACATCGCCTTTATCAACTGCTCGCCCCCCGACGAGAACGGTTATTGCAGTTATGGCATGAGTGCCGACCTGGCAGTGTCGGCTGTCGAGTCGAGCAAGATTATCATTGCCGAGATCAACAAGAGCATGCCCTATCTGTGTGGTGGTGCGCTCATCCATGAGTCGCAGATCACCGCAGCCGTCGAGTGCGACGACCCGCCATTGGCATTGGAGTTTGGTCCGCCGACACCCATCGAGGCTGCCATCGGTGCGCACATCGCTGCCGAGATTCCCGACGGTGCCACGTTGCAGATTGGCGTGGGCGGCATTCCCAACGCTGTGCTCAACGGCATCAAGAACCATCAGCACCTGGGCTTGCACACCGAGGCCATGACCGATGGTGTAGTCCGGCTCATCGAGGAGGGCGTGATCGACAACTCGCAGAAGGTGGTCAAGCCGGGTGTGAGTGTCGCCAGCCTTGCGCTGGGCAGCCAGCACATGTATGACTTCCTCAACTACAACAAGGGTGTGGAGTTCTACGACGTGGCATGGACCAACGACCCGCAGATTATCCGTCAGAACCCCAAGGTGATTGCCATCAACAGTGCCATCGAGGTCGACATCACCGGCCAGGTGTGTGCCGACAGCATCGGCACCACCATCTTCTCGAGTGTGGGCGGTCAGCACGACTTCATGTATGGCGGCGCGCTGAGCGAGGGTGGCAAGACCTTCATCGCCTTGCCGTCACGCACCGGCAAGGGCAAGGCCAAGATTGTGCCGACCCTCACACCGGGTGCAGGCGTGGTGACTACCCGATTCCAGACGCAGTTTGTCGTCACCGAGCACGGCATCGTCTATCTGCGCAACAAGAGTCTGGCCGAGCGTGCCCGGGCGATGATCTCGATTGCTCATCCCGACGACCGCGAGGCACTCGAACGTGCTGCCTGCGAGCGCTTCGGCTACAGCTTCTTGCGCCTGAAGTGACCACACCATTGGTCGTAACACTCTTGATAGGCATGTACAGCATTGTCCCCAGCCGCGCCACAGCGCGTTGAAGTGACCCCCAAAAGTTGGACGGGTTAAACATTAATGACTTAGAGAAAGAGTTCGGTATTGCACCGGGCTCTTTCCTTTTAACCTGGATTTGATTCTTTTATTGTTGTAATAGTCAATATATTCATCCAAAGCCTTCATGAAGGCTTCGGGCGATTCGAACTGTTCGGCATATAATAGCTCGGATTTCATAATCCCGAAGAAGTTCTCTGCCATGGCATTGTCAAGACAATTTCCTTTGCGTGACATGCTTTGCGTTATGTGATGGTCATCCAGTCTCTGACGATAACCAAAGTGCTGATATTGCCATCCTTGATCGGAATGTAAGATAAGACCATCGAGGTTGTCGAACTTGGCAAACGCTTTGTCCAGCATGTCATATATCTGTTCCAGATTAGGACTCTTTGAGAGGTTGTAGGAGATTATCTCTCCGTTGAACATATCCAATATCGGAGACAAATACAACTTTGTCGAACCGATGTTTATTTGTGTCACATCGGTTGCCCATTTGCGGTTGGGCGCATCGGCCGCAAAGTCCCTTGCGATAATGTTGGGAGCAATCTTGCCTACTTCTCCCTTGTACGAGCGATAACGCACTTGGCGTATCTTGCTCTTAAGACACATCTCGCCCATCAGACGCTGCACCGTCTTGTGGTTAATAACGAACCCTCTATTGCGCATTTCCGCAGTGACACGGCGATAGCCGTAACGACCCTTATGTTCATGGAAAATCGATTTTATCATCTCTTTTTCTTGAGCATACTTGTCCGCAGCCTTTAGCCGCTTCAAGTGGTAATAGAACACGGAACGAGCCATCTTTCTCAACTTTAGAAGTAAGTCAAGCGGATATCCCGACCTTAGTTCGTCGATGGCTTTTGCCCATTGAGTCGTGCTCGGGCTTGCTGTTCCTCGACTAAGGCCTTCACTTTTTTTAGCAACGCGTTTTCCGCCCTCAAACGGAGATTCTCCGCCTGAAGCTTCTCAAGTTCAGTCTGTGGTTCTCTTTTCTTCGGTCTTGCCATAGGGTCTTTTGGGGGGCGTCCACGCCGCTTCACATCATATAAGGATCCTCCGCTTCTGACTTTCCTCATCCATGACTGAATGGTGCTTCGGTTCAAGTCATAACGAAGGCATAACAGCGGCAAAGATACTCCATTTTGAACATGTTCCAAAAGAATTCTCTCTTTTTCTGACGCTGAATAGTGATAGCCCTTTGTTGGTTTGCGAAGTCCTTCTTCACCAAAAGTGTTGTAACGGAGGAACCAACTGCGAACCATATGCTTGTCAAGATGACGCTCTCTGCACACTGTGGCTATGCCTTTGCCACTGACAATCTCACTTACTACGTCTAATTTCTCTTCAAAATAATGTTTCATATAAAAACTGCACCTCAAAAGTTTTGTGTCTAACTTTTGGGGTGCAGTTCACGTGGCTGGGGATTTTGTTATAACAAAAAAATCACAGTCCACTGCGCTTCGCAACGCGTTGGACTGCCTTCATAGATGATAAAAACTATTACTATTACATTTACTATACTATTACTATTGCTTATTTTCCTGTTCAACTTTTAGTTTATCAGTTCTCGTCTACCGCATCTCATTAATAGCCGAAAACTACATCTACTTGCCTAATAACATATTGACAAGTGCGTTCACATCACTGACATCGACAGTGTCATCTTCAGTGATATAGACACGGCTGCCATAGTCCTCTGCCTGTTCTTTGCCCAGAATAATGTTTACCAAGATGTTCACGTCACTCACGTCGACCTTGCCATCGAGGTTAATGTCACCCACAAGGGCAAGGACGACAAGAACATGAAAGGTCACTTGGGCACGATGCTGTACCAAAAGTGCAGCGACGTGTTCCAGGTGCAGAAGGTCGAAACATTCTTTGCCGTGCATCACTCGGTGAGTCGTCACCAGAGCATCAAGGACTTTTACTTTGCCATCGAGGACGGTGTGCCAGCACCCTACATGAGCGTGGATGCCGAGCGCATTGTCGAGGAGAACGACAGGCGCGAGTGCTTGGTGGGTAACGGCACGTTGAGCGACCGCAAAATTGTGAAAGCCGACTTTGACGAAGCCGATTTTATCGACAGTCAAGAACTCTTCGGCGACCCCAATGTGATAGGCTCGGGCAAACTGGTGCGCATGATTGAGAGTAAATTCATGTGCGGGCCATCGATGGCATATCAAATCATTCAAAACTCGTTTGACGCAAGAACGCTCGTGAAAATAGGGTGTATAGGTCAAATTGCAGGATAGTTTGATGGTACTTTGCGTCAATGGGTCAAATTGCAGGATAGTTTTTTGGTCATTTTCTGCTGCTTTTCAATTGGCGCTTTGTATCTTTGTGCCGCAGTCCGAAGCATAGTGGAGCTCTGCTGGGGAGCAACTCCATGAGGAATAGGACTGCACAAAGCGACAAGTAAGTTCAGGATCCGCCGTCAAGGCGGGTCCTGTTTGTTCATACTTAGAGCTTCTGTCAATGCCAAGAAAAACCCGCTTATGAAGCGTTTGCGGTTTTCTTGCGTCATGCCGCTGTGGTTGTTCAAGTTCTTTTTCAGGTCAGTGAATGTTCCCTCGAGTTTGTTGTTGGTGTTGGGCATGCCACAGCACTCATGTCTCTGATAAGTGAAGAGGTAGGGCAGATAAAAATCTATGCTGTGCATGGCAGACCTGAGCCTGCGGTGGGTGAACTGTGTCCTTCCGGATTTGAGTGTGGAACGCCTGTTCAGTGTTTCTCTCCATGTGATTTTCCATCGCTCGTAATCTTGCTCAAACTCGGCCTTCCGCCTCTCAGTCAGATTATCCACTAATGCCTTCAGTTCCCTTGCCGCGAGCAGTTTTGGATGAAGCGTTATGTATCGCCTTATGATCTGCTTCATGTGGAACTGGCACATCTGTATTGGATATTCCGCAAAGGAGTTGAACAGGCTCTTCCTGCCGTCTATGATGATGCCACGGATGCCGTATCCGCGCGCTCTGATGCTGCACACTGCATCCTCATAGTCCTTGGTGGTCTCGTTCTTGACAAAAGACATATACAAAGGGCACCCTGTGGACGACTCAAGCGCCAGAAGCACACCAAAACCGCGCCCCCAGTATGTGGCGTCAAGATGGACAAAGCCTCCGCCATCCAATGACGGTTGCTCCCATTCCATGGCCACTTCACTGAGGCGGCGCTTGATTGTCGACGGACTTAGACCATAGGCGGCAGACAGTTCCGACACCGTTTGCTTGCCATCCAGGTAGCAACGCCAGAGTTCCTCGGCTGAGACTTCATTCCTGTTGCGGAACTGATACCTGCATTCTCCGCAAACGTACAGCTGAACGCCTTTGCGCTTACCGTTCTTCATTGTGTGCGATGAACCGCACACGGGACATTTTATCTTGTACATTTCTCTACCATTTATGAGGTGCTTGAGTGCTCATAAAGGTAGTATTAATCGGCAATACAGAAGATTTTATCCTGCAAAATGACCCATTGAGCGATTTAAAACGTCAATTTTTGCTTCAAGCAGCTTGAACGCTCGAAACGCTTGTCACAACTGGCGCTCTGGAAGATTTTATCCTGCAAAATGACCCATAGGTCTAATTTAAGGAATAAAGATCAACCATGCGACCTGAGGAATTTATAAAGCTCTAATATCACGAAATAAAAATCTATAATTCTTATAATTCTTGATAAAAATTAAATCGTGAATTTTATAAAATGTCTAATAAACTAATTCCGCCAATGGGTAAGTATGTTTTTTTGAGGAAGTCAGTTGTTGACCAGCTGAATGGTCTCGATGTCATCGGGCACGTGGATGGTGCCTGTGAAGTGCTGTGCGGCCTCGGCAGTGTAGCTCAGCCGGCGTGTGGTGAGGTGGGTGTCTTCGGTGTGGTAGAGCACCAGATGTTTCACGCCCAACTCTTGAGCCAGACGTCCCGCATCGAGGGCGGTCGAGTGATGCTTCTCGTAGGGATTAAACTGCTCGCGATCCTTGTAGAGGCAGAATGCTTCGCTCAGCAGCCAGTCGGCTCCGCTTGCCCAGGGCTGGCTCTGCTCACTGTAAGGCTCATCGCCCAGGCAGGTCAGTCGTTGTCCGTCGGGCAGCAGAGCACTGAAGCCGAATTGCTTGGTCTTGGTCGACCCGATGTCAAAGGCTGTGACCGTCATGTCGTCGACCTCAAACTGCTCGCCATGCTTGACCTCGCGCAGAATGATGGTCTCGTCGAGTGCGCTGTAGATTTTGCGAGGCATCATCAGGCCACACATGGTGCGCAGGGCATGTGCCACCTCGTCGTGGCAATAGATGTTGAGCGTGCCGTGGAATTTGCCCTTGTGCATCATGGGCGAGATCTTGCGTATCATCCATATAACTCCCATGATGTGGTCGGTGTGGCAATGTGTGACAAGGAGGTGATGCACTTGCTCGACGGCAATGCCAGCCCGGTGAAGTTGACGAAAGATGCCGTTGCCACCACCGGCATCGACCATCATTCCGCCGCCGGGTGTCTTCAGCCAGAAGCAGGTGTTATAGCATCGTGTGCACATGGCATTGCCCGTGCCCAGCATCGTCAGTCTTGCCGTTAAATCATCCATGACTCTCAACTTTTAATCTTGATACGTTCAACCTTCCTTGACCGTGGGTAGTTCGATGGCAAACGTTGTGCCTCGTCCCACCTCGCTCTCCTTGATGTAGATGCGCCCATCGTGATACTCCTCGATGATGCGCTTGACCAGTGTCAGTCCCAGTCCCCATCCGCGCTTCTTGGTGGTGAATCCTGGGTTGAACACATTCTTGAAGTTCTTGCGGGCGATGCCCTTGCCGGTGTCCTTGACCAGGATGAGCGCCTGCTGGCTGTCGCTGGTGACGGTGATGTCGAGATGCCCCTCACCGTCCATAGCATCGACTGCGTTCTTGGTCAGGTTCTCCATCACCCACTCAAACAGCGACTGGCACAGCATGATGCCACAGTTCTGCGCATCGTCGAGGTGAATGCTCAATTGCACGCGCTTGGGTATGCGGGTGCTCATGTAGGCCAGGCTCTGCTCGACGGCCTCGTTGATGAAGGTGAGTTCCTTGTCGGGCATCGAGCCAATCTTGCTGAAGCGGTCGGCGATGACGCTGAGTCGGTGCACATCCTTGTCCATGTCGGCCACGATGCTGGGGTCGGTACCCATTGAGTCGAGCATCTGTGTCCATGCCATGAGCGACGAGATGGGCGTACCCAACTGGTGGGCGGTCTCCTTGGACAGTCCCACCCACACACGGTTCTGCTCGGCCTTCTTGACACTGATGAGTGCAAAGTAGGCCACGGCAAGGAAGATGAGCATCACGCCGAGTTGGATGTAGGGGAACCAGGCCAGATGTCGCAGAGTTGTCGAGTCCTCGTAGTAGATGTGCTGTGTGGTGTGGTCGTCGATTTTGATTTCGATTTGGTTGCTCGAGTGTTCGAGCCGCGCCAGTTTCTTCTTGAGATAAGCCATGTTGGCATCGCTGATGGCGTAGGGGGCCAGGCTGTCGATGGGCTCGGGCAAGCGGAAGTTGCGGTGCAGCATGATTTCGCCCTGGTCGTCGACTAGCAGCACGGGGATGTTGTGGTTGCCCTCGATGATGCTGAGCAGGAAGTCGACGTCGGTCTGCATGGCCATGCTCTCTTCGTCATTGCCCATGGTGGTAAGTTCCTTGGTTGCATCGGCCCAAATCTGCATGCGGTCTCTCTCTTGCTCGGCCACGTCACGCACGATGCGGTTGGACATATAGATAAACCCGACCACGAGAATGACCGATGCAATCATGAGCCCCATCTTCCAGACGCGGCGCTTGTCATAGATGTTGCGCAGAGGTAGTTTCACTGTCACGACAGGTGTTGATATAAAAACACTGCAAAAGTAAGAATTTTCGTGCAGATGACGAAAAAAAAGCTTTTTTTGATGCTCAAAAAGTATTCCAAACCACCAAAATGATGGCTATTATGTGATTTTTGCATTTTTTATGACTGAAAAATTTTGTCGGATTCTAAAAAGGACGTAATTTTGCACTCGCCGTGAGGTCGTTGGGAAACGGCGTAGCGGATGCAGTTTGGGCAACTGTGCCACAAGTGGGCATAAGGCTCAAGGTGTAAGTATAGTTTTCAAGTATTAGTAATTATTAGTATTGGGGGTCTTGACTATGGATTAGTCGAGACCTTTGTTTATTTGGGCTTCACTAGCCGACAGGGTGGTCAGCCGGGACAAGATGGTGATACTTTTGCGTGTTATTTACCTTATTAGTTAATAGACGATGGAAAACACTAATCAAATGATGGACTTGAGCAGCGATGAGATGCTGGCTCTGTACAAAACAATGACGCACCTGGCCACCGTGAGGCGCGACTGCACTGTCGAGCGCGATGACGGAATTGACCTGGATGCCTGGCTCACGCTGAAGTTGCGACACTGGTATGCCCGATTGTTGCTGACGGCACCTGTCGAGTGGCTGCCCGTGGATGATGTGAAGGCCGATGTGGCTCTCACGGCCGATGATCGCGGCATGGTGAGGGCGACAGTTCCGCAGCAGTGTGTCCGCCCCGTGGAGTGGCGACTGGCTGGGTGGCACAGCAGTGTGACGGCATTTCTTGCCCCAAATGACCCGCTGGTGCGGCTGCAACTCAACCCCTGGACCCGAGGCAGTAATTGCCGGCCGGTGGCCATTGACCATGGCGACCATCTGGTGCTGTTCAGTGGCGAGATGGGTGCTGCGCCTGAGTTGGCTGTGGCGCGCTGCGTGGTTCGCCCATCGGACGGTCGCTACCGATTTCATGCCGCAGCCTTGTCGACCTTGCCGCCCCTTGAGCAGTCATTGTGATGAATCAGAGTCTCCATGAGGGGGCTCTTTTATTGTTGAATGAGGCTAGTAAACGAATTTTTTTTGAGCAAAAATAGCGTGTAGTTCATTTTTTTTGAGTAATTTTGAAAAATTTTGGGGAAGTGTCCCTAAATGGCGATAGTTTTTAGTTAAGTTAACTTAACGCACCGACAATTAATAACTCAAAACAATAGAGACATGATGAGATTGAAACTCTTTATTCTACTTACGCTCATGGCTGTCCTGCCCGTGCTGGCTCAGCAAGTGGGGCTCTATGGCGTAGTGGTGGATGCGCAGAGCGGCCAACCCGTGGCTGGTGCGACAGTCTTGCTCGATGTGCAGGGCAACACCGTCACGACGGGTCCCAACGGCGACTTCCGCATCAGTGATGCCCGTCCTGGCACCGACATGCTGGTCGTGCTGGGCTATGGCTACAAGGACTGGCAGCAGTCGGTCGAGATTGTCAATGGCATGACCTCGGTGGGCACGGTGCGCATCGAGCAGATGGCCTTTGGCAATGCCGGCACCGAGATGGACAATGAGTTCCGTAACGACATGATGCTCACTGAGGCCGAGCTGGAGGACGAGGAGGGCAACACTCAGGCGGTGGGTACACTGACTGGTGCCACCGACGACCCGTTCTATCAGGCGGCCAGTTATGACTTTAGCATCATGCGCTTTCGTCAGCGCGGCTACAACACCGAGTACACATCGACCTCGATCAATGGCATCAACTTTAACGACGCTGTGCGTGGTCGCTTCAACTACTCGATGATTGGTGGCATGAACCAGGCATTCAAGAACAAGTCGATCGGTGTGGGTCTCGACCCCACCAGTTATGCCTTCGGCGAGATTGGCGGTGCCAACAATATCTCGACCTATGCCAAGGACTACGCTCCCGGTTTCCGTGGTAGCGTCGCCTACACCAACGGCAACTACCGCTGGCGCGGCATGGTCACCTATAGCACCGGACTCAACCCGCATGGCTGGGCACTGACGCTGAGTGCCGTGGGTCGCTATGCCGATGAGGGCATCATCCCCGGCTCGTTCTATCAGAGTGCCGGCTACTTCATCGCCGCACAGAAGGTGTTCAGCCCGCAGCACTCGTTGGCGATCACCACCTTTGGTGCCCCGACACGCCGAGCCAGTAACTCGGCTGTGGTGCAGGAGGCCTATGACCTGGCTGGCAGCAACCTGTACAATGCCAACTGGGGTTGGCAGGATGGCAAGAAGCGCAATGCACGCGTGGTCGAGAGTTTCGATCCCACGGTGCTCATCAACTGGATATGGAAACCCAGCATGAACACCACGCTCAACACTGGTGCAGCCTTCCACAAGTCGTTCTACTCATCGAGCGCATTGAGTTGGTACAACGCTCCCGACCCGCGCCCCGACTACTACCGTTACTTGCCCAGTTACCAGACCGACGAGTCGGTGGCCGCGTTCTACACCGATCTGTGGCAGAACGGTGATGACATGCGCCAGATCAACTGGGACAAGCTCTATCAGGCCAACTACCTGAACAACTATGAGGCCGAGCAGGGGCTGGATGCCAAGGGCGCAACCTATATCATCGAGAAGCGGCACAGCAACCAGGCCAGCTGGGCACTGGCCTCCAACCTCAACCAGCGATTGAGTGACCTGGTGACGTTGCAGGGTGGCCTCAGCGGCAATTACACCCGTTCGTCCTACTACAAGACGCTGAAGGACTTGCTGGGTGGCCGCTACTGGACCGACATCGACCAGTATGCCGAGCGCGACTTCCCCGAGAACCCCGACCTGGCTCAGAATGACCTGAATAATCCCAATCGCATCATCTATGAGAAGGATCGTTTCGGCTATGACTACGACATCAACTCGTGGCAGGCAGGTGTGTGGGAGCAGATGATGTTCACCACCGCCAAGTGGGACCTCAGTTACAGCCTCAAGGGCACCTACACGTGGTTCCAGCGCGACGGTCACATGCGCAATGGTCGCGCACCCGAGAATTCCTATGGCAAGGGCGAGGCGCACAAGTACTTCAACTATGCCATCAAGGCCAGTGCACTCTACAAGTTGGATGGTCGCAACAACTTCCGTGTGCACGGCTACTATGGCACACGCGCTCCGCTACCCAACAACGCCTATGTGTCACCGCGCACCAAGGATGATGTCATCGCCGACCTCAAGAGCGAGACCATCTGGAGCGTGGATGCCGGCTATCAGTGGAACTACCGCTTGTTCAAGGGCTCGATCACGGCTTTCTATACCGACCTCACGCACGGCACCGAGCGCTATGCCTACTACGACGACCAGTACTCGACGTTCATGAACTATGCTTTGACCAATGTTCACAAGGTATACAAAGGCATCGAGTTGGGTCTGAGTTACAAGATCACCCCCAGCATCACACTGAGCGGTGCGGCCAACATCTCGCGCTATCAGTACAAAAATCGTCCCACGGGCACACGCAGTTATGAGAATGGGACGAAAGAGGATATAACGACCACCGTCTACCTGAAGAACTTCTATGTCAGCGGCACGCCGCAAGAGGCCTACACCATTGCGGTCAACTGGGCTGCGCCCAAGATGTGGTTCTTCGAGTTGAGCGGCACATGGATGAACCGGGCCTATATCGACCTGTCGCCCGTGCGCCACGAGCCGATGCCTGAACTCTACACCATGGCCAGCAGCGAACAGGAGTTGCAGGACATGATCAAGGCCATCGGCACGCAGGAGAAACTCAACGAGGCACTTGTGTTCAGCGCCAGCATCGGCCACGTCATCTACCTGAACCGTCGTGCGTCGCTCAATCTCAACCTCAATCTGGACAACATCCTGAATAACAAGAACATCATGACCGGTGGCTACCAGCAGGGACGATTTGACTACCGCAACTACACCACCGGCAAGTTCCCCAACAAGTACTATTACGCCCAGGGCTTCAAACTCTTCCTCAACGTGGGAGTGAAGTTCTAATCTGGGTTAAGGTTTAAGGGTTAGAGGTTAGGGTTTGTGCCCTAGCGACCCTTGAAAAAGTAACAACGACAATAATATCAAATAACAACGAATATGACAACCAAGAGATTTTACTTCTATCTGTGCATGTTGCTGCTGGTGGCAGTGACCACGGGCTGTAAGGAGGACTTCGACAATCCGCCCATGGTCGTGCCGCGCGCAACGCACACGCCCAACACCACTATTGCCGAGTTGAAGGCAAAGTACTGGCAGGACGGGCGCAACTTCTGCGACACCATCAAGGAGGACATTGTCATCCACGGATGGGTCAGCGCCAATGACAACAGTGGCAACCTGTACAAGGTGATGTACATTCAGGACGAGACAGGTGGCATCGGCATCTCGCTCGACGCCAGTTCGCTCGCCACCACCTATCGTGTGGGCCAGGAAATCGTGCTCAACTTGAAGGATCGCTGGATTGGCAAGTACAACGGCCAGTATCTGTTGGGTTATCCCGAGTGGTATGCCGCCCAGTCGACCTGGGAGGCCGGCCGCATGGCACTGGAGGTGTTTGAGGAGTTCTGCGAGATCAACGGTCTGCCCGTGTCGGGTCAGGTGCAGCCTGTGGAGTGCAAGATTAGTGACTTCCAGGGCAAGAGTGACACCCAGACTCAACTCAAGTACTCGGGACAGTTGGTCAAGATCAATGACTTGA
>Ga0247608_10006101_pt1 | contig 12781 bp, 9 predicted proteins | sample 176DNAGHGlowgp2_FD_193490 | JGI IMG/M metagenome (GOLD analysis project Ga0247608, IMG submission 193490) | Sheep rumen microbial communities from Palmerston North, Manawatu-Wanganui, New Zealand - 1766 DNA GHGlow gp2 | ecosystem: Host-associated > Mammals > Digestive system > Stomach > Rumen ... | reverse complement strand
TCCACCCTGTCCGGGATGATAAACGGAAAGCTCTCCGACTACCTCATGGACAAAGTCATAGTAATGAGGGATAACCGCTACTGTGTTCCGGTCAGACTGGAGTATAAGTCCCAGGTACCCGGTATCGTTCATGACCAGTCCGGCACTGGGTCCACTCTCTTTATCGAGCCCCAGTCGGTCGTTAACCTGAACAACTCCATAAGGGAGCTGGAACTCTCGGAGAGGGATGAGATACAGCTCATACTTAAAAACCTTTCCGTTGATGTGGGCAGCAATGCCGACATCATTTCCGCCGATTATACCATAATGACGGAGCTTGACTTTATCTTCGCCAAAGCATCTCTTTCTCTTGATATGGAAGGCACAAGACCTGTTTTTAATACCGGGGAGATAATAGATCTCCACTCGGCGAGACACCCTCTTATCGACAGGAAAAAGGTCGTACCTGTAGATATATGCCTCGGCAGGGACTTTGACCTTCTGGTAGTTACCGGACCCAATACCGGAGGAAAGACCGTATCTCTTAAAACCGTGGGACTGCTGGAGCTTATGGGGCTTTCCGGTCTGCATATACCAGCAGGCGAACGGAGCGAGCTCTCATTTTTCAGGGAGATCTACGCGGATATAGGAGATGAACAGTCAATAGAACAGTCACTCTCCACATTTTCTTCGCATATGACCAATATAGTGGAGATACTACATGATGCGAATATCACCTGCCTCTGTCTCTTTGACGAACTCTGCGCAGGGACGGATCCCACAGAGGGAGCGGCGCTCGCCACCTCCGTACTGGATTATCTGCATCAGCGCAGCATAAGGACCATGGCAACGACTCATTATCCTGAGCTTAAGGAATATGCCCTTACCACCTCCTGGGTTGAAAATGCCTGCTGCGAATTCGACGTGGAGTCACTCCGTCCGACCTACCGCATACTGGTGGGTGTCCCGGGGAAAAGTAATGCATTTGCCATTTCTAAGAGACTGGGGCTTCCGGATAAGATAATAAGCAACGCAAAGCAGCGGATAAACGAAGAAGACGAAAAATTCGAACATGTCCTTGCAAGCCTTGAGAAAAACAGGGTCGCTCTGGAAAAGAAGCAGAAGGAGATAACAGATACCCAGGCAGAGATCGAAAGGCTGCAAAGTGAGCTGGATTCCGGCAGACAGAAGCTCGAGGACTCCAGAAATAAGATACTCTCAGAAGCCAGGGAAGAGGCCCGGAATATACTGAAGGAAGCTAAGAAGACTGCGGATCTTTCCATAAAGAATCTTCAGAAATATGCTGATACCGACGTTCTGAAGTCTGCAGAAAAGGACAGGGCGAGACTCAGAGATGCTCTCAATACCACCACTGACAGTTCTGTTCCTGCTCCTTCACTGAGCTCGGTTCCTGAAAAAGACCGTCCTAAGGGCAATCTGTCTCCTAAGGATATAAAGATCGGGATGAATGTGCGTATCATTTCCCTGAATCTTAAAGGAACAGTCCAGTCTCTTCCCGACAGGAATAAGAATTTATCCGTCCAATGTGGTATTATTAAGTATAACGTTAACCTGTCGGATCTTAATTCCGATGAAAAGAAACCGGGAAATTACGGTATAGGGAAGGCTGCTGGTGGAGGAAAGTCCCTAAGCCATGCCATGACCATCCACCCGGAAATAAACCTTATCGGCATGACAGGTGATGACGCGAGGGAGGAGCTGGCATCGTACCTTGACGATGCATATGTTTCCCATCTCCCCGAGGTACGCATTGTCCATGGAAAGGGCTCCGGCGTTCTACGGGAGGTAGTCCAGACCTATCTAAGAAAATGCAAATATGTAAAGGATTACAGAGCCGGAGAATTCGGTGAAGGCGACTCCGGTGTCACTATAGCTACTTTTAAGTAAATGAAAGGATAAGCCCATGGTAGATAAGCAGAAAGTTCTGATCGTAGATGATGATAATAATATTGCGGAACTCATTTCCCTGTATTTTACAAAGGAGTGCTTCGATACAAAGATCGTAAATGACGGCGAAAGTGCTCTTAAGGAATATGAGATCTATCACCCGAATCTCATTCTGCTGGACCTCATGCTGCCTGGAATAGACGGCTACCAGGTCTGCAGGGAGATACGGACAAAGTCCCAGACTCCCATCATCATGCTGTCTGCCAAGGGTGAAGTATTCGATAAGGTCCTTGGTCTCGAACTGGGTGCGGATGACTACATGGAAAAGCCCTTTGACTCAAAGGAACTCATTGCCAGGGCCAAGGCAGTACTCCGCCGCACCAATCAGTCTGCTGCTTCCCCTCAGGAAACCGCAAAATCCGATATCAAGAAGGTGGAGTATCCCGATCTCACCATCAATCTCACTAATTACTCTGTTCTTTATTACGGCAAGTCACTTGATATGCCTCCAAAGGAGCTGGAGCTTTTATATTTCCTCGCTTCCTCCCCGAATCAGGTGTTTACCAGAGAGCAGCTCTTAGACCACATCTGGGGCTACGAGTATATCGGTGACACCAGAACCGTTGACGTGCATATAAAAAGGCTTCGTGAAAAGCTTAAAGATCACGAAGCCTGGAGAATATCAACCGTCTGGGGTATCGGTTATAAGTTCGAATCAGAGGTGTAATACCCTTTCCTTTATCTCCTGGGTACGGCCCTGATTCCAGAAGTTTGTGCCAATATATCCGCAGGTACGTCTGGCCACATTCATCTTTGACTGGTCACGGTTTCCGCAGTTGGGGCATTCCCATACCAGCTTGCCATGGTTATCGGTGACCACGTTTATCTCTCCGTCGTATCCGCATACCTGGCAGTAATCACTCTTGGTATTGAGCTCAGCGTACATTATATTCTCATAGATGAATTTCATAACGCTGAGTACCGCGTCTATATTATCGGTCATCTTCGGAACTTCCACGTAGCTAATGGCTCCTCCGGGAGACAGCTTCTGGAAATCCGCTTCAAACTTCAGCTTTGTAAAGGCATCTATCTTTTCCCTTACGTTCACATGATAGCTGTTCGTGATGTAATTGTGGTCTGTAACATCCTTAATGCGTCCAAATCTCTTCTGGAGACACTTTGCAAACTTATATGTGGTGGACTCAAGAGGAGTTCCATATACAGAGTAATCAATGTTCTCAGCTGCCTTCCACTCTGCACACTTATCATTTAACCTCTGCATCACCTTAAGTGCAAAGGGCTTTGCCTCAGGATCGGTATGTGACCTGCCGGTCATATACTTACACATCTCATAGAGACCGGCATATCCGAGGGAAATGGTGGAATACCCCCCGTAAAGAAGCTTGTCGATCTTTTCTCCTTTTGCAAGTCTCGCTATGGCGCCATGCTGCCAAAGTATGGGAGCCACATCCGATGTGGTACCGAGGAGCCTCTCATGTCTGCATCTAAGAGCCTTATGACAGAGCTCCAGTCTCTCGTCCAGGATCCTCCAGAACTGTTCCATATCTTTTCCTGATGAGCAGGCTACATCCACGAGATTTATGGTCACAACGCCCTGGTTAAATCTGCCGTAATACTTATGCTTCTGTCCTTCAGCAGAAAATCTGTCCGGTGTAAGGAAGCTTCTGCATCCCATGCAGGGGTACACGTCTCCGCCCTTATACTCCCTCATCTTCTTTGCGGAAATATAGTCGGGAACCATACGCTTAGCGGTACACTGCGCTGCAAGCCTGGTGAGATACCAGTATTTGGAATCCTCGTTTACATTGTCCTCATCCAGAACATATATCAGCTTCGGGAACGCGGGAGTGATGTACACACCCTTTTCATTCTTTACTCCCAGGATACGCTGTTTCAGCATCTCCTCTATGATGATGGCGAGGTCATTCCTGGTCTGTCCCTCGGGCACTTCTCCCAGATACATAAATACTGTGATGAAGGGTGCCTGTCCATTGGTGGTCATAAGGGTCGTAACCTGATACTGGATAGTCTGGACACCATGTCTGATCTCCTCTACGGTACGGCGCTCAGCAACGGCGTTTATCTCTTCTTCCGAAGCACTGATCCCTGCCGCATTGAATTCCTCCGACACTTCCTTCTGGAATTTCCTTCTGGTGACATCCACGAAAGGTGCCAGATGGGAAAGAGTGATACTCTGCCCTCCGTACTGGGAGCTGGCGATCTGTGCTATGCACTGTGTAGCTATATTGCAGGCTGTTGAAAAGCTCTTTGGCTTCTCTATCATGGTGTCGGATATGACCGTTCCGTTCTGAAGCATATCCTCCAGATTCACGAGGCAGCAATTGTACATATGCTGTACAAAGTAATCCGCATCATGGAAATGAATGATGCCCTGCTTATGAGCTTCTACCACTTCCTGGGGGAGAAGGATCCTGCTGGTCAGATCCCGGCTCACTTCACCTGCCACGTAGTCTCTCTGAACTGAGACCACCATGGGGTTCTTATTGGAGTTCTCTTCCTTTACATCTTCATTTTCATATTCTACAAGAGTAAGTATCTTGTCATCCGTAGTATTGCTCTTCCTGACAAGCTCCCTCTTGTAACGGTATACCGTATAGATCGTAGCTACCCTGAAGGCTCCCTCCTCCTGAATAGCCTGTATAACATAATCCTGTATCTCTTCCACTCCCGCTTCATGGTCCAGATCCTTGAGTCTCCTGTACACCTTTTCTTCCACAACCCTGATCTGTGAATTGAGAAGCTTGTAGTTTTCCCTCACCTGATCATTGGCCTTCTCCACAGCCGCAATGATCTTCTCTCCGTCATACTCTACTTCCTTGCCGTTCCTCTTGATGATATTCACAATTATGTCCTCCCTGATGTATTCTGGCTCCCTTTTCTCTCCCTGCAGAGCCCGCAAAAGCGCAAAAACACCGGGCACCTGAGTGCCCGGCCTGCAATACTAAATATTGTGTCCAGTTCACTTTGGGGCTACCACATCTAGATGATATGATAAACGAGATACTCTTAAAAGTGAAGTCTTAATAATGCACAAATTTAAGCACAATATTTTGTATGGGTTGACATAAGAACCACTAGTTCTTGAAATATGCGTCTATTCCGTTGGCAATTCCCGCTGCCATTTTCTGCTGGAAAGCGGCATTTGCCATATTGGTATCATCTGAAGGATTGGTCATAAATCCCATTTCCAGGATGGTGACCGGCATTGTGCACCAGTTGATACCTGTCATGGTGTCATTAGCCTGTACTCCCTTATTGGAAAAGCCAGTCGCTGCGCAGTATGAGGAAAGCACCTTTGATGACAATAACTGGCTCGCAGGCGCAAGAGACGCCACATAAGGGTTTGATGCGGAAGGCGCGAGTGCCAGTGCTCCCGATGTGGATGATGAGTTTACACCATTCGCATGAAGCCTCACAGTGATCTCGGCTCCCACACTCGTAGCGTACTGTGCTCTCTCCATATTGCTGATATTCACGTCGTGACTTGTCCTGGTCATATAGACGGTATAACCCCGTGCTGTAAGCTCTTTTCGAAGCTGTTCCGCCACAGCAAGAGTCAGCTGATATTCGTAGAGTCCGGTGGTGGTGCCGTGGGTACCTCCCGTAACCCTTGCTTTAGTAACAGAAGCGCCGGGTCCTATCGGTTCCTTGGTACTGTCTCCCTTCGCCTGATGGCCGGGATCAATACATACTATATGACCCGTGCCCGCTGCTGTACCGGAGGCATATGCTTTTTCCACCTTTGTTCCGGCTCCTGTAAATACAGCAGCTGTCAGAACCGCTGCGGCAAAAAGCCCTAAGATTACTGTTTTTCTAATGTTCATGATCATTCCTCCTATCCCTCATCAGTCAGCTTCGCTGACAGCTTACCGATGGCAGCCGTGCATAGCACGGCTATGCGCCATTCAAAACGTGCCACTGGCACGTTTTGCCCCAGAGGGGGAAGCCTAAATTTACACTTCGAATAATAAATCCCCATAGCTGGGCATCGGCCAGTAGTCCTTGCCTACCAGCATTTCCAGCTCGTCTATCGGTGTTCTCAGGTTTTCCATATCCTTCTTTACTGTTTCCTTGCAGAACTCAGCTCTCTCCCTGCCTTCCGGAATCTTTAGCGATGCCTCGTCATCTGCGATGAGCTTCGTAAGTGCTGCATGTGCCTTGTCAGTAAGTGCTGTGATCTTCCTCAGATTCTCTTCCGCGGCATGGCTTCCATATCCTGCGTTCTTTACAGAGATCACGGTATCTGAAAGATCCCTGATATATTTAAGGCAGGCGGGGATCAATGATTTTGAAGCCATATCGATCATGGTCCTCGCTTCGATATTGATCTCCTTCGCGTAATCCTCGTACTTGATCTCTTCACGGCTCTGGAGTTCTGCCTTAGTGAAGATCCCGAATCTCCCGAAAAGCCTTACGGAATCATCGGAGGACAGGGCGGGAATAGCATCCACCATGGTCCTGAGGTTCGGAAGTCCTCTTCTCTCTGCCTCCTTAACCCACTCTTCAGAATAGCTGTTTCCGTTAAATATGATCTTCTGATGCTCTGTCGCATATTTCTTTATAAGATCGTGTATGCCTCTTTCCAGATCGCTGCAGCCTTCCAGAAAATCACAGGCATCCGCAAAGGCCTCGGCTGTAATGGAATTTAATACTATATTGGGCTCGGCTATGCTGGCACTTGACCCCACCATACGGAATTCAAACTTATTTCCGGTAAAAGCAAAGGGCGATGTCCTGTTCCTGTCTGTGGCGTCCCTTGTGATATAGGGAAGCGTGCTGACACCCGTATCCAGTTTCTCACCCTTTATGGAACTGGTAGCCATTCCCGTGGAAACGAGCTGTGTGATAACATCCTGCAGCTGCTCCCCTAAAAATACCGATACTATGGCAGGAGGTGCCTCGTTCCCGCCAAGTCTGTAGTCATTTCCCACATTTGCGGCAGACTCCCTTAAGAGATCCGCGTGATCGTCAACTGCCTTAAGTATGCAGGTAAGTATCAGGAGAAACTGCACGTTCTCGTGGGGTGTCTTTCCCGGATCCAGGAGATTGATGCCGTCATCTGTTACAAGAGACCAGTTATCATGCTTTCCGGATCCGTTCACTCCTGCAAAAGGCTTTTCATGGAGAAGACACATCATACCGTGTCTTTCCGCAACCTTTTTCATGACTTCCATAACGAGCTGATTGTGATCAACCGCGATATTACATTCATTGTAAATAGGAGCGAGCTCGTGCTGGCCGGGAGCAGCTTCATTGTGCTGGGTCTTGGCAGATACTCCAAGCTTCCATAGCTCCACATTCACATTCTTCATGAATTCAGCAACCCTCTCCCTGATGGCTCCGAAATACTGGTCATCAAGCTCCTGCCCCTTTGGAGGCATGGCACCGAAAAGGGTATGCCCTGTATAGATAAGGTCCTTCCTCTTTAGGAACTTATCCCTGTCCACCAGGAAGTATTCCTGCTCTGCTCCCACCGAAGGCATCACCTTCTTACTGGTGGTATTGCCAAATAACCTGATAAGCCGCAGAGCCTGGGTATTCAGCGCTTCAATGGAACGGAGAAGGGGAGTCTTCATGTCCAGAGACTCTCCCGTATAAGAGCAAAAGGCCGTGGGGATGCAAAGTATCGCCCCCGCTGCATCATGGCGCACAAAGGCCGGACTGGTGCAGTCCCAGGCTGTATAGCCCCTTGCCTCAAAGGTCGAACGTATCCCCCCTGAAGGGAATGAAGAAGCGTCAGGCTCACTCTTAATAAGCTCTTTACCGGAAAACTCGGTTAATGCGGTCCCGTCCTTTTTTGCAGGCGAGATAAAGGAATCATGCTTTTCCGCCGTGATCCCGGTAAGCGGCTGAAACCAGTGGGTATAGTGGGTAGCACCCTTTTCTATAGCCCAATCCTTCATGGCATTAGCCACTACTTCCGCAGTCATGGGATCCAGGTCTTTACCATCATCAATAGTCTTCCTGAGCTCCTTATAAACCTTCTTCGGAAGTCTCTCCTGCATAACGGTGTCATTAAAGACGTCCTCTCCGAAAATGTCCGCAATATTGATATTATCCATATTTCACGTCACCTCGTAATGATCTCTTTCAGAGCCTCTGTAAATGTCCGCATTTCCTCATCCGTTCCTATGGATATCCGCAGATACCCGTCGATCCTGGGTTTGGGAAAATATCTCACATAAATATCTCTTTCCTTAAGAGATTCAAATATTCTCTTTGCCAGATCGCTCCTCTTCTCCCCGGGAAGCACTCCCTCGTGAGTGGCGAAAATAAAATTGGCGGCAGAATCCCTGAATTCAAATCCCAGTTCCTTTAACTGTCCCTTGGTCCATTCTCTGGTAGCTTTTATCTTTGAAACGGTCTCCCTGAAATACTCATCATCCTCCACTGCTGCCGCACCGGCCTTCAGGGACGGCATATTCATAGTATAGGAATTAACCGAGTATTTCACATCATTTAAATACTTGATGACTTTTTCACTGCCAAAAGCATAGCCTATACGCATTCCCGCAAGAGAACGGGATTTACTCATGGTACGGACTATTATCATGTTTTCATATTTACTTAATAGCGGGAGTGCGCTTTCACCGCCAAAGTCGATATACGCTTCATCCACTATCACCAGTACATCGGGATTACTCCGTATGATATCCTCTATTATGGAAAGGTCCTCGGCAACCCCCGTAGGCGCGTTGGGGTTGGCTATCACTATACCGCCGTTTTTCTCGCCCTTATAGTCCTCAGGGTCGATCGAAAAATCCTCTGTCAGGGGTATGGTCCGGTAAGGTATCCTGTAAACCTCCGCCCATACATCATAGAATGAATAGGTGATATCCGGAAAAAGTACCGGGTCCTTACCGTTAAAAAAGGTCAGAAAGCACATGGAAAGTACATCATCCGATCCTACTCCCGCGAAAACCTGGCTTTCCTTTAAGCCGTAAAAGTCAGCAAGCGCTGAAACAAGCCCGCTGCAGGTGGGATCCGGATAGCGTCTCAGATCCGAAGGATCAGACTCATTAAGCGCCTTAAATACCCCCGGTGCAGGCGGGTATGGACTCTCATTGGTATTCAGCTTTATGACCCTGCCCGAAGGCTGCTCTCCGGGTGTATAGGGGATCACCTTCCTTACATTATTCTCGTAACCCATCATCTTCACCTTATCCAATGATATTTTATCTCAGCTGAGTCCGTAGTGGTCTGCGAGGCGCTTAAAGCCCGGCAGGGAATTAACAATGGTCTCATAGGATACACAGTATGCGAGCCTCACAAATCCCGGCAGCGCAAAGGATGTCCCCGGCACCACGAGTATGTGCTCCTTCTTTGCCTCCTCCACAAATTCCTTGTCGCTTACCGGTGTCTCTATAAAGAGATAGAAGGCTCCTTCCGGCTTTATGCACTTGAACCCGTAGGAAACAAGAGCATTATAGATCTCATTTCTATTCCTTGCGTAAAACTCCACATCAGCCTTGCTGTCAAGGCATTCAGCCACTACCTTCTGGAAGAGGGAAGGCGCGTTCACACAGCCTAAAACCCTGTTTGCTATGGTGACCGCGGTGAAAAGGTCTTCGTGATCCGCTGCCTCATCCGGTATTACAAGATACCCTATTCTCTCCCCGGGCAGTGAAAGAGTCTTTGAAAAAGAATAGCATACAACAGTATTGTCGTAATACTTTGTGACATAGGGAACTTCCGCATCAGTATACACAAGCTCCCTGTATGGTTCATCTGAAATAAGGAAGATCTCGGTATCCAGCTCTTTCTGTTTCTTCCTAAGGATCTCCGCTATGCTTTTTATGGTCTCCTCCGAATAAATAACTCCGGTAGGGTTATTGGGGGAATTTATGATGACTGCTCTGGTCTTTTTACCCACTGCCTCCTCAAAGGCCTTGAGATCCGGCTGGAATGTCTCATGATCCGTAGCAACCGTGTCGAGTACTCCGTCATAATTAGCAACGTAATTCCTGTATTCCACAAAGTAGGGAGCAAAGGTGAGCACCTGGTCCCCCGGGTTGATAAGAGCTTTTAATACGCAGTTAAGGCCTGCCGCTGCCCCTACCGTCATCATTATATTGTTTTCATTAAAGGATGTACCGAATCTTTTATTAATGGAATCCGCAACCTTTTTCCTGACATCCGGATATCCCGCATTATTCATGTATCCATGGAGTATAAGAGGGTCCTCAGTATTCAAAAGCTGAATAGCTGTATCCCGGACTTTGTCCGGAGCAGGGACATTGGGATTTCCCAGAGAAAAGTCATAGACATTTTCTTCCCCGTACTTTGCAGCCATATTCCGGCCTTCCTCAAACATCTGGCGGATAACGGAATTATTGTTCACCAGACCCTTCATTTTTTCTGAGATCATCTTTTTCCTCCTCTGTATCAGTCGCCATTTGAACCAGTTTAATCTCCATTTGAACCAGTTCAGTCGTCATTTGAACTTTTGGCGTTTGTATCATCATTTAATTTCTTTATCGAAGGCCAGTACCGGAGTACCGCCTTACCCACTATCTTATCCCTGGCCAGGTACGTATTCTTCCAGTATCTGGAATCAGCTGAGTTATTCCTGTTGTCACCCATCATAAAATAGTGATCCTCGGGCACGACATAGGGTCCGAAGTCTCCCTCCGTGGTAGTGGTGAGATAGGGTTCGCTGAGGATCTCTCCGTCTATCGTCACTTCCCCGTTATGTATCTCCACCGTCTCCCCGGGCAGACCGATAACCCTCTTGATATAGAGGATCTTCTCATTATCAGGGTATTTAAAAATGATAATGTCCCCTCTTTCAGGATCACTGTCCCTGTAGGCAAACCTCAGTCCTATGACCCTGTCATTTGTCATAATAGTCTTCTCCATGGAAGATGTGGGAACAGTTGCATTTACTATTATAAAATTATTAATGAGGAGTGCCACGATAATAGCTGCGCCTATGGTGACTACCCACTCCAATACTTCGTTTCTGACTTTTTTATCTGACATCTTTCTACCTTCTTCCGTGTGTTATGTGATCGGCTATACCCTTATAGGACTATCCGGTTCCCAATAAGTACAACTCATTTCACCAACTAAATAGTATAGCAAAGTCTTCTCCCCCTGTTAATACAGACGGTCTCCATATTTCTCACGTATCTCTGCCGTGAACTTTTCCGCCCCTCTCCGGTTCAGGTGGTTATTATCCCCAAAGTTCTTTTTGTCATAAACCGGAATTTCCGGTTCAACGGAAAACTCCGGGTATCTAAGGGCGATCTCATCCATAAAGGATCTGTATTTTTCCCGGAATTCCTCTTTTATCAATGCATCCGATCCTTCGTTAAAGGGTCCCTGCTCTATGATGACATCCACACCGGATTCTTTGAGAAGATCCAGGAGCTTTATGTAATAAACCTCTGACATCGGGGTCGTATCAAAGCTCTGCAGGTTACTCTCATAATTTCCGTTATTATTCTCTTCCTCTTCGCCGAAAGCAGTGTACCCAAGGTCTTCCCTTACAGAGCTGTATTTATCGGTATTCTTTGCCATATTTCCGCCAAAGTTTGAAGTATATACCGCATCCAGGTATTTATTCGGAAGCCTCAGCTTAAATGACAGAAGATCCGGAAACCAGTCTTTATATACCACATTTTTATCATTTAACCTGAGTGCATTCGTCTCTGCCTCCAAAAGCTCAGGAAGGGAGAGATAATTATAGTAAAGTGTCTGGTTCCAGTTATCCAGCCGGCAGAAATGGTATGGTCCGAAGATAACAAGCGCGTTCTCCGGTGCTTTGTGGCTTTTAAGGTAGTTCTTCATGCCGTAATACATCTCTACAGGAGACGCTCCGCCAATAGCTATATTATATGCCGATCCGTCTCCTTTAAGCTCACCGGGTATGATCCCCGACTTTGCCCTGGAGTCCCCGATTATCAGTGTATCCGGATCCTCAATACCCTCTGTGTTCTTCTGGTTTACATAATCCTTTTCCTCGATCCACATAGGGTACTCAACCGCCATATACCCCATGGGATTCATGAAAGTATATATGCAGATAATGATAAGCGGAATTGATATTATTATTAAATTTCTGATGAGACGCCTGATGCCCTGTTTTGTAGTCATAGTTAAAAATCAAAATATATAAACTTTGAAGCTCCGATATTTGCGCTTAAGAGAATGGTCGATACGAGGAAGAAGTATACCGCCCATCGCACGTACCATGCTTTTTTCGTGACAAAAAGGATAGTATCATTGCTTCTCTCTTTTAAGATCCCTGCGACCAATAGTACCAGGACCATGGATACCGCGATACATAAATTCAGGGTCCCCAGTCCCAGCTCACGCACATCAGTAGACATCACTACTGCCGGTGTTAGTCCTGTGAATATCTTACTGATTATTGTAAACGCAGTTGGTATATCCGGCGACCTGAAGAAAACCGCAGTGAAGCTGAACAGCAAGAATGTCATTATCCTGCTGTAGACAAGGTGGATCCCACCGGCAATACTTCCCTTTACGGGAACAAGGGACAGGACCTTCTTCCTTACACCTGCCGTGATCTCACCTATAACCTGAAGGAGACCTGACAGAAATCCCCACAGCACATAAGTAAATGCAGCGCCGTGCCATAACCCCGATACAGTAAAGACTATCAGTATATTGAGATACTTCCTCACTATACCCTTTCTGCTCCCTCCCAGAGGAATATAGAGATAGTCCTTAAACCAGCTCATAAGTGACATGTGCCAGCGTCTCCAGACCTCCGATAAAGACCTCGCAAGGAAAGGCTGTCTGAAGTTTTCACTTAATTCTATTCCCATGATCTTCCCGGCGCCTATGGCTATTTCAGAATAGCTCATAAAGTCGCAGTAGATAT